>Ga0182008_10000965_pt1 | contig 19989 bp, 16 predicted proteins | sample Sormic07211129_1_FD_120482 | JGI IMG/M metagenome (GOLD analysis project Ga0182008, IMG submission 120482) | Rhizosphere microbial communities from Sorghum bicolor, Mead, Nebraska, USA - 072115-129_1 metaG | ecosystem: Host-associated > Plants > Roots > Rhizosphere | place: USA: Nebraska...
GAGCTTCGGACGCTGGCGTCAACAATTGCATTTGATGATCGCACTGAGTCATTTGGCGGAGGGGGTATCCGTGCAACGTGTGGCGGGCATCCTGGGATATGACTCTGTTAATGCATTCATCACTATGTTCAAGAAAGCACTGGGTAAACCGCCTACTCAGTATTTTTCCTCTCTGCGCTAGTGCTCTGCTGGCTGATACAAAGCGCCGAGGCTGTAGAACGATCTGTCTGCTATTGGCCGTCTGCTGCCTGTCGCATCGGCAGCTTTTGGCGAATGCTGCCCCCTCATCATGCCCTTAACTCACGGGTGGCTCAGGACATCCGCCTCCCTCACTGCTACGCTTTCGGCTCTTTCATTGGAGTCGAAACGATGCCCACTGAATATTCACTGCCTGATGTCCTTGAGCGTATGTACCAAAACCAGCTCGCCTTAGAAGCGGCGGTGATGGAGTTGACGTTATGGATTGAGCGCCAGGGTACGACGGACACAGGCGACAATGTCCGCGGCGCGCTACAAACGATTGGAGAGAACGCCGGACACATCAAACAAGGCTTTGCAAAACTGAAAGCCCGAGGCCCACACTAATTAAGCTTTCCACGACGTTCCGCATGCAACTGCCTTGCTTGGACTATCTGCGCATACAGTCCGGGCCATCTGTCCGGCGCATAGGATGACCCCACACTTTACAGTCCGTCAGATACAGATCCCAAACTATGTGCAGGCAGGTAAAATGGCATAATATGCCAATAGTCGAAAGGTCCTGTATGACCAGAGCTGGAGCTAATCATGGCGACGCGAAACGTTGTGCTCACCCCCCACCAGGAACAGGTTATCCAAGACCTTGTGCAGTCTGGCCGTTATCAGAATGCCAGCGAAGTGATGCGGGAAGGTTTGCGGCTGTTGGAACAGCGTGTCGCCGAAGACACCGCCAAAATTGAGGCCCTGCGTCTGGCGACCTCGATCGGCATAATGGACTTTGAGCAAGGGCGCTTTACTCAGTTGAACGAACGGGATCTGGAGCACTACCTCGAGGGCTTGAGCCTGGAGGCCGCCCTCCCCGCGCGCGAGAAACACTGACATGCCGCAGTATCGGATTTCGAACGCGGCGCGCGCCGACATTGTCGACATCCTCAGGCTCTCCCAAGCGCAGTTCGGCGATCAAGCACGCCAGCGCTACCAGGCGCTGATCCTCGCGGCGCTGCGAGCGATCGCCGACACGCCTTATCGCATTGGCAGCTACGAACGCGATGAGCTGGCACCGGGCCTTCGCAGCTATCACCTCATCTATTCACGACAGCAGGCCAAACAGCCCCATGGGGCGGTCAAGAGCCCTCGCCATATCGTGTTTTATCGTGTAGCAAGCGCAGACGTGATCGAGGTCGTCCGACTTCTTCATGACGCCATGGAAGGGCAACTGCACCTGCCCAACGACTGATCGCCAACCGAGCTCAAAGGCTTAGCTGGCAATGAACAGCGAAGGTAAGGCGCCCGCATCTATATGCAACCTGAGCGCCCTCGCTGCCATCCGGCTCCGCGCCCCGTTGAAGCGAGAAGTGCTGGGGCCGACCGGACTATTGAGACCCATGATCAGAGGCACGATGCTCAGCGTTGCGTACCACGTTGAATGCTGAACAACCGCTTCCTCAGCGTTTTCCGTGGCCAGGCGCCTAGCACTCCCCTCCAGCTGCCGGTGGACACGCGGATCGATCTCCCTGGCGACCAGCGCCATTGCAAAATCTCGCAGAGCATGAGCATCTCACGATGCCAATTTCAGGACAGGTGCTGAAAGACAGCCCGGACAACTCCAATTAAGGATATAGATTCATCTAACGACCAAGAATTTGCCAGATTCGGGTTGGTCATCCAGTATACGGAGGCGCACTGAATACCAGCCACGACCACCTAGATCCATGTCAGAAATCGCCATTCGCGATCGCTCGTACACTTGGTGCAATTGGGGGCATAACTGGGGGCATATTTTAGATTTTTCGAGCTGAAAATATTGTCCTAGAGCCCAGTCAAAATGTTTTTTGGGGACCCCGACAGTTTGTAATCGAAGTCCCCATCAAGCTTCAAAAAAACCTTTAATAACATGCATGACCGACTAACCCAGTGCGCCGCAGCTTGTCTGGATCCCCTGAGTTCAAAACCGAATCAGCGGCAAATTTTGGCTCGTTAAGTTGATTGTCACATCCTGAACATTCCGCAAATCAACCTTCTCTGAGTTTACTCATGTTCTGATCTTCGCTTGGTGCAAACCTCTCCTCACCCGCTACGGGTACCCAGCCGTTCAACGGTGTCAGGAAATGCAGTTCAAAACGACGTGACAGGAACGCCCATTTTCCGTTCCGACGTTCAAACCTGTCGTGATACAACCCGCTGACTTGGACCGGGCCTTTTTCAGTGTCGACCTTCGTGCCAGATTCCGCTCAGGAGCGACACGTCGATGCGATCGAAGGCATTGGCGTAGGCGCTGATCAGCGACTCGATGGCGGCGCGACCTCCAGGGCGTCCAGTCGGGTGTTCAATTCTTCACTGTTCATGTTGAGGTGTCCTGCGGGGGCTTCGCAAAAGCGACAAAAGCAACCCTCTGCAAGGGTTGCACCAAGTTCGATCGGGAGGTCAGATCTGCGACAGCCCGCCGTCGACCATCAGTTCCACCCCGTTGACATATTTCGCATCGGCGGATGCGAGGAACAGCGCTGACGAGGCGATTTCTTCAGGTTGGGCCATGTACCCCAGCGGAGTGATCTGCTCGACATGGTGGCGCAGCGCGGCAATGTCGCTTTCGCTCATCTTCAAGCCGTTGTCCATCAAGGGGGTACGGGTGAAGCCAGGGCTCAGGACATTCGTTCGGATCTTGCGGCCTTTGAGTTCGTTGGCCCAGGTCCTGGCGAAGGACCGCACGGCAGCCTTGGATGCGTTGTAGAGGCTCAGTCCTTCCATGCCATTGCTGGAGCAGATAGACGCCGTCAGCACAATCGAAGCGCCGTTTTTCAACAAAGGCATCAACGTCTGCACAGTAAAAAACACGCCCTTCACGTTAATGTCGAAGAGGTTGAAGTACGCAGCCTCGGTGGTCTCGCCCAGCGGGTTCTTTTCGCAAATACCCGCGTTGGCAAACACTGCGTCCAACTGATCGTTGCACCCCTCAATCGTCGCCTTGAGCTGATCGAGATCAGCCTGGCGCGCGACATCGGAAATAACCGCGATCGCTCTATCGCCAAGCCTGGCCACTGCAGCCTCCAGGGTGGCTGCTGAACGCCCAGTGATGTAAACACGCGTGGCACCCTCTGCAATCAAACCCTGCGCAATCGCATACCCGATCCCGGTGGATGCGCCGGTGACCACTGCCACCTGACCAGCGAATTTACCTGACATATCTGACTCCTCAGTCTCGTTTGTGTGGACCGACTGGAACCACAGTGCGGCCATTTTGAGAGGAATCAGGCACTCGACGGCACTGCCATTAATGAACGCTGGCCGTTCAATTTTGTGCGGCGTCAGCCCAAGTTTGATCGTTTAGATTGGGCCCCATTGATTCGGAGCATGACCCGCCATCGTGAATATTCTGGAACCGAAGGGTTCCAGGCAGGAGACCTTATGCCACAGACAAAAATCGCCCCACCGGAACCGCGGCGCTGGTTGATGTTCGCCATCTTATTGGTCGGTGCGTTTTTACCGCCGCTGGATTTTTTCATCGTGAACGTGGCGCTGCCCTCTATCCAGCAATCGCTCGGCACGGCCTCCTCCGCCGAACAGTTGATCATTTCCTCGTACGCGGCGCTTTATGCCGTGACACTGATTACCGGCGGACGGCTGGGTGATATCTACGGTCGCATGAGAATGTTTTTCCTTGGCCTGGTTGGTTTCGCAGTTGCCTCACTGATCTGCGGCGTCGCCGAGTCACCTTGGGTGTTGATCGCCGGACGTTCGCTGCAAGGCGTGACGGCTGCCGTCATGGCGCCCCAGGCACTCGCTTCTGCGCAGGCTATATTTCCCGAGTCCGAAAAGCCCTTGGCGCTGAGTCTCTATGGCGCGGTCTTTGGACTGGCGTCGGTAGCCGGCCAGGCACTTGGCGGGATATTGATATCGCTCGACTTGATGGGCTTGGGGTGGCGGGCGATATTTCTGGTTAATCTACCGATTGCGTTGCTGGTCATTCTGATCGCCATTCCCGTGGTCAGGGAAACCCGCGCGCAACAGACAAGCAAGCTGGATCTGGGTGGAACCGTCCTGTCCATGGCGACCCTTGGGGCGCTGATCGTTCCATTGATCGAAGGGCGTGAAGCCGGCTGGCCCTTGTGGGCCTGGCTATCGCTTGCGGCAGTACCGCTGCTGGGCTGGCTGTTCTGGCGCTACGAAGCCCGTTTGCACCAGGCGCAAGGCTCACCGTTGCTTGATCCTGTCGCATTGCGCACGCCTGGGTTGGGCCGGGCACTGCTCGTCGCCCTGACCTTCTACGCGATCGGCGTGTTTTTCCTGCTGTTTTCCATGTATTTACAGGGAGCGCTGCATACGAGCCCACTCAATGCAGGCCTGATCTTCCTTCCTTTTGGCGCGGGATTTTTGCTGGGCCCGCTTTCCACCCCTCAATTCAGGCGTTTCCTGGGGGCTTACGTGAACCCCGTCGGAATGGGGCTTGAGGTGCTGGGGTTCGTGCTCCTGGCCTGGCTCGTGGCGCACACACCGATGGCCGTCACGCCCCCTGCGCTGCCCCTCGCCGTCATTCTGTTTCTGATCGGTTTCGGACAAGGACTGGCCCTGCCGACATTGATGCGAATGATCACAGGACGCGTGGCGCCCGCGTGTTCCGGCATGATTGCGGGCATTGCCAGTTCTACCCTGCAAATCAGCACATCACTGAGCGTGGCGATAATAGGCGGCATTTTCTACACCCTTCTGGGCACGGATACGGACGCGGCCGCCCTCACTCACGCCTTCACCGTTTCCATACTCTGCATCGCGGCATGCCTGGCCTTGGGCGCGGGACTCAGCCTAAGCCTGGCGCGCCAACCGGCTGCGCAATTGCAAACGGCAGCCCTGCGCCCAGTAGAATGAATCATCGGCCCTGCTGCGAGCCGATCATGCTCGAGGCAAGGTCGGCAAGGGCACGAAGACTGTCCATCTGCCGCATGTCCTGGTGGTACCCCATCCAGATGTCGCGACCCGGTGGCGGTTCATGCGGATCAATCAGCCGCAGCGCCGTCAACTGGTCGCCCAGGACGCGGGGCAATACGGCGACACCCTGCCCTTGCGCGCACATGTGCGCCTGGACTGTGCGGCTGCTACTGGTGAACACCTTACGGGCCAGAGGGTAACGCTGCTGCAGCCATTGCACATCGGGATAGTGAGACTGGGCAACACTCATGGTGATCAAACCCACCCCGTCGCCCTGCGGCTCGGGGTCAGCGGATCCGACGGCCGCGTATAATCCGTAGCTCAAGGTAGTCAGTTTGCGGTGGACAATATCGGGTTCGGTGAAAGGAACGATCCGAAAGGCAATGTCGGCGTCGCGACGAGCCAGGTCAAACAATCGATGCCCTGCGATGACCTCGGGCACGATCAGCGGATAACGTCGTCCCAGTTCACTCAGGACCGGGGCCAGCACATAACAGGCGAACCAGTCGGCGCAAGAAATGCGCAACACACCTTCTGGCTGTGCGCTGTCCCCCGCCAGGCGCCTTTCGATTGCCAAGGCACTTTGTTCCATTTCCTGCGCCAGACTGAGCAGCTTTTCTCCGCTGTCGGTCAGGACCAGACCTTGGGTGGTACGCAGGAAAATGGGCTGGCCACTGGACTGCTCAAGCACCTGCAAGCGTCGCCCCACGGTCGGATGGCTGACACCCAACTGCTTGGCGGCAGCGCCCAACGACCCGCTACGGGCAATCGCAAGAAAGACCCGCACATCACTCCAGTCCATGCGTTACCCCGTACAAAAATGAGCAGTGAGAGTGCAGCAATGGCACTGCCGTAGCAATCCCAGGGCCGACATACTGCTCTGCATACACCTTCGTTGAAACACCAACCGGGGACTGCAAATGTCGACTTTGTCGCCGTCGCTCATGCTGGAGTTGCAGGGCGTACATGATGATCACTCAAGCGATACAATCGCTGGGTGAAGCAACCGAACTCGTTCAACGCCTCAGCTACTAAGTACACCGACTAAATGCCAAACGTAAAGCGGCCCCTACCTCAGAAGGACTGCTGTCACTGGGAATATGCACATGGCGCGCGTCATTGATTCCCTTGCTGGTCCAAACCTCCAACTTTTCGTGATGACTGGGGCGAAAGGTTATGTGACCTTCCTTCCTTTCGATACTGCACTTCTTCATGTCCTTGAATAAAGCACGCTTGCTCTTGTAGCCCCAGCGCTCCAGCGTCCGACTGACCCACTGATCATATCGCTGAGTGGACAGGTCACGGTCGTACAGGTCCATATCGAATGTCGCTTCAGGGTGAATCCAGACATCGCTGCGTGGCTCGGGAAGCACGAATCGGCTATGGGCCAACGCATCCAGCACCAGGGTGCCCAACACGTGATCATCGATCTCGGTGTCGGACTGGTGCTCGACACCTTGTGGGTCAGCGCGACTGCTGCGATAGCCAGAATAAGTAGTGACGTAAAAAAGCTCCTTATTGACGCCGGCATCCGCCCAGGCTGTTTTAACGACATCATTCATCTTTTCCTCTCCCTCAACAGAACAGGCGTCAGCTAAAAAATATTGATTATCTGAAATCTTGTACGCGCCGTCGTCCATGGCGAGCACGCGTTGTTCCCGTAGATCAACGACGCCCCCCGCCTTCGACCTGCACAGCGACGACCACTCTTTCACGTTATCTGCCTCTAGCCTATTGCGGCCATTGATTATCCAGCCTTCGACCCTGCCAGCCTTGAGTGCACTCTCCGCGGCTGCTTTGGCCGATCCCTCAGGCATATTCTTTACGGAGTTTATGATCTCTGATTGCCAGGCCTGTAACTTTGAATCGGGCAAGGAATTCGGATAGCTCCCGCTGGCGTTGGCGTATCCGAGGTCCGAGGTCCGAGGCGATGCGCATCACAGGCTCGTTGCCGGTCGTTGTGGCTGACCCAACAGGTGCATTTGGCAATGCGAGGCAGAAATATAAGACAAACTGCGGCTACCCTGAACACGGCTACCCTGAACAATGTCCCATTCGACAACGGCAAGAATCAGGAGTGATGGAAATGCGCAGTTTTACCCTTCAACGTATTGATCATGTTGTTTTGCGGGTCAAGGACATTGAGCGCAGCCTGGCGTTCTACACATCCGTGCTGGGGTGTGATGTCAAAAAACGCCGTGACGACCTCGGCATGATTCACCTGAGTGCTGGCACATCCATGATTGACCTGGTTGATGTGAACGGACCGATCGGGCGTCAGGGTGGGCAGCCGGCGGGCAAGCAAAGACACAATGTCGATCACGTTTGCCTGCGGGTCGAGCCGTTCGATGAACAGGCCATTCTCCAGCACCTGGCGGCAGCCGGGGTATCCGCTGAAGCGGCCGTGATGCGGTATGGCGCGGAGGGAACCGGGTTATCGATGTATCTCAATGATCCTGATGATAATCAGATCGAGTTGAAAGGCCCTGCGGTGCAGGCTTGATGGCTAGAACGCGTCGAGCCTGAGTCATCATCCGACTGTGCCAGTGAACTTGTGCACGCACCCTTCCCGGTAAATTCAATCTGTTCGACCGCGTTACGGCGCCCCCACCGTCAGGCTTCGGCGTCCTAATCGAAAGCCCCCTCGAGCACCTCATAAATAAGGCCGGAAGCAATAGCCACGAGGATCAGATCGGTGCCCGCCTGCTGCCATTCGTAGCCGTCATAATGCGGCAGCCTGCCCAGCAGGCGCCCATCGAGCTTCTTGGCAATGCCTGGAGGCAGCGGTTTGCCTCGCGCTAACTTCTTCTGTATGCCAGGCGGCAATGATGGGCCTGGGCTCCAATAGTCACGATAGCCACCAAGCACCCCCAGGATGCCGCCACGGTCGATACTGGGGCCGTGCCCCCTATCATCGGCGTCTGTGCCTTTGTCCTTATGGCCCTGGTTGCCATGACCCTGGCCGCCTTGTGCGTTGCCCTTTGCGGAACCCTGGCCCTTGCCGTTGCCAGGGTCGGCCACCGCCGCCACCGGGCCCAGGACCAAAGCGAGGCACGTAACAGCAACCGCCAGCGTGCGAGGTTTGAACATGATCGTCTTCTCCGTAAGGGAACCTCCCTTGGAATGTAGTCGACATTGGCGATAAGCAGCGTGCCTGTTTTTCACATAATAAAAATAGGTAATTTTATTTAAGATATAAATAATATTAACTGATAATTAGCTTATTCCAAAAAAGACTTTCCACAAGGTTTTTTATAGATATATCTTCATTTCACAGACCGACCCCATACCTGGCGGAGGACGCACCCACACCCTCCAGGTTACCTCCATGCCAGACATCGCCTTCCCCACGCCCCTCAAGAAATTACCTCTTTCACTCCTGACCGGCTCCCTGCTCCTGACTGCTGCGCCCTCTTTTGCCGAAGACGCCAAGCTCGACACTGTCACCGTGATTTCCACCGGTCTGCGTGGCCAGCAACGCACGGTGGCCGACAGCCCGGCGCCGATCGATGTGATCAACAGCGACCAGTTGCTCAAGACCGGCCGCGCCGAGTTGTCCGAAGCCATCGCCAAACTGCTGCCGTCGTTCAACTTCGGCACCAACATCGCCGGCTATAACTCGGTGACCCGCCCGCTGAGCAACCGCAGCCTGGGGCCGGCCTACACCCTGGTGCTGGTCAACGGTAAACGCCGGCATAACGGCGCCACCGGCCAGCGCGGTTCCATCGATAACAGCGGTGCGAATGCGGTGGACATCGATCTGATCCCGGTCAGCGCGGTGGACCATATCGAGGTGCTCAAGGACAGCGCTGCCGCGCAGTACGGTTCCGATGCAGTCGCTGGCGTGATCAACATCATCCTCAAGTCCGGGAAAAGCGGCGGCCACCTGGAGACCAGTTACGGTCAGTTGTATTCCGGCCAGGGCGAGACCATCAAGGTCGCGGGTGACCAGGGCTTCGAACTGGGCCAGGGCGGCTTCTTTCACTTCTCCGCCGATGCGCGCAAACGTGGCAGCGCATCGTGGAACGACAAGGCCGACAGCAGCGTGCGGGCGTTTGCTGACCCAACCAAGGAAGCGGCCTGGGACCGGGTGGCGATCAAGAACGGCGACCCGGACCTCAAGGCCTTCAACCTGGCCTACAACGCCGAACTGCCGCTGGAAGACCTGACACTGTATTCGTTCTCCACCTACGGCGAACGCGATGCCGAGGCCGCCAACTACTTTCGCCTGCCGACTGGCACCGCCGCAGTGCCCGAGGTGTTTCCCGACGGTTACTTCCCGCTCAACAACATCAAGGACCGCGACTACCAGTTGCTGTTCGGCGGCAAGGGCCTGGTGGCCGACTGGAACTGGGACCTGAGCACCACCTACGGGCGCAACAACGTGCACCACTCCAGCGACCTGAATATCAACCCGTCGCTGGGCACCGCGTCGCCGACCAAATTCGACAACCTGGCGACCTTCCGCTTCGAGCAGTGGGTCAACAACCTGGACTTCACCCGCCGCTACGACAGCCTGTTCAACCTGACGCCGCCGGTGCAGGTCTCCGCCGGCCTGGAACACCGCTGGGAGCATTTCAGTACGTTTGCCGGCGAGCGCGAGGCCTATATCACCGGCACCTACCCCGCCGCATCGGGCGCACAGGCGGCGGTGACGATTCGTCCGGAAGATGAAGTCAGCCTGATCCGCAATAACTACGCCGGTTACCTGGACCTGGGTTTCGACCTGACGGACCGCTGGTTCCTCGACGTCGCCGGGCGGGTCGAGCACTACGACGATGACTCGGGCAACACCTTCGGCCTGAAAGTGAACTCACGCTACGAACTCACCGACAGCGTGGCTGTGCGCGGCACAGTGGGCACCGGTTTCCGCGCACCCTCCCTGACCCAGATCGGCTACACCGTGGCCGACAACCGCGTGGCGACCGATGTGAACGGCAACGTGGTGCCGGCCGTGACGCGCCTGACGCCTTCCGGCAGCAACCTGGCCAAGGCGCTGGGCGGCGATGACCTCAAGCCGGAGAAATCGCGCAACCTGGGGCTGGGCCTGACCTGGCAGCCAGCGCCACGCACCAGCGTCACCGCCGACGCCTACCTGATCGACATCGATGACCGCATCGCCCTGACCAGCAATATCTACGACCGTGGCAACGGCGCGATCAACGCCATTCTCGCCGCCCAGGGCGTACCCACCGGTACCTGGGTCAACTACTACACCAACGCCTTCGACACCCGCACCAGAGGCCTGGACGTGGTGGCCGACCACACCACGCCGCTGGAGGCATGGGGCGATGTGCGCTGGAGCCTGGGCTTCAACTGGAACAAGACCACGATTGAAGGCACTCGCGGTACGCCGGCGGCACTGGCCGGCTCCGGCGTGACCCTGGTCGGCCGCGACCGCGAAGGCGACCTGACCGACGCCTCACCCAAGACCAAGTGGGTCCTTGGCGCCAACTGGAAGGTCCGGGACCTGGCCGTCAACCTGCAAACCGCGCGCTACGGCGCGGTCAAGACCCTGGCCGTCAACCCCTCCGGCGACCGCAGCTTCGGCGCCAAGTGGATCACCGATCTGGATGTCAGCTACACCTTCGTCGACAGCCTCACCGTGAGCATCGGCGGCACCAATATCTTCGACGTGCGCCCCGACAAACACGCGGTGTACAGCAACCTCGGCCTCGCGGCCTACGGCAACCCGCCGTTCTACCCCGGCGGCGGCTACTGGTACACCAAGCTCGCCTACGACTTCTGATCCACACGCCACATGAGGGCACACCATTGAATACCGCCAACTTGATGAGCCGTCTGCTGGCCCCCTGCGCCCTGGCGCTGAGCCTTGCCGCCTGCTCGCCCGGGAATGACACCCAGGCGGGCAAGACCCTGAACATCGCGTTTTTCGGCGATAACACCACCCTGGTCAGCGTCGATCCGTTCCAGGTCTATTGGCTGGAGCACCGCGTGCTGCTGCGCAACGTGGCCGAGTCCCTGACCGACCAGGACCCGCGGACCGGCCAGATCATTCCGTGGCTGGCCAAGCGCTGGGAAGTGAGTGACGACGCCCTGACCTATACCTTCCACCTGCGTGAGGACGTAACCTTCAGCAACGGCGAGCGCTTCGACGCCAAGGCGGTGAAAACCGCCTTCGACAGCGACAAGGCACTGGCCACCGAATTGCCGGCCACCTTCGGCGCCACCTACCTGGCAGGCTTCGACCACGCCGAGGTGGTGGACGACTTCACCGTCAAGCTGGTGCTGTCCAAGCCCAATGCGGGTTTCCTGCAAGCTACCTCCACCACCAACCTGGCGATCCTCGCGCCGGCTTCCTACGCGCTGAGCGTGAAGGAGCGCTCCCTGGGCAAGATCATCGGCACCGGGCCGTTCGTACTGGCCAGCTACACGCCGGAAGTCGGTGCGCACCTGACCAAGCGCAAGGGCTACGCCTGGGCCTCGGCCAATATGAAAAACCAGGGTGAAGCGCACCTGGACGCGGTGGACATCAGCTACATCCCCGAAGAAAGCGTGCGCAACGGCCTGTTCCTGCAAGGCAAGGCCAACATCCTGTGGCCGCGCAACCCGTTCTCGGAGGTCGACCTGAAGCTGTTCCAGTCCAAGGGCGCGACCATTCAGAGCCGTTCGCTGCCGGGGCCGGCGCTGAACCTGTACCCCAATACCCGTGGCGAGCGGGTCCTGGCCGACCGGCACGTGCGCCAGGCGCTGCAAAAGGCCCTCGACCGCAAGAGCTACGCCAGCACCGTCTACAACGCTGAGTTCCCGGTGGTGGATGGCATCTTCGATGTGACCACGCCGTACTTCAAAAGCCAGGGCGCCAAGCTGGCCTATGACCCGGCAGGCGCCGAGCAACTGCTGGAGCAAGCCGGCTGGACCAAGGGTGCGGATGGTTACCGGCAAAAGAACGGCAAGCGCCTGAGCCTGAGCTACAACATCACCCCGGCCGAGACCGCGGGCGACGTGCTGATCCAGGACCAACTGCGCAAGGTCGGCATCGAGTTGAAACTCAGCGTGGTCACCCGCGCCGAATGGGTCGCCAACAACTCGGCGGGCAACTATGACCTGACCATCAACTACATGACCCGCGCCGACCCGATCATCCTGCAGACCATCCTCGATCCACGCAGCGCCAACAGTTCCACGCTGGCCACCAACACCTATGAACCGGCGGTGCTGGAAAAGGCCAAGGGCTTGTTCGACGCCGGCATCACGGCCACTCAAGCCCCACAACGCGCTGCCGCCTATGGCAGCCTGCAGGATTTACTCATCGATGAAAGCTCGGCATTCCCGGTGTATGAGCGCGTGTGGCAGGCGGCGACCTCGCCCAAGGTAAAAAACTTCCGCTGGACCGCCGAGGGCTTTGCGCTGCTCGGTGATATCGAGATCGGCACGCCATGAGCCGCTATCTGATCGGCCGTATCGGCCAGGCGCTGCTGGTGCTGTGGGGGGCCTACAGCATCACGTATTTCATTCTGTATCTGCTGCCGGGCGACACCTTGTCGATCATGCTCAGCGCGTCGGGCATCGAGGCCGACGCGCTGTCGGTGGAGGACCTGGCCAAGGCGCGGGCCTACTACGGCCTGGATAAAGGCCTGTTCGAGCAGTATGTCGACCTGCTGCTGGGGGCGTTGCGGGGGGATTTCGGACAGTCGCTTTCACTGAATCGCCCAGTGGCCGAGTTGCTTGCCGAACGCCTGCCGCAGACCCTGTCCCTGGCGGGCCTGGCCATCGTGTTGTCGCTGCTCGGCGGAATCGGCCTGGCCTACCTGATCGCCTACATCCGTTGGCAACCGCTGAAGAAAGCGCTGGCACGCCTGCCGTCCCTGGGTTTTTCGGTGCCGGTGTTCTGGATGGGGCTGTTGCTGATCCAGGTGTTTGCCTTCGGCCTCGGCTGGTTCCCCGCCACCGGCAGCCGTGGCCTGGAAAGCCTGGTGCTGCCGGCGATTACCCTGGCGATTCCGAGTGCGGCGGTATACGCCCAGGTGCTGCAACGCAGTTTCCAGGGGGTCTGGAAAGAGTCCTATATCACCACCGCCTACGCCAAGGGCCTGAGCCGTGGCCAGGTGCAGGCACGCCATGGCTTCAAGAATGCCGCGCTGCCGATCCTCACCCTGATCGGGTTGCAGGTGGGCAATACGGTGTCGGGCGCGGTGTTGGTGGAGACCATCTTCGCGCGCTCCGGCATTGGCCGCCTCGCACAGGAAGCGGTGCTGCGCCAGGACATTCCGGTAGTGCTCGCGATCGTTTCGGTGTCGGCGGCGGCTTTTGTCCTTGTAAACCTGCTGGTCGACCTGTTGTACCCGTGGTTCGACCCGCGCATCTCCCACATCCCAAAGGTGTCCTAGACCATGACTGTCCTTGAGCAGAACCTGGGCCGCAATACCCTCCCGGCCAGCCCTGCACCGTGGCGCCGCCGCAGCCGCCTGCAACGCGTGGCGGCGACGGTGTTGCCCCTGTTGCGCCGACCGGGGTTCAGCCTGGCGCTGCTGGTGGTGGTGTTTGCATGGGTGGCGGCTGTGGCGCCGCACGTGTTGAGCAGCTTCGATCCTTACGCCACCTCGCCCATCGACAAGCTGCGCGCGCCCAACCTGATCCACTGGTTTGGCACCGATGAGCTGGGACGCGACCTCTATACGCGGGTGGTGCATGGCGCCGGCCTATCGGTCCTGGCGGCGTTCCTTGCGGTGGGCATCGCCCTCTTGGGCGGGCTGGGCCTGGGCATCCTGTCGGGTTTTGCCGGGGGGCGCATCGACGCGGTGATCATGCGCTTTGTCGATGTACTGCTGGCCCTGCCCGGCCTGCTGCTGGCTCTGGCGATTGTCACGGCCATCGGCTTCGGCACGGTGCCGGTGGCGATTGCCGTGGGCATCGGCATTATTCCGGGATTTGCCCGCACCACCCGCGCCGAGGTGCTGCGGGTCAAGACCCTGCCCTACGTCGAGGCCGCGCGCCTGGGCGGTGCCAGCTGGGGGCGCACCTTGCTGCGGCACATCTTGCCTAACGCATGGGGGCCGGTGGCCGTGCTGGCGACCCTGGACTTCGGCGCGGCGATCCTGGCCACCGCAGGCCTGAGCTTTCTCGGTTTCGGCGCCGCGCCACCGGCTGCGGAATGGGGCACCTTGATCGCCAACGGTCGACACTTCCTGATCACCGCTCCCTGGGTTTCCCTGCTGCCCGGACTGTTCCTGGTGGCCGTGGTGTTCAGCCTCAACCATATTGCCCGCACCTTCGAGGAGATCCAGCGATGAGCGTTCTAGTAGATGTTCGTCAACTCAGCGTCAGCTATCGGCACGGCCACACGGCGGTCAATCGCCTGTCACTGAACATCGCCCAGGGCGAAACCGTGGCGATTGTCGGCGAGTCCGGCTCCGGTAAATCGACCCTGGCCAACGCTATCCTCGGTCTATTACCGGACAGTGCGCAGATCACCGCCGGCCAGCTGTGGGTAGACAGCCACGACCTGACCCACGCCAGTGAACGCCAAAAGCGCGCATTGCGCGGCCGCACCATCGGCCTGGTGCCCCAGGATCCGACGGTCAGCCTCAACCCGACCCTGCGCGTGGGCCAGCAGATCGCCGAGGCGCTGATCCTGGCCAGGGGCAAACGCTACCCTGGCGTCGATGCGGACATTGTCGAACTGCTGCAACAGGTGGGCATCGACACGCCCGTACTGCGTGCGCGCCAGTACCCTCATGAACTCTCCGGCGGCATGCGCCAACGCGTGCTGATCGCCATTGCCCTGGCGGGCAACCCGCGCTTGATCATCGCCGACGAACCCACCAGTGCCCTCGACGTGACGGTGCAGCGCAAGATCCTCGACCACTTGCAACGCCTGGTGAGTGAACGGGGGATTTCGCTGTTGATCATCACCCATGACCTCGGTGTGGCCGCCGACCGCGCCGACCGGATCCTGGTGATGCAACACGGTGAAGTGGTCGAACAGGGCACGCCAGGCCGGATCCTTGGCGCGCCACAACACGATTACACCCGGGCACTGATTGCCGCCGCTCCGGCGTTTGCCAAACGGCGCGAGCCCTTGCCGCGCATTGACTCGACCCAGGCCCCGATCCTGAGCCTGAAAAACGTCGGCAAGACATTTGCGCTGCCCAAGGTCAAGGGCGAAGAATCAACGTTCGTGGCCCTTGAGGACCTCAACCTGCAGGTGTATCCCGGCCAGACCCTGGCCATCGTCGGTGAGTCCGGCTCGGGCAAGAGCACCGCGCTGCGCATCGCACTCGGCCTGGAAAAACCGACCCAGGGCCAGGTCTGGTTCGAGCAACAGGACGTCACCCACCTGAACTGGCGCGATTTCCGCCCACTGCGCCAACGCCTGCAACTGGTGCAACAGAACCCATTTGCCGCCCTGGACCCACGCTTCACCGTGTTCGACAGCATCGTCGAACCGCTGGTGTCCTTCGGGCGACTCAAGGGCGCCGCGCTTGAGCAGGCGGCGCGGGAGTTGATCAGCCGCGTGCATTTACCGGTCAGCTACCTGGATCGGCTGCCGCGAGAGCTGTCTGGCGGCCAATGCCAACGCGTCGCCATCGCCAGGGCCCTGGCGTTAAAGCCTGACCTGTTGTTGCTCGACGAGCCGGTGAGCGCGCTGGATGTGTCGGTGCAGGCGCGCATCCTTGAGCTGCTGGAGGAGCTGCAACGGGAGATGGGCATTGCCTATGTGCTGGTGTCCCACGACCTGTCGGTGGTGGCCAACTTTGCCCATGAGGTGCTGGTGTTGCGCAATGGACGGGTGATTGAACACGGCTCGGTGGAGCGGATATTCAGTCACCCGGGGTGTGAGTACACGCGGGAATTGATTGCTGCCATCCCCGGCCGGCACGTTACGACTCAGGCAGCGTGAAGAGGACCTGTCCCAGACTGCATCGGGTTACTCAATCCAAGTGTGGTCGCTATTAATACTGATATGCTCTGCCAACGGAGCAAAATGGGCATTTGCCTCGGCCATCCATTTCACGACAGGTTCGACTGACAACACAACTCCTTTTTCAGCTATGTCATTGATCGAAGAAAAAGCTGATATATATCTTTGATATTTTGGATGCTCTTTGCGCACCACATCATTTAAAAGACCTGGACCAAAAACTCTTGATTCCTCCGTCATGTACTGGGTCATGTCGTCGATCTGCGCTTCTGTTATAGCTCCGTGTGGGCGATCTTTAAATAAATCGGGATTTTGCTGATAACGGGCCCAGCCTTCTTCCTGGATCTTTTTCAACAACGGGTTACCTTTCAACGTGCCGAAATTGCTTGAGTTAAAGTCAAGCTTCATCCCCAGCATAGGTTCATTGACAACGTCATTCAATAGCAAGTCACCCGGTGCAACCTTATAGACTGACGTACCGAAACCAGGTAGGAGTTCGTCATCTGTATCGAGATAAATGCCTCCAAAATGCTCCATCATCGGATAACGCAGTATATCGCTGGCGGCCGATAGGTTACGATCACTGCCCTCGCGGGCAAGCAGTGCAAAGGGCTCATGAAACTTTGTTTTCTGAAATTCAATGAAAAATGGCTCTTGACGCATATCAATGATGGTCGCTGATGGCATCGCCTCTTTTAACACGGCTAACTGTTCGTTGGCATGCATGCCATCCAATAACACGTGTACAGTGGTTGAAAAGCCAGCCTGCTCTTTTGCGAGCGCTGCATTTTTTTCAATCACCTTAGCTCTTTCCATCAGCTTCTCGGCATCGCCCATCCATATTTGATGAATTTGTTTAGGGATCTCGACTTGACCTGCAGCCGCCTCAATACGAGGCAGGGTGGGTAACTCCTCAATGCCAAATTGCTTTAGAGAAGCAAGACGTTGTTCATCCGTCACCCCGGCGAACGCTTCGGGTTGCGCATACTTGAACCCTTTGCCCTCCTCCCATTTCAGTAGTCGATGGGTGCTCGCGAGTCTCCAGGTATTATGTTGCAGATCAAACTCAACGGATTTCCAATAACCGTCAACTTCGGCCATATAGCTGATGGCGCGCGTGGCAGTGTGTTCATGGATTCCCCTGAATACCGTTGACGTCTCGAGCTTTCCGGCTGCTTCACCTCGTCCGCCCCCCTCTACCCCAGTTCTTCGCCAGGCACCGGCCTCGTCAGGATTAGCGACAATAGCGCCACTGACCAATTTTGCAGGATCCTTGGGGTCTGGGATTCTCAGATGATAGCTGAGCCCATCAGCCATATCAGGTTGTTCTGCAGCAAAGTACTTTCTGCCCCGAAACATTATCTCTCGCATCCCAGGGTATTGTGCGGGGGGCTCGAGTTTTTCCGCGTTCATGACCACTGGCGTACTTACAAACTGAAGATCTTTTGTTTGCGCGTCATAGTCCCAGCGGTAATGTTTGCCAACGGAGTAACGTTCCAGGCCTTCTTGCAGCGCAACATTCGCATCCGTCATGCCTTGAGCCACCTCGTGTATCAACTGCAAGCCTGATATAACGGCCACAGCATTGCCCTGAACGCGATCGCTGGCAGTTTTCCCATAAATTCCGTCATGAATACCAAAAACGATATTCCCCGTATTGCCGACCAACGGTACATAACCGAACGTGTTACCCCAGAAATCTTTGGCCTCTTTCCACGACTGTTGAGATGAACCAAAAACCTCAGTCTGGTCAGCCCATCGGGCATTGTTTGCGTTAACAGCCTGGAATCTGGAGGCAACCCCCTTACCGTTATTACCCTTCAGCCGTCCAAACTTAAGCCGGTAATCACTGCGTCGTGCACGCGTATAGTTAAAGAGCTCTCTCACCGGAATCGCTTGGTCAGCAACCAGACTCTTATAACCTTCATAGGTCGCCCCACCACCCGCAATCAATGTATCCAGCACATCACTTGCACGCGGCCAATGAACATCTATGCCCCCTTGCTTATCACGTGCATTGAAGCTGCGATTGAGGTCATCTCGATTTTGTTTAGCCCATTGTGCAAAATCGTCATCGCCCTGGATTTCATGTGCTTTTCCATGTTCCAGATCAATCATCAACCCCTTGTTGGGTCGATGTTCAAAATTGCCCTCATAGGGCGTGTAAGCAATAAAAGCATACCCGGACAATGGGTAGCCGTAGATATTGGGAACAATGACCTGTCCATTCTCCTGCACTGTTCGACGCACCGCTTCTTTGGCCTCAGCGCTTAAATTCCCGCCCTGCGCCTTATCGCTCATCAGGCTGTTTAAGATACTCTGCAAGGTATAAGCATCCGCCTTCCCGGCACGCTGGGCTCTAGTACCTGATTCGTCGCGCATAGGCTTGGCGACATCGGCCTCCCAACTGGCTTGCAGCACTTTCCCGAGTGACTCAAGGGCCTCTACATGTTCTTCATCTGCCGGCTCGATGTGCAAAAAACTGAAGTTCACGGGACCACCGCGCTCAACTCTATCGTGCTCAAGGGCACCGGCGGCCAACTCCCAAGCAAAATAGGTTCTCTTTTCGGCGCTGCTCAGATGCTCCGGTTTTCCCATGCCCGTGTACGTTTTCAGGGTGACCGTTACTTTTTGATGGGGGTCGCAACCTGCCGCCAACAAAGCACCGCTGAAATAACCTGCCGGTGTCAAGAAAGGTTTGAGGTGTTGATACCTGACATTTCTTTCACCTTCAGAACCAGTCTCGATATTGTTTATCTGCGTCTTGATTCGATGGGTATAGTTCTGGACAAGCCGCCTTCTTTGATCGAGGGAAAGGTCTGCTCGCGGCGCACCTGGAGCGTCAGTTCCAGCGATAATCTCGGCTGGGTCAAGCAAAGAAGCCACGCCGATAGTCGGAGAGTCGGACCGTGAATCAGTGCTTCGAGTGCCCGATATTCCCTGATTGGCAATCTGTTTGTCGTTCGACGCTTGAGTGAGGGGTTTGAATGGCGGCTGCGATGTAACCAATGCGGCGTTCAAAAATGAATGCATAGTCTCTCCTGAGCTTCTTCCTTAAAGGTCCTGGTATTCAACCGATCTGATCGGTTGCCTGCACAGCCCTCGATGTTTCCTGGCAGTGCGACTCCTTTCGTGGAGTTCGATATTTGCTGGTTCCAAACGCAAATGTAGGAATACATATCAAAGGCGAAAAACAGCAGGGACCGGCTCGACCTTTGCGTGGAATCACATTTTCCGCACCTTTGTACGAGCTGAGGCAGGCATCAAGGGCACTGAGCGCACCTGAAGGTCGCCTGTCCTTACAGACCACGCAAAAGACCTTTGTCATCACGCCTATTGATAGCCCCCTAACGAAACCCCCATGCTAGAGGGCTAATCTCGCGCTTATATCATTCCGAATGATAGTTACCTTTGCTTCATTCGATTCGTGACATAGCACAGCGCCGCGCATGATCCGCCCATCTCAAATACATTGGCGGATGCACCTCATGGAACAGTCACTCAAACATTTGCGCTTCCCCTTGGCCATTTTGGCGGTAGTGGTGATGAGCGCGTGCGGTAAAACCCCGGAACAAGCGGCCGCCATGCCAGCTGCCAAAGTCAGCGTGGCCAAGGTGCTGGAACAACCGGTCAACGAGTGGGATGAATTCACCGGTCGCCTGGAAGCCCCGGAAACCGTGCAGATCCGTCCGCGCGTGTCCGGCCAGATCGACCAGGTGGCCTTCACCGAAGGCGCGCTGGTGAAGAAAGGCGACCTGCTGTTCCAGATCGACCCGCGTCCGTTCCAGGCCGAAGTGCGTCGCCTTGAAGCCCAGCTTGCCCAAACCAAAGCTGCCGCGACCCGCAGCGATAACGAAGCGCAACGTGGCGAACGCCTGCGCCAGAGCAATGCGATCTCCGCCGAACTGGCCGACTCGCGCACCACCGCCGCCCAGGAAGCCCGCGCCGCCGTCGCCGGGATTCAGGCGCAGTTGGACCTGGCC
>Ga0182008_10000966_pt1 | contig 19980 bp, 19 predicted proteins | sample Sormic07211129_1_FD_120482 | JGI IMG/M metagenome (GOLD analysis project Ga0182008, IMG submission 120482) | Rhizosphere microbial communities from Sorghum bicolor, Mead, Nebraska, USA - 072115-129_1 metaG | ecosystem: Host-associated > Plants > Roots > Rhizosphere | place: USA: Nebraska...
CGTCGAGGGCATCGCGCGCTCCCACGCCCGCGCCGTGTTCATCGCCGGCTTCGTGTCCCCCGGCACCGGCGAGCTGATTCGTGAGCTGCGCCGGCGACTCGGGTCGAAGGAGGCCCTCATCGCCGGCGACGGCTTCGTCGGCCTGCAGGATCTGATCCAGGTCGCGGGCCGGGCGGCGAACGGCGTCTACGTCAGCTTCGCCGGCCGCCCGAACGCGCAGCTGCCTCCGGTCGGGCGTGCGTTCCTTCGGACCTTCGGCAGCACGCAGACGAGCTCGCGGCAGACGTCGTACGCAGCGGCGTATGCCGCGCAGGCGACAGAGGTGCTGCTCTCCGCGATCGCCCGCTCGGACGGGACGCGCGCCTCCGTCACGAAGGAGCTGTTCGCGGCCGAGGTGCGCGGCGGAATCCTCGGCAGCTTCCGCTTCACCTCCGACGGCGACATGACGCCGACGCCGGTCACGATCTTCCGTGTCGTCGGCGGCAAGCTGCCGAGCTCGACGCAGCTGCCGGACTTCGCCGGCTCGGTGGTCGATCGCGTGATCGACGTCCCGGTGGAGCTCGTCCGCTGACGAACGACGAGGGCGCCCTCGCGGGCGCCCTCGTGGTCTCGCTGCTGTTGCCTCGTCTTACTTCCGACGCCGGAAGACGGCGAGTGCGAGGACCTCGAAGCCGACGCCGCTGAGCAGCAGCGCGACGCCGACGACGATGCCGAACAGCGCGAGGTTCTCTGCCATGTACGACGTGTTGAGCGCCGTCGTCAGGGCGGTCTCGGTTACCCAGAGGTTGCGGGCGCCGTTCGCGACCGGCTGCTTCGTCTTCGGGTCGGTCACGGCGTACTGCGGGTTGTCCGTGCCGCCGCCGACGGCGAGCTCCGACTTCGGGGCGGTGGGCAGCGCCGTGAAGCGGCCCATCTGTGCGTACGTGAAGCCGCCCGTCGCCTCGAGCGTATGGATCCGCATGTACTGCGCGAACGTCCGGGCCCGGTCGCCGCTCGTGATCGGCTTCCCGGCGACGCTCTTCGACGGAATGCTGATGTCCTTCAGCCCGGCCTTTGCGGCCTCGGCCTTGATCGCGGCCGGCGTCATGTCCGGCGATCCGGCGATCTGCTCGGCCCTGAGGCTGCTGTGGACGGTCGAGCGCCCGTTGACGCCCATCGCGATTGCGACGACGCCGAAGACGATGAGGATCGCGCCGGCGACGACGCCGCCCCACTCGAGGACGGTGGAGAGGTTGAACCGCTTGGTCGCCGCCGAGTGCGCTGCGACCGGGGTGTTGAAGGCTGTGCTGCTCATGACTCGCTCCCTTTGCGCTGGAGGTTTGGGATGACCCAATTCAGCCCCAGCGAGCGGGCGACGCCATCGGGGATGCTCCGCCGACGTGCTGCGGCGAACTACCGAGCCCTCAGGCTTCGGGTGCGGCTTCGAGGACGCCCTCGGCGAGGGCGTAGCGCACGAGCTCGGCGCGGGTGGAGAGCCGGAGCTTCTGCATGATGTGGGCGCGGTGGGTCTCCGCCGTCCGGACGGAGATGAAGAGCATCTGCGCGATCTCCTGGTTCGTGTGCCCGAGCGCGAGCAGCCGCAGCACCTCGCGCTCTCGGTCGGAGAGCGGATCGGAGGCAGCCTTCGCCTCGGCGGCCGCATCGGCGGCGGCGATGCGGGCGCCGAGCGCGGGGTGGACGTAGCGGCCCCCTGCGGCGACCTCGCGCAGCGCCGCCACGAGCTCCGCGTCCGCGGCTTCCTTCAGCAGGTAACCGCTCGCTCCCGCCGCGAACGCCTCGCGGACGTACCGCGGGTCGTCCTGCATCGACAGGACGAGCACCTTCGCGTCGGGTGCCGCTTCGAGGACGTCGTCGAGGGCATCGAGGCCGCTGCGACCGGGCATGACGACGTCGAGCAAGACGACATCGGGCTTCTCGAGTCGCGCCGCGCGGACCGCCTCGTCGGCCGTGCCCGCCTCCGCCACGACCTCGAAGTCGCCCTCGCTCTCGAGCAGCATCCGCAGGCCGCTTCGCACGAGCGCGTGGTCGTCGGCGATGACGACCCGCATCACGTTGGGACCTCGGCGACGAGCGTCGTCCCGGAGCCGGCAGCCGACTCGATCGTGAAGCGCCCGCCGACGAGCTGCAGCCGCTCGCGCATCCCGAGCAGCCCGAGGCCGTCCTCACGGGTCTCCTCCTGCTCGAAGCCGACGCCGTCGTCTTCGATCACCGCCTTGACGCTGTTTCGCTGACGTGTCACGACGACGCTCACTCGGGTCGCCTGCGCGTGCTTGACGATGTTCGTCAGCGCTTCCTGCACGATCCGGTAGAGCGCCGTCTCGACGTCGGTCGGCAGACGCTCGGGGATCCGGGCGTGGTAGTCGACGATGAGCCCCGTCTGCTCGGCGAACGTCGTCGTCAGACGCTCGAGCGCAGGCTCGAGGCCGAAGTCGTCGAGCGCCTTCGGACGAAGCTCGACGGCGAGGCGGCGGACGTCGTGCAGCGTCGAGAGCACGAGCTCGCGCAGCTCGTCGGCGGCACCTTTCACGTCGTCCGGCGTCTCTGCCGACTCGATCGTCCTCAGACCGAGGAGGATCGACGTCAGGGCCTGTCCCGTCTCGTCGTGCAGCTCCCGCGCGAGGCGGCGGCGCTCGAGCTCCTGGGCGGCGACGATGCGGCGGAGCGCATCCTGCGCGACGCGGCGCGAGAGGTCGACGGCGACTGCGGCGCGCTGCGCGAACATCTCGCCCAGCCGGCGATCGTCGTCGCGGAAGCGCGTGTCGCGCCCCTGCTTGTCGTGCACGGCGATGATCCCGATCGCCTGATCGCGGACGAGCAGCGGGACGTAGAGGCCCGACCGGGCCTGCATCAGGCGCGCCGTTTCCTGGTCGGTCTCGGGATCCTCGAGCACCGAGTCCACCCGCTCGACCCGCTTGCGCGCCAGGACGCGGGCGTTCTTGGAGCGCGTGCCGAGCTCTCGGCCGACGAATTGCTCCGCCGCGTCGCCGGACGCCGCCTCGATCCGGAGCGCGCCGTCGGCCTGGGGCAGCGAGATCGTCACGAGGCGCGCGTCGATCAGGTCGCGCAGCCGGTCGGCGATGAGCGAGAGGAGCGGCTGCAGGTCGATCTCCGACACGAGGGCGCTCGCGACCTCGTTCAAGGACTCGAGCTGGTCCGACCACCGAGTCGACGCCTCGTAGAGCCGCGCGTTCTCGATCGCCACCGCTGCCTGCGCCGCCAACAGCTGTACGAGCTCCTCGTCCCCGTCGGTGAAGTCCGCGCCGTCCGCCTTCTCGGTCAGATAGAGGTTGCCGTAGGCGACACCGCGCAGGAGGATCGGCACGCCGAGGAACGTCTTCATCGGTGGGTGGCCAGGCGGGAAGCCGATGGAGCGCGGATCCTCGTGGAGATCGTGCAGGCGCAACGGCTGGGCGTCGCGGATCAACACGCCGAGAATGCCGCGGCCGTGCGGCAGGTCGCCGATGGCGGTGCGCGTCGCCTCGTCGACGCCCGTCGTCAGGAACCGCTCGAGTGACCGTCCGGAGGCGTCGATCACCCCCAGGGCGGCGTACTGCGCGTCGGTCAGGGTCGCGGCGGCTTCGAGAACGCGCTGGAGCACACCGTCGAGGGACAGCTCCGACGTGAGAGCGATCCCGATTTCGATGAGTGCTCGCGACCGGTCGCGCACGTCCTGGGCCACAAGGAGACTGTACTCGCCGCTTGCGGGAAAGCCGCAACCGGGAGGCGGAGACCACCGATGGCGGAGGGCCGGCCCGAACGCAAGATGTTGGCAATGTCGAGCTACGCGGTGCTGTGGAGCGAGGAGGGGTGCGACGTCCTCGCCGGAAAGCTGGAGCTGGCCGAAGACGGACTGAGCTTCGGCGGCCGCCACGACCACGACGTCGCGTACGGCGACATCGATGCCGTGCGCGTCGCGCGCCGCGCGGCGGATCGCGTCCGCGGTGCGGCGACGCTGGTCCTCGAGCTGGCCGGCGGGTCGACCCTCCGGATCGCCAGCGTCGGCGGCGCAGGCATCGTCAGCGAGCTGGGTGAGCAGCTCGCGGCGCGGAGCGACGCGCGCCGCTAGGCGCGTACCAGTTCCACTCGCCGAGCAGCTTCATCGCGGCGGGGACGAGCACCGCGCGGATGACCGTCGCGTCGATCAGCACCGCGACGGCGAGGCCGAAGCCCATCTGCTGGAACTGCAGGATGCTGAGTGTCGCGAAGATGCCGAACACCGCGACCATGATGATCGCCGCGCTCGTCACTGTCCCGGCAGTGCGGGTGATGCCGAGCCGCACCGCGTCGTCCGTCGTCGCGCCCGCGTCGTGGAGCTCCTTGATCCGGCTGACGATGAAGACGTGGTAGTCCATCGAGAGGCCGAAGAGCACGACGAAGAGGAAGAGCGGGAGCCAGCTGACGATCGCGCCGTTCGTCTGGAAGCCGAGCGGGCCGGCCAGCCACCCGTGCTGGAACACGGCGACGAGGAGCCCGTACGCTGCGCCGACCGAGAGCAGGTTGAGAACGACCGCCGTCGCGGCGATCACGATCGACCGAAACGTCCACAGCAGCAGCGCGAATGCGAGCCCGAGCACGAACAGGAACACGTACGGCAGGCGATTCCGCATCTGCGTGTTGAAATCGTAGGTGCCCGCCGTGATCCCGGTCACGTACACCTGCGCGTCGGGCACGCGCGCGGCGATCGGCGGGATGACCGTGTCGCGAAGCGTGTGCAATGCGGCGATCGATCGACCGTCGTCTCCGTTCCCTGCGATCGAGAAGTCGATTCGAGCGACCGTGCCCAGCGGATTCACCGTCAACGTGAACGGTCTGAAGAACTCGCCGGTCGCGACCGCGCGCGTCCTGAACGTGGCGTACGCGCGCTGCATCGACGGCGTGTCGACGATCGGCGCCTTGAGGACGACCACGACCGGCGTCTGCGAGCCTGGGAACGCCTTCTGGATCCGGTCGAATGTCCGAACGATCTTCAGATCCTTCGGCAGGTCGGTGTAGTTCGGCAGCTTCGTGTGCATCCCGGCGGCCGGGAGCGCGAGCAGGAGCAGGAACGCCGCCGAGAGCCCGCCCCAGAGGGCGGGCCGGCGGAGGACCCCGCCGATGACGCGTGACCAGGCGCCGTCGTCCCGCGGGCGCCCTTTGAAGAGCCGGATCCGGCCGCGGTCGACGTTGTCCCCGAGGCGACGGAGCGCGGCGGGGAGGACGGTGAGCGAGCCGACCATCGCCGCGAAGACCACGAGCATCGTCCCGATGCCGATCGTCGCGAACAGCGAGTTTCCGCTGACGAACATGCCGGCCATGGCGATCAACACCGTGGATCCCGAGACGAGCACCGCTTGGCCCGACGTACGGGCGGCGTTCAAGAGCGCCTCGTGCGGCATGTTCCCCGCCTGACGCTCCTCGCGCTCGCGCCGCAGGTAGAAGAGCGAGTAGTCGATGCCGACGGCCATGCCGATCATGAGGATGATCGCGCCGACCGTCTGCGGCTCGGTCGGGACGAGCTGACTGACGAGGGCATTGATTCCGGTGGCGGCCAGGACCGCCGAGAAGGCGAGCAGGACCGGCAGTCCGGCGGCGACGAGCGCGCCGAAGGCGACGGCGAGGATGACGACCGTCAATGGCAGCGATGTGAACCAGGCGCGGTCCATGTCCCGGGTGAAGCGCTCCCCGACGACGTGGTCGGACGACGCTTGGCCGAACTCGCCGATGATCAGCTGCGGGAACTCGAGCTGCACGCGGTCGACCGTGGCGAGGATCGCTGCAACCTTGTCCTTCGCGTCCTCGGCCTTGCCGCGGATCTCGAACTGGACGAGAGCCGCATGCCGATCGGCGGAGACCAGCCCGGCGCTCGGATGGTCGAGCGGCGAGACGATGTTCGTGACGTCCGGCTGCGCCTGAAGCTGATGCCCAAGGTCGGCGAGGGCCGCCGTGAAGAGACCGCTGCCCACCTTCGCCGTGCGCGACTCGACGAGCACGCTCTCGCGCGCGAGGAGCCTGAAATCGCCCCGGTCGAGGATCTCCTCCGCACGGCGCGAGTCGCCGTTCGCGTATGCGTACGGCTTGAACTGCTTCGCGCCGACGAGATTGCCGGCAAGGACGGCCGCGATCGCGAGTGCGATCCAGCCGAACGCCGCGGTCTTCCAATGTGCGGCGCTCCAACGGCCGGCTCGGCCGGCGAGGTTGTGGACCCCTTCGGTCACGACCTTCCGATCGCTCCGCTCGCGCCGGCTCGTATCGGCGAATTCCCTGATTCAGCGCCGGAGTCCCTGCGAGATCGGTGTCGTGCACAGCCATCGAAGGGAGGCTGCACCATGAAAGCGCTCGTCTACGGCGGCCCGGGCGTCCGCACCTGGACCGATGTCCCCGATCCGGTGATCCAGGACCCGACGGATGTGATCGTGCGCATCGACAGCAGCACGATCTGCGGAACCGACCTGCACATCCTCAAGGGCGACGTCCCGGAGGTGAAGCCGGGGACGATCCTCGGCCACGAGGCGGTCGGGACGATCGTCGAGCGCGGCGACGCCGTGACCACGCTCGAGGTCGGCGACCGCGTGCTCGTCTCGTGCATCACCTCGTGCGGACGCTGCCGTTTCTGCCGCGAGGGCCGGTACGGACAATGCACGGGCGGCGGCGGCTGGATCTTCGGCCACCTGATCGACGGGCTCCAGGCGGAGTACGCCCGCGTGCCGTTCGCCGAGACCTCGGTGTACAAGGTGCCGGACCAGCTGAGCGACGAGGACGTGCTCTTCCTCGCCGACATCCTCCCGACCGCGTATGAGGTCGGTGTGCTCGCGGCGAAGCTCGAGCCGGGCGACACGCTCGCCGTCGTCGGGGCAGGCCCGATCGGGCTCGCCACGATCATGACGGCGAAGCTCTTCACACCTGCGCGGATCGTTGCGATCGATCTCGCCGACTCCCGACTCGAGCAGGCGCTCGTGTTCGGCGCGGACGTAATCGTGAACAACGGTCGCGAGGACGCGGTCGCGAGAGTGCTCGAGCTGACCGACGGCCTCGGTGCCGATGTCGCAGTCGAGGCGGTCGGCGTGCCGGAGACGTTCGAGCTCTGCACCGCGCTCGTCCGGCCCGGGGGCCGCGTCGCGAACGTCGGCGTCCACGGCCACTCGGCCACGCTCCATCTCGAGACGCTCTGGATCCGCGACGTCACGATCACGACGGGGCTCGTCGACACGTTCACCACGCCGAAGCTCCTCAAGCTGATCGAGGAGCACCGGCTCGAGCCGCGGCGCTTCGCGACGCATCGCTTCGCGCTCGCGGACGCCGAGAAGGCGTACGACGTCTTCGCCGATGCGGCGAGCTCGCACGCGCTGAAGGTCGTGCTCGATGCCGAGCCGGTGCAGGCGAAGCGCGAAGCCGGCCGCGAGGTCGCGGTCGCGTGATGGAACGAGCGGCGTGCGCCTGCTCCCCGGCAGGCGCACGCCGCCGCGGCCTCAGAGACGCCGCGGGATGCGGCCGGACAGCGTGCGCCGGCGGCGCACGAGGTCGTCTGTCCGCCACGTCAGGGACGACTCGACGTCGACGACACCGGGGACTCGCCGCACGCACGATCGCACGATCTCCGCGATCGTCTTCGTGTCGACGCTGCCGTCGAGCGTGACGACGCCCTCGTCGACCGAGACGTCGAGCGTCGCCGGGTCGATCCACAACATCGTGGTGAGCACGTTCTTTTCGATCTCGCGCAGGATCGCTGTGTCGTCGCGGTCGAACGCTCGCACGAGGTCGCTGCGGGTGACGATCCCGACGAGCCGCGAGCCGTCGACGACCGGCAGGCGGTTCACGCGTCTCGTGACCATCAGATGTGCCGCCACCGCGACCTCGTCGCGGGAACGCACGGTTACGGCCGGTGAGGTCATCGCACCGCCGGCCGTGCGGGCGGCAAAGCGGATCCCGTCGCCGTACGCCTGGTCGAGCAGCCGGCCGAGCACCGCGCTCGACGCGAAGTCGTCGGCCTGCTCCTTCTGAACGATGTCGGCCTCGGAGATCACTCCGACGACGCGGCCGTCCTCCGAGCAGACCGGCATTCCGGAGATGCGACGCGCGACAAGCAGCGCCGCAACGTCCTTCAGTGAAGTTTGGGGCGCAACCGTGACGACGTCGCGCCGCATGATCTCGTTGATCTTCATGCCCCGATCGTCGGGCAGCGGCGGCGCGGCGGAATCCGGGAAACCACCGAGTCCGTCTGGGACATCCCGCACGATCCGAAGCTGATGGACTCGGTCGTCGTCCGCGAGCTGCAGGTGATCCGCGGCGGGCGCCGCGTGCTCGAGGGAATCTCGCTCGGCGTCGCGGCGGGATCCGTCACCGGGCTGCTCGGCCCGAGCGGCTCCGGCAAGACGACGCTCTTGCGCTCAGTGGTCGGCGTGCAGCGTGTCGCGGCCGGCTCCGTCGCGGTGCTCGGCCTGCCCGCGGGCTCGCCCGCGCTTCGCTCGCGTGTCGCCTACGTCACCCAGGCGCCCTCGGTCTACGCCGACCTCAGCGTGCGCGAGAACCTCCGCTACTTCGCGCGCATCCTCGGTGCCGGGCCGCGCGACGTCGACGACGTGATTCTCCGCGTCTTCCTCGGCGAGTTCGCGGATCGTGTCGTCTCGCGCCTCTCCGGCGGACAACGGGCCCGCGTCTCGCTCGCGACCGCGTTGCTCGGCAAGCCGGAGCTGCTCGTTCTCGACGAGCCGACCGTCGGCCTCGATCCCGTACTGCGGCGCGAGCTCTGGACCACCTTCCATACGCTGGCCGCCGACGGCGCGACCCTGCTCGTCTCGAGCCACGTGATGGACGAAGCCGACCGCTGCGACCGGCTCGTCCTGCTCCGCGACGGGGCGGTGCTCGCGACCGGCACGCCCGCCGAGCTTCGCGCGCGAACATGCGCCGACGCGCTGGAGGACGTCTTCCTGCGACTGGTGGAGGCGGCGTGATCGCGACCGCGATCCGCGTGCTGACACAGCTGAGGCGGGATCCGCGCACCGTCGCACTGATCGTCGGCGTGCCATGCCTGTTGGAGTTCCTGCTGAAGGAGATCTTCGCCGGCCGGCCCGAAGTCTTCCAGCACGTCGGGGCGCCGCTGCTCGGACTCTTCCCGTTCGTCTCGATGTTCGTCGTGACGTCGGTGACGATGCTGCGCGAGCGGACGTCCGGCACGCTCGAGCGGCTGATGTCGCTCCCGCTCGCGAAGCTCGATCTCCTCGCCGGGTATGCGCTCGCGTTCGCACTCGCGGCGCTCGTCCAGGCAGCCGCTGTCTCGGCGCTCGCGTTCGGTGCGCTCGGCCTCCACGTCGGCGGGCCCCGCGTGGCCGTCGCCGCACTCGCCGTCGCGAACGCGACGCTCGGGATGGCGCTCGGCCTCTTCGTCAGCGCGTTCGCGCGGACGGAGTTCCAGGCGGTGCAGTTCCTGCCGGCGGTCGTCTTCCCCCAGCTGCTCCTGAGCGGCCTGTTCGTCGCACGCGGCGACATGGCGCGCTGGCTGCGGGCGATCTCGGATGCACTGCCGCTGTCCTATGCGTATGACGCACTGGCCCGCGTCGCCGGCGACGGGCCGTACGGCGGCTGGTTCGCCGCCGACCTCGCGGTGACGATCGGCGGCGCGCTGCTCGCGCTCGCCGCCGGAGCGGCGACGCTCCGGCGGCGAACCGCGTGAATCAGTGGCTCATCGTGCCGGGCACGTGCCCGACGTTGAGGATCCCGACCTGGCCCATCTGCACGCTTGCGAAGCTGTGCGAGACGAACGGGTAGAGGCCGGGCTTGTCGATCTTGACGTCGAAGACGCCGCCGCCGCCGGCCGGGACGGCCGCCGTCTGGATGTCGTGTTGCGGCGCGTCGACGAGGTCTGCGTTGATCCAGGCGCGGGCGAGCACGGTGCCGACGACGTGGAACTCGGTGTTGAGGCTCGGCCCTGCGTCGACGACCCAGAAGCGCACGGTCTCGCCGGGGGTCGCGGTCAGCGGGTGCGTCTTGTACTGGCCGGCGTAGCCGTTCCAGGTCACCCAGTCGGGCGTCATCTGCTCGGCTTTCGTCAGGTCGAGGCTCGCCGGCGAGCCGAGACCCGCCTTGTTCAGGTACCACTCGCTGCTCACGAGCACGTACTCGCGGTCGGCCTTCGGCATGTTCGCGGGCTCGACCACGATCGCGCCGTACATGCCGTTCGCGATGTGCATGAACGCCGGCGCCGTGCCGCAGTGGTACATGAACACGCCCGGCACGTTCGCGACGAAGGAGAACGTCTTGCTCTTGCCGGGCAGCACGTCCGAGAAGGCGACGTTGGGTGCGACCTCAGCGGCGTGGAAGTCGACGGAGTGCGGCATCGGCGACGCGTTGTGCAGCGTCACCCGGACCGTCTGGCCGACGCGGACGTGGATCACCGGGCCGGGTGCGCTGTCCCCGAACGTCCAGGCGTCGTACGTGACGCCCGGCGCGATCGACACCGTCGAGTGGCTGATGTCGAGGCGGACGTTCGCGACCGCGCCTGCGGGGGCGGTGGGAAGCGTCGCGGGGAAGGCGGCATGCGCCATTGCCAGCGCGTCCGCATTCGTCGGAGCCGCGCCTGCGAAGCTCGGCGACGCGACGGCGCCGTGCGCGGTCGACGTTGCGGACGGCATCGCCATGCCGGGCATCGAGGACGCATTGCGTGCGGTCGTCGCGGCCTGGCGCGCATCGTCACGAGCGTTTTGTGCCGAGACGGCGAGCCACAGCCCGATGAGCATGACGACCGGGATCGTGACTCCCGCGAAGAGCGCGAACAGCTTGAGCAGGACGCTCCGATCCGTTTCGGGCCTGGGGACGGGGTACGTGGTCATTGCTCCTCCATCGGTCCTTGGTTTCTCCCGACGAACCTAGGAGCAAGTGGCGCGACGCAGATCCGGGATTTCTACGGAACCGCTGGTGAGAATGCGGAGGCATGCTCGACGCCATGGACGGCGAGCGAGCGGCGCGCTGCGATCCTCGCAGCGCTTCGCGGCAGCCCTCACGGGCTCGACACGAGCTGGCTCGCGACCGTCGTCGGCCTGCACGCCAACACCGTCCGGTGGCACCTGGGCAGGCTGCAGGCGTCGGGGCTCGTCCGGTCGTCGCCGGAGCAGCGACGACGCCGCGGCCGACCGGCGATCGTCTTTCGCCTGACGCCGGAAGGTGTCGTCGCAGGCCGCGACGAGTACCGGTTCCTTGCGCTGATGCTGACCGACGCGCTCGCCCGAGAGGCGACGCCGTATGAGGCGGGCATTTGCCGGGGCCGTCATCTCCACGAAGCGACCCCGGACCTGTCGGTCGCCGAACTGCTGGACCAGGAGGGTTTTGCGGCCGAGCAGACAGCGGATCGCATCGAGATGCGTCGGTGCCCGTTCTCCGCGCTCGCCGGCGATGCCCCGCAGATCATCTGCGGCCTGCATCACGGGATCATCGACGGGGCGCTCGCAGCCTCGGAGTCGGATCGAGAGGTCGAGCGCCTCGATGCGTTCGTCGAGCCGATGCTCTGTGTTGCGAAGCTCCGCGTCAGCGAGTCGCCCGTGCGCCGACGAAGTCCGGACGGCGGGCCAGCTCGGTCGCCCAGGCGCGAACCGCTTCCCAGTCGCGCGCGTCGCTCGCCTGCATCCGGCTGAACGGCCAGCGCAGCCGGTGTGGATCGACCGCGCCGCCGAAGATGGTCAGCGAGACTGGTCGCAGGTGCGGCACGGACGAATTCAGCCCGCTCCGAAGCTGACGAAGGGACGCCGTGACGTCTTCCGGCTCGAGCGTCCGAGGCCCGCTGGCGAAGACGGCCAGCGGGCGCTCCGCGAGCACCGACTCGTAGCGCTCGAGGAACCGCACCGCGTGCGCGTGGACCCTGCCGGTGTACAGCGCGGCACCGACGACGACGGCGGCCGCGCCGCGCGGGTCGGCCGTCAGCGCCGACTCGGCGTGCGCGTCGAGGCCCTCCCGTCGGAATGCCTCGGCGATCGCCTCCGCGATCTCCCCCGTTGCTCCGTGCTTGGATCCGTAGGCGACGAGAACGTCCGGTTGCATGGCCTTCCTCCTTCGTTCGGACGAGGCGGTTCGAGCCGGTCTCGCAGCGCGTACAGCGCGGCCTGCTCGATCGCGCGCGCCCGTTGGCGTGAAACGTGGAGCGAGGTCGCGACCTCGCTCAGGTCTTGCGTGGGGCAGCCGAGGCCGAAGCGGCGCACGACGACTTCGCGCTGTCGCGCCGGCAACGCCTCGAGCGCGGCATCGAGCTGCGAGATCTCGTCGTTTCGCGCGGCGTCGCGTGCCGGATCGGCGGCCCCGCCGTCGGCGAGTACCTGGTCGAGCGGCGCCTCGAGGGGCGTCCACGCGCTCGGTGCCCCTCGCGTCTCGACGACGACTTCGAGGGGCAGTCCGAGCTCGGTCGCGATTTCGAATGCGGATGGAACGTGGCCGCCCGCGGCGGCGAGCTCGGCCTCCGTGCGGTCGATCGCGCGCCGCCGCTCGACCACACGCTTCGGCAGCCGGACGAGCCGCGACGCCTGCGTCAGCGCATCCCGAATTGCACAGCGGATCTGGAACCGCGAATACGTCTCGAAGTCGACACCGCGCGTCGGGTCGAAGGTGTCGATCGCGTCGAGGAGGCCGATGCACCCTTCCTGGACGAGGTCGTCGAACGGGATGTTCAGGCCGCGGTAATGCGCGGCGATTGCCCGCACGGCGGGAAGATGCCCGCGGACGAAGCGCTCGCGTGCGCGACGGTCCTGTCGCGCAGCCACGAGAGCCGTTACGTCGTTTGCGTTCATCCGCTATCCGCTTCCGACGCTACTTGCACTGCGTGTGCAGCGGCATCGGGCCGAACTACGGATCTCGGCTCACGCGGCGCAGAAGAGCTTGAGCAGCGCGGGGCGGGGGTCGCCGATGTCGCCGGCACGCCGCCCGTTGAGCAGGAGGACGGCCACGCGCGAACCGTCGACGCTGACCGCGACGCTCGAGGTCCACGAGGCGCCGCCGCCGTTGTGCGAGAGCGTCTTCCCGGCGCAGGTGCGCTCGACGACGGTGCCCAGCCCATAGGACGGGTTGGGCCCGCTGCCGGCGAGCATCTGCGCGAGCATCGCGGGTGGGACGATCTCGCCGCGCACGAGTGCGACGAGGAATCGCGCTTCGTCGCGTGCGTTCACGACGATCGCACCCTCCGCTGCGAGGCCGCCGGCGTCCCAGCGCGTCGCGGCGATCGTCGTACCGTCGCGCCGGACGACGTACCCGACGGGATGCGGGCCGGGGATCGGGCCGTGCGGCGCGTAGGCGGCGCTCTTCAGGCCGAGCGGGTCGATGATGATGCGGCGATAGAGGTCCGCGAGCCCTTCGTCCGCTGCGCGCTCTGCGATCACGCCCGCCGTCTCGTAGCCGATGTTCGAGTAGTGGTACGACGTGGCCGGGTCGAACTGCAGCGGGAGCGCTGCGGCTGCGCGGATCAGGAGCATCGTCGGGTAGACGTGCGCCCGGTCCTCCTCGATCTCGGCCGCCGTCGCGAGGAGCTCGGCGCGCAGCGCACGGTCGTGGATCTGACCCAGCCAGAACTGCGGCCGCTGGTCGAAGTCGTTGTTGTCGACCATCCCGCTCGTGTGGTTGAGGAGCTCACGGATCGTGATCAGGTTTCCGTACGGGAAGAGCCCGGGCAGCCAGCGGGCGACGGTGTCGTCGAGGCTGAGCTTGCGCTCGGTGGCGAGCTTCGCGAGCACCGTCGCCGTCCACAGCTTGCTGACGCTCTCGAGGCGCAGCCGCGCATCGGGCGTCATGCGCACCTGTTTCGTGACGTCGGCCCAGCCGGCGCTGCCGCTCCACGTCCCGTGCGGCCCGGAGACGAACGCGGTGACTCCCGGTGCGAGCCGCCGCGGCCCGGTCACGAGGGAGTCGACCGTGCGCTGGAGCCCTGGACGCTCGCGCTGCGCGCTGCCGCCGCAGCCGGCCAGCAGCAGCACGATGCCGATGGCGGCGAGCGCGCGCATTGTCACGCGTGAACGTGCAGTTGACGCTCGCCGATGCGAAGGACGAGGTCGTCGAGATCGGCGGTGCGCAACCATCGCCGAGAGGCTTCGACGACCTCGTCGAGATGGTCGTCCTCGTCGTCGATCACGACCGACCACACGCCGTGTCGGCCGACGGCGAGCGGGTAGAGCGCGCGGAGGTCGTCCTCGAGACGGAAGGCGCTCTGCCGGTCGGGCATCTCGATCTCGACGCGGAAGCCCACGCCGTCACGATCGCCCGCCGGCGGCGGCGACGGCTCCGGGAAAGTCCGCAATCGAGATCATCCTCGACCCCGATTCGCGGCTCGTTCGCCGCCGGGAGAGTGTGGTCATGGCGATTGCGCTCCTCGATGAGCTTCGCCCGCCGCTCGTGCCCCGCGAGGCGCTGCTCGAGGCCGACCGGTGCCTCGCATGCGGGGAAGCGCACGCGCCCGCCCCCTGCCGGGTCGCCTGTCCGGCGGACGTCGACGTTCCCGCGTTCGTCGGCGCCCTCGCAGACGGCGACACCGACGCCGCCGCCCGAACGATCCTCGCCGCCAACCTCCTCGGCGGCACGTGTGCACGCGTCTGCCCGGTGGAAGTGCTCTGCGAGGGCGCCTGTGTCGTCCGCGACGCGATCCCGATCGGAAAGCTGCAGCGCTACGCGCTCGACCGCTCGCCCGCGAGCACCGCGCGCCTCCGGCCGCAGGCAGCGCCGAACGGCCGAGCGGTCGCGGTCGTCGGCGCCGGACCGGCGGGCATGGCATGCGCCGGCGAGCTCGCTTTGCGCGGCTACGCGGTGACGCTCTACGACGAGCGCGACGAGCCCGGCGGCCTCGCGCGTTTTGCGATCGCGCCGTATCGGATCGCCCGCGAGCCGCTGCCGCGCGAGCTGCGCGTGCTGCGCGAGCTGGGCGTCGATCTGCACTTCGGCCGCCGGATCGTGCTCGCCGACCTCGAGGACTACGCCGCCGTGTTCCTCGGCGTCGGCGCAGGCCCCGACACCGAGGTCGCGTATCCCGGCGACGCCGTGCTCGGCGTCTGGAACTCGCTCGACTTCATCGAGGGGATCAAGCGTGGGGCGCCCCCCGCCGTCGGGCGTCGCGTCGTCGTCGTCGGCGGGGGGAACACGGCGATCGACGTTGCGCGCGAGGCGCTCCGCCTCGGCGCCGACGACGTCACGATCGTCTACCGCCGTACGAGGAACGAGCTGCCCGCGTACGGGCACGAGGTTGCCGAGGCCGAGGCGGAAGGCGTGCGCTTCCAGTGGCTCGCGGCTCCGCGGCGCGTGCTCGGCGACCCGCGCGTCGAGGCCGTCGAGTGCGAGCTCATGCGACTCGGGGAGCCCGACGAGTCTGGGCGGCGCCGGCCGGTGCCGATCGACGGCAGCGAATTCGTCCTGCCCTGCGACACGCTTGTCAAGGCGATCGGGCAGGCCGGACCGAGAGTCGAGGTCGGCGAGACATGGCAGACGAGCGACCCGCGCGTGTTCGCCGGCGGCGACGCGGTCAACGGCGGATCGAGCGTCGTCGAGGCCGTGCGCGAAGGTCGTGATGCAGCCGTGGCGGTCGATCGGTGGTTGTCGTGACCGACCTGATCGAGGTCCGCTGGCATGCGCGCGCCGGTCAGGGCGCGAAGACCGCAGCCCAGATCCTGGCGCAGGCGTTCCTGCGAAGCGGGTGTTATGCGCAGGCCTTCCCGGAGTACGGCCCCGAGCGTCGCGGCGCGCCGCTCCGCGCATTCACGCGCGCCTCCTCTGTGCCGATCCGTCGTCATGACTCGGTGACCGCTCCGAGCCTCGTCGTCGTGCTCGAGCCGTCCCTCGTCGACGAGGTCGACGTGATGGGCGGCCTCGCCGACGACGGCGTCGTCCTCGTCGGCGAGGGCGCGTCGCGCGACGTCAACCTCGTGATGGTCGGCCGGGCCGCACGTGCACTCGGCGCGCCTCCCCTCCGCGATCTCGAGGGCGCAGCGGTCGAAGTGCTCGGCGCGAAGATCGATCCGGCGTCGATCCGCGCAGCGTTGGGGGAGGGATACGGATGTCCGAGCTGAGCTGGATCGTGTCGCCCGCCGACGCGCCGGTGCCCCGCACCGGCGGTTGGCGGACGGGCGTCAAGCCGACGGTCGACCTCGCGCGGTGCATCGACTGCCTGCTGTGTTGGGTCTACTGCCCCGACTCCGCGGTGACCCTCGACGGCACCGCGTTCGCCGGCTTCGACTACGACGTCTGCAAGGGGTGCGAGCTCTGCGCGGAGGTCTGTCCGCAGGGTGCGATCGAGATGGTGGTCGAGTGAGTCTCCGGCTTCTCACGGGCGGGGAGGCCGTCGCGCACGCCATGCGCCAGATCGACCCGGATGTGGTCCCGGCGTACCCGATCACCCCGCAGACGCCGATCATCCAGGGCTACGCGAAGTTCGTCGCCGACGGCCTCGCCCACGGCGAGCTGATCGACGTCGAGTCCGAGCACTCTGCGATGAGCGCCGCGATCGGCGCGGCGCTCGCGGGCGCCCGAACGATGACGACGACGTCCTCCCAGGGCCTCGCCCTGATGACCGAGGTCGTCTACCTCGCCGCCTCCATGCGCGCGCCGATCGTCATGGCGGTCGGAAACCGCGCGCTGTCCGGGCCGATCAACATCCACTGCGACCACTCGGACGCGATGCTCGTCCGCGACTCCGGCTGCATCCAGCTCTTCGCCGAGAACGCGCAGCAGGCGTACGACCTCATGGTGATGGGGCCGCGTATCGCGGAGCATCCCGACGTCCTGCTGCCGGTGCTCGTCTGCCTCGACGGCTTCACGATCACCCACTCGGCGGAGGCCGTCGACCTGCTGCGGGACGACGTCGTCCGTCGCTTCGTCGGAGAGTACGTGCTTCCGCACTCCGTGCTGGATCCTCAGCTGCCGGTCACGCGCGGGTCGTTCGCGATGCCGGACTCGTACTTCGAGTTCCGGGTGCAGCAGGCGCAGGCGCTCGAGCGCTCGCTCGCCGTGTTCCAGCACGTCGCCGCAGAGTTCTTCGAGGTGGCGCAACGCAGGTACGCGCCGGTCGAGGCGTACCGCTGCGACAACGCCGACCGGGTCGTCGTTCTGCTCGGCTCGACCGCCGGGACTGTCAAGGACGTCGTCGACGAGCTGCGCCTCGAGGGGGAGCACGTCGGGCTCGTCGAGATCACGACGTTTCGCCCCTTCCCGCACGCGGCGCTCGCGGCGGCGGTCGAGGGTGTCGACGAGGTGATCGTGCTCGACCGCGCGGATTCGCCGGGCGGGACGCCGCCGCTTCACGCAGAGGTCGCCGCCTCGCTCTACGGCAGTGAGATTCGGCTCTCGGGGCACGTCTACGGGCTCGGTGGGCGCGACTTCCATCCGGAGGATGCGCGAGCGCTCTTCGCGTGCGAACGGGACGGAATCCCATGGCTCGTCTGAAGACGCTCGTCCGGAACCAAGGCGGCGTGCAGCCGCTCCGCGGCGGTCACGCGCTCTGCCAGGGGTGTGGGATTCCCATGGTCGTGCGCATCGTCCTGAGCACGATCGCGCGGCCGACGGTCGTGGTGAATGCGACGGGATGCCTCGAGGTGGCGACGACCCGCTATCCGACGACGGCCTGGAACGTCCCGTGGCTGCACGTGGCCTTCGAGAACACGGCGGCGGTCGCGAGCGGCGTCGAGGCCGCGCAGTGTGCTCTGCGTCGACGCAATGCGCTCCCGAGCGACGAGGACGTCGCGGTCGTCTGCTTCGCCGGCGACGGCGGGACCTACGACATCGGCATGCAGGCGCTCTCGGGCGCGCTCGAGCGCGGCCATCGCTTTCTCTTCGTCTGCTACGACAACGAGGCGTACATGAACACCGGTGTCCAGCGCTCCGGTGCGACGCCCTTCGGGGCGGCGACGACGACGAGCCCCGTCGGCGCAACGAGCTGGGGGAAGGCACAGCGCCGCAAGGATATGACCGCGATCGCCGTTGCGCACCACGTCCCCTATGTCGCGCAGGCGTGTGCTTCCCACTGGGACGACCTGAGCCGCAAGGTCGAGCGCGCCGTCGGGTGCGACGGTCCGGCCTTCATCAACGTCCTGACCGATTGTCCGGTCGGCTGGGGGCACGAGCCGCGGCTCGCGCCGCATCTGCTCGACGCGGCAGTCGAGAGCCGCTTCTGGCCGCTCTACGAGGTCGTCGACGGTCGCTACCGCGTGACGTACCTGCCGACACGCGACGTCGACGTGGAGGAGTGGCTGCGGCCGCAGAAGCGATTCGCGCACCTGACGCCCGCACTCGTCGCCGAGGTCCGCCGCCAGATCGACGCGGATTGGGCGGCGCTCGTCGCGCGGACGCCGGACTAGGCGGCCGCTGCGACGACGAGGCGGTCGAGCAGCTCTGCCAGTCGGCCGACGGCGCGCTCCGCTCCGCATGCGAGCAATCGCTCACGCTCGCGTGCGTCGGCGTTCACACCCACGACACGCACGCCGGCCGCGTGCGCAGCCGCGACTCCCTCCGCCGAGTGCGTGAGCGAGACGGCCTCGTGCGGCTCGACGCCGAGCAGCTCGCACGCGCGTAGGAGAAGATCCGGCGCCGGCCTCGAGCGCAGCCCGGCCCGCGCGATCTGGTCGGCGTCGACGCGCGCCTCGACGAGGGTCGCGAGGCCGGCAAGCTCGAGCATCGGCAGCGTCCGCGTACTGCTCGAGACGACGGCTCGTCGGAGCCGCGCGCGGCCGGCGGCCTCGAGGTACAGGCGCGCGCCCGGGAGCGCGGTGACGCCCCGTTCGCTCAGCCGCCGGGCGAGAACGTTGCTCTTGTGGCGCGCGAGCTCGTCCTCGTCCTCGTGAGAGAGACGGATTCCGCGGCTCCGGAGGAAGAGACGGATCCCTTCGAGGCGGGGCCGGCCGTCGACGTACGCGGCATAGTCACCGACACGGTCGAACGGGATGAACTGCCAACCCGTCTGCTCCGTGAGGCGCAGGAGGAAGTCGTCGAGGACCTGGCCCCAGACGGCGGCATGGAGGGCGCCGCTGTCGGTGAGGACGCCGTCGAGGTCGACGACGCACGCCCGCGTCGAGTCGTCGAGCCCCAGCCGCGACGGCTGCAGCGGGAAGGGCGAGAGCCAGGGTCGGTGGGGAATCCCGATCCGCTGCGCGAGCGCCGCGAGATCGTGCTCGGTCTCGGCTCGCTCGTGTGCAAGCCGGCGGCGGCGGAGGTGGAGCTCGTCGCCGGAGAACGCGCGCGCCGAGACATCGAGCGCCCGGGCCGCGGCGTCGAGCGCGAACTGCCAGTCGTCGGCGACCGTGTCGAGCTCGACCTCGCCGCTCACAGCCATCGGCACGTGCACGCCGGGCGCGGATGGTGGCAGACGGGACACGTCGCCGAACGGAACACGAGGCGGCGCTTCGCGAGCCCGCACAGCACCATCAGCGCGCCGACCACGAGGATCTGGGCGATCAGCATGCTCATGAGAACAGGCTGCCCCGCGCACCGGGGCCACCGCGACGGTGTTTCTACGGATTTCCGGTGCAGACTTGCCGTGTCTCGGCGGCGACCACGAGCTCCTCACGCGCCTGCACGACCTCGACGGCGAAGTCGCCGAGGAAGCGGACGCGCTCGACGATCGCCTCGCGTACTTCGGTCGCGTGCTCGCCGATCCCGCCGGTGAAGACGAGTGCATCGATTCCGTTGCAGGCACTCGCCATCGACGCGATCGCGCCGGCCACGCGGTGGACGAACACAGCGAGCGCGATCGGCGACGCGTCGCGGATGTCGCCGTCGCCGCCGCCCGACAGACCGGCGATCCCGGAGTCATGCTCGAGGGCGTTCTCGAGCTCGTCGACCGTGACGAGCTTCTCGCGCAGGAGGTACACGAGCGCGCCCGGGTCGAGGGATCCGGCGCGCGTCGCCATCGGCACGCCCTCGAGCGGCGTGAACCCCATGGTCGTGTCGACCGAGCGGCCGTCGCGCACGGCCGTGACCGAGCAGCCGCCGCCGAGATGGCAGACGACGAGGCGCGGCACATGCACGCGGCTCGCCGCCCACTGCACCGACAGCCCGTGGAAG
>Ga0182008_10000968_pt1 | contig 19953 bp, 14 predicted proteins | sample Sormic07211129_1_FD_120482 | JGI IMG/M metagenome (GOLD analysis project Ga0182008, IMG submission 120482) | Rhizosphere microbial communities from Sorghum bicolor, Mead, Nebraska, USA - 072115-129_1 metaG | ecosystem: Host-associated > Plants > Roots > Rhizosphere | place: USA: Nebraska...
CTAAACCTAAAAGCCAGGGATCTAACCTCAGGGTGCTGAGTATTTCTGTTGATCAGAACGACCGTGAAAATATCGAACTGGTTCCGGTTAAGGCAAGTGCCGGTTATCTGAACGGTTTTTCAGACCCCCAATATATCAGCGATCTGCCTAAGTTTCAATTGCCATTGGCCGCATTAAGACAAGGCACTTTCAGGGCATTTGAAATCATGGGCGATAGTATGTTACCTGTTCAGCCGGGCAGTATAATTATTGGTGAATATATGGATAACTGGAATGAAGTAAAAACCGGCGAAACCTATATTGTGATCAGTAAAAACGAAGGTGTAGTATATAAAAGAGCAGGCAACCGTTTCAGAGAAAATAAAGATTTGAAATTGATATCAGATAATAAAGTATACGATGCCTATACCATAGCTGCAGACGATATCCTCGAAATCTGGAAAGCTAAAGCTTATATTTCAACATCATTACCTGAACCAACACCAGACCCAACGATGGAAACATTGACGCAAATGATGGCGCAGATGCAAAAATCAATTTCCCAATTAAATAAAAATTAACACTTTTTAACAAATGCCGATTAAACCGTTTGTGTTTTTATCTATCTATTAATTTAACAAACACATAAAAACACATCACATGAAAAAGGCAATTTTAACAGTAGCAATCGCAGTAATGGGCTTAACCGCTGCATTTGCTCAAGACACAACAAAACATGCAAGAAGGGCAATGCCTAAAATGACTGCTGAGCAAAGGGCAGAAAAGGTAACTTCCAGACTAGATAAACAACTTAGTTTAACCTCTGATCAAAAAAGTAAGATATACGCCATTGAATTGGAAAATGCCAAGAAAATGGAAGCCAGGAGATCTGCTGATAAAGGCGATATGAAAGGTAAGATGAAAGAACGTAAAGCAGCAATGGATGAGCAAAAAGCTAAGATAGATGCCGTTTTAACCACAGACCAAAAAACTAAAATGGATGCTTTTCGTGCCGAAGCCAGAGAGCGAGGTGAAAAGATGAGAAAAGGCATGGGCAACAGAGGTAAAAAAGACAAAGAACCGGTAGTTTCTAATCCTCCTGCACAGGGATAAAACGTAAAACAGTAATTAATTATATTTTTGAAAGCGTTTCGATTATTCGGGACGCTTTTTTACTTTTGAGCGATGCGTAAAATTGAACAGTTTATTAGCGACAGACTTCAGGAACGAAAAGATAAACTTTCCATCAGAAATCTATCAACAAAAACCCCTCCTGTTGATTTTTGCTCTAATGATTATTTGGGTTTTGCCAGATCTGGTGAATTAAAGAATTTGATCGAAGCTGCTTTAGGATCAATGCCCAATTATCTGAATGGTGCAGGTGGCTCCAGGCTATTAAGCGGAAATACGCGTTTTACGGAAGAAACCGAAAGCTTTATTGCCGATTTTCATTTGGCTGAAAGCGGATTGATTTTTAACTCAGGTTATGATGCCAATGTTGGACTGTTATCTAGCGTACCGCAACGTGGCGACACCATTATTACTGACGAGTTGATTCATGCCAGTATCATAGATGGCTGTAGATTAAGCCATGCCACACGTTTTAAGTTTAAGCATAACGATATAAATGATCTTGAAGATAAACTTAAGCTTGGCAAAGGGAACATATTTGTCGTAGTAGAAAGCGTTTATTCAATGGATGGCGATGTAGCGCCATTATTGACGATATTGGATCTCTGCGAGCGCTATTCAGCCAATTTGATTGTGGATGAAGCCCATGCTACTGGTATTTTTGGAGAAAAAGGACGAGGATTAATCAATCAGCTTAACTTAACAGATCGGGTATTTGCACGCATTGTAACTTTTGGAAAAGCGTTAGGCGTACACGGAGCTATCGTTTTAGGAAGTAAAAACCTGCGCCATTACCTTATTAATTTTGCCAGATCATTCATTTATACTACTGCGGCCCCTTTTCATAATATTGTTGCAGTTAATTGTGCATACCAATACTTAGATAATACCGATCAGCAGCTCGTCCATCAGAAAATTGCATTATTTAGAAAAGCATTAAAAGAATTAAAGATCAAGGCACTTGATAGCGAAAGTACCATCCAGGGTATTTTGTTTTCGTCAAACGAAGCAACAAAACAGGCCGCTGCCAATTTGCAAAACAAGGGTTTTGATGTACGGGCAATATTAAGCCCCACAGTAGCACTGGGCAAAGAGCGGCTTAGAATTTGTCTTCACACCTTTAATACTGATGACGAAATCGTCTCATTGGTTAATCACATAAAAGAAATAAATTAAATGGATAAATATTTTATAACCGGCATTGGCACAGGTATCGGAAAAACATTGGTTAGCGCCATCTTAACCGAAAAGTTAAAGGCAGATTATTGGAAACCGATCCAATCGGGAGATTTAGATACCAGTGATAGTATCACAATAGGTAATTTAATTGGTAACAAACAAACCATTATCCATCCGGAAAGCTACAGGTTAACACAACCCCTATCGCCGCATTTATCTGCCCGTTTAGATGGTGTTGACATTGATCTTGATAAAATCAATATGCCTTTAACCGATAATAACTTAATTATTGAAGGCGCTGGTGGTTTAATGGTGCCTTTAAATGAAAACCAACTAATTGTAGACCTGATCAAGAAACTGGAAGTAGCAGTGATATTGGTTTCACAAAATTATCTGGGCAGTATTAACCATACACTTTTATCGGTAAATTTGCTTAAACAGTACCAAATCCCGATTAAGGGTATCATTTTTAACGGCGATGAAAATACGGAGACCGAAAGATATATCCAGCAGTATAGCCAGATAAAAACCTTGGGCCATATACCTCAATTAAGCCATCTTGATAAGGATCAGGTAACAATTGCTGGCGAGTATATTTCGCTTTAAAAACGCAAAAATTAAAAGACTTCTCAGGTTTAAAACCTGAGAAATCTAAATTAACGTTCTGTTAAGTATCCGCTTTTTTTAAGAAAATCAGCCCAAACCTGATATCCGGCAGGAAGAAGATGTAAACCATCTTTGGTAAGTTCTGCCTTCAACTGTTTGTCCTGATCGGTGAAATTTGGGTATAGATCGATCACGCGGACATTTTTGGCTTCAAATTTTCTGATTTCATCATTAAGCCAAAGAATATGCTCGTTTTTACCATAATGTTTCTTAAACTTTTCGAAGGCAGCATTAACAGGTAAAAGTGTATTGAAATTAATTTTTGTTTTTTTCGATCCTTTTCTGATTCTGGCTATCATGGTTTTATAATTCCTTAAGATCACACTATCCGGAATGTTCCTGGAGATGTCGTTTATACCGATTAGAATAAAAATTTTCGCTGGCTTACCATCAATCACATCCTGCAATCGCTCCAAAACGCCAAAAGTAATATCGCCAGAAATTCCTCGGTTTTTTGCCTGCGGAAGATCCAAAAGTTTAGCCCAATCTGTTCCTGCGGTTATGCTGTTGCCTAAAAAAATAAAATCTTCTTTTGATTTTGGATCTGCTTTAAATTTAGCTACCAGTGATACGAATTTACCGGGACGATAGGTGCTGTCCCATTTAACCACTTGGGCAGAAGCTACTGTGAAGATGAAAAGAAATAAAATATTGGTAATTAGTAACCTGTTTAAAAGTGATTTCATATCTTATTGTTATAAAGCCTCAAATACTATTTTGCCTGAACTAAAACATCAGGATAATCGGAAATAATCCCATCTACATTTAAATCTTTCAATTTTTGAATGTCAGTTAAGGTATTGGCTGTCCAGGGAATAATTTTCACGCCATCGGCGTGTGCCTTTTTTACCAGTTCTTCATTTACCATTTGCCAAACCGGACTTAATATAAATGGCTTAAAACCCAAATCTGCTATGTTTTCTTCGTAGGTTTTTTTATTGGCCACCAAAAAAGACGTTTTTATGTCAGGGTACTTCTTATGGATAATCTGGATAGTCCTTTTATCAAAAGATTGGATGACCACAAAGTCTGCGATCCGTTTTTTTAAAATTACATCCATCAGCAATTGAACAAATTTTTCAGGTTTAGGATTGGTAACCCCATCTCCGCTTTCGCTGCATTTAGTTTCGATGTTATAGAAAAACTGCTTACGTTTATTTTTTTTTATATCGCGCTGTACGGCATCGATCAAATCAGCAAGTAAAGGCAAATGCGTTTTTACTTTTACTTGCTGAGGAAAAAGATCATAATATTTTGTTCCTAAATCAAATTGTTTGATTTCGTCATAATTCATTCCGAAAATCGGATATTTCCTGGCATCAGTTAAAGGGATATCCTTTCCATCGGGTGCGAGCATAAAAGCCGGACTCAGGTAATCATCATGTGTTACCACCACTTTACCATCCTTTGAAATATGTGTATCCATTTCCAAAGTGGTAATGCCATCAATTTTCATAGCATTTAACATGGCCTCAATGCTATTCTCTGGCATTAAGCCACGTCCACCACGGTGCGCTTCGGCACTAAATGCAGGGAATTTAACTTCCTGAGCATTCGATTTCACTGCAATTGCAGCCAAAATAATAACGATTGCGGTTTTTTTTAGTCTCATATCAAAAAAAGGATTTTTATAAAAGTCTTTAGAAATTATAATGTCGGCTGTTGGCACCTCACTTGGTTACGTCAGGTGTTACCACCTGACGTTTAAAATAATTTGTCTCATTTCGCTCACCGTCGGATAGTCACATCCAACAGCAGGTGGTAAATTTTATAATTGCATTCTGTAACAGCATGTTAAGTATTCATTTCTGCTTCAAACTTTTCGCCAAAACGATCAGTGGCTACAACTTTTACTTTTTTTACTGAAGTGTTAAAATGGGCCAGAAATAAATGGTCTGTAGATACAGGCTCAACAAAAGGTCTTGGGTTTGGTAATTGGTCACCTTTATATAATTTAACCGATAAAGGATCAAATCCATCCTGCTGTGCGAGTGCTCCCATTGCTTTTCCATCCAAAAAGTATTCTACTTTCCATTCCGGATCATAGTTCCAAACGTTGGCGATCAATCTTTTCTGATTGCTTAGCGTATCTACATAAATGCTCAACTGTTTTTTCCGGTCTTCACCTGTTGATTTGTAATACCATTTCAAATCTGTTCCATTTACCTGGTAAACGCCATAACCGCGCGGGGTTCCGTCGCCGCAAATGGGGCCTGTCCACCAACCACCACATACCGTACCATGGTTATGCTCATAAATGCCATTTTTAATTACATTTTTATTAAAGTGCGTATGGCCAGACATAATATGCACGTTTTTGAAATCTTTCAAGACAGTATAAAGATCATCCCTGTTTTCTACAGTATTATGAACAGGAATGTGCAGGCAAATAATGAGCAGCGCATCTTTTGGAACAAACTGTAAATCTTTCGCCAGCCATGCTAACTGGGTTGGCGTAACGTATCCATCATAAGTTCGTTCTACACCGAGGTAACGTACATCATCTAAAATTACATAGTGTGCCTTGCCCCTGTTAAAAGAATAATATGTTGGCCCGTAATGCGCCTGAAAAGTTCGATCCGAGGTATCGTCGCCGCCCATGCGGTAGTCCATATCGTGGTTGCCGAGACACTGGAAAAAAGGAATCCCAATTTGCGCAATAGCCTCATCATAAGCCGTAAAAAGCGCCAAGTTATCCCATACCAGATCACCTACGCCAATGCCATGAACAGGTGTTTTACCCATACCTTTTACTACCTCAAGGGTATCCGGTACAGAAGTTTCCATCATCTGCTGCACATCTTTTTTATTTTTTACCTGCGGATCGGCCCAGATGATAAAGTTATGTTTATTGTCGTTCTGTTTTAGGGGTTTAAGGTCGAAGTTTAATTTTCCTGCTGTATCTGGTTTATGATAGTGACGGGCAATACTGCTTTCGGTTTTAAACTCATAACCTGATGGTGTACTCATCCAAACAAAACGGGCCAATTCGTTTAATTTTAGTTCATAATTTCCATTTTTATCAGTCTGTACTACGCTGTAGCCATCAGAAATGACAACACCAGCCACAGCTTTGCCTTTGCTGGTTACGGTTCCACTTACCAATCCATCAACAGAAAATAACGATGAAGGAAAGGACTTTAAGCTGATAAATAAGGTGGAGGTTAGTAAGGTTGATTTTTGTATAAAGGATCTTCTGTTCATGATTTTAATTGGGACTCAATCATTGTGCTTAGTTATGTTTCGATATTTGAAGACCGGTTTTAACCGGCCTTCATATAATTGTTCTATTTATCGATCAGGATGGTCACACCTCCTGTTTCAATATCGCTGAGTACCGAAGTATTGGTTAACGGTACACTAGTCATGGTTCTTACCGCATCCCATCCGCCTTTGGTTGCTTTGTAAACACCGCCCAGCTTTGCAAAACTTGTGGCTGTTGGAAAACCTGCAAAACGTTTTGAAATATCATTTGTTCCTTTCCCATAATATTCCTGTGGGATTTTTCCCGCGTATGTTGCAAATTTGTCGGTAATAGTAACCCTTAGTCCATACTCTGGAGGACCTGCAGTGTAAAAACTTCCACCGGCACCACCATAAAAAATTACATCCAAAGGTATGGTGTTCGGTGTAACGTTTGTGCCTTCAAATATGGCGATACCGGCAACGTTGCCGCTGTTGGCCAAAAGGTTACCGGTTACATCACCCACGCCGTTTGCGCCTGGCACTTTGGTATAATCTACAGGCGATATCCATTTCGATGCGGCTACAACTGTAGAAGCAGAACCATTAATGCGTCCTCCGGCACCTCCTACATAGAAGAACTCACCTCTTTTCACTGATCCGGAAGTAAGGTTGAATTTATAAGTTCTCAGCGCACCGGTATTCCAACCTAATGTAGGGAAAGAAGTTGCACCTGCATTGTTATTGGTATAGACCGAAAATGGCGTGGCTGCGAAATTGATATCCCTGGTGGCCAAAAACTGGATGTACTCATAATTGCCGTCAGTACTATTGGGATCGACAAGGAATCCTGAGATAATTGCCGGAGAAAGTTTTGGCATCGGAACATAGAAGAAGTCATCTGCTGCCCGCATCCTGTATTCAATCTTTTTTGTGTTTCCACTACCGGTTACATATACAATTCCGGTAAAATTACCTGATGGTTGTATAGCCGTATTGCTAAAAGTGGCATTTGCGCTGGTACGCAGGGTGGCCAAACCAAAACCGTCGTTCAGGATCTTATCTCCGACATACACACTGCCAGCAGCTGGTTCCGGATCGTATACCGCGTTGTTGATGGCCACCAATGTACTTTCGTATCGGTCTGGATTGGTTAAAATGGTATTGGTATTAGCGGCCTGCAATTTGATTATTCTTCCGGAGGCTACTTTGGTTATGGATAAATCTGTTAACCCGGTAATCTGTAAAATTCCGTCAACCCTTTTCAGTACACCACCATTAAGCTTAATGTGCAACGAATCGCCGGGCACATAATTTGAAGCGGCAGTTCCGATGTTGAAAGAGATTCCCCTGAGCGAATCTGCGGTACCGTTAATGCGGCTGTTCTGTAAAGCTATTAATCCGGGTACCGAATTGCCCGATCTAAAGTCTGACACCACTACTCCCCTGATGCTTGTAGCTCCTCCAATTGCCTCCGGATTGAGTGCAAGCTCCCCGCCCTTATAGTATCTTCTTAAATCGAAGTTGGAAATGAAACCACTTTCCGAAAATTTATAGCGATAGTCGTCATCCCGTTTGCAACTCGTGTAAATCACTGCAACAAGGGCAAACAAAAGAAAATATTTTAATTTAGTTTTCATTATCAGTTTATTTAAGGTTTTTGCCACCACATTAATGTATTCACATCGTCTGGTCCCTGGGCTACCAGCACATTTTTATAATTTGTCGGGTTTGTTGACTGGGCAAGTATCGGATAATACAAACGCACCGGCATTTTTCCACCGTTTAACAAACTTGATCCTTTTGGAAGTAAAGGGTGACCGGTTCTTCTGTACTCAAACCATTGCTGAAAATCGACCAAAAACAAGGCATAATATTTCTGCAGGTGGATTTGTTCCAGTTTACTGTTGGCCCCTACAACTTTACTGTCCAAAGGCAAGGCGTTGTTCCAGGCAAAATCGCCTTTCAACGCATAATCCCTTACTGCGGCATCATTGCCGTTCGCGTACAAGTTTGGTATCCAATAATTGATTCCGTCTGCTATACCTTTATAATAATAATTTTCGCCTGTGCCGCTTATCCAGCCTCTGGCAGCCGCTTCTGCCAGGATAAAGTCAACTTCGGCCACATCCATCATCACACCGGTTGAAGCATCGGTCTGCAGGCTTGCCGGATTACCTGATTGTGCATCAGAATAAAAATATGCCTGTTTTATCGGTGCTCCACTTCCTATCGGATAAGCACTCTGTATACCGACATATCCGGCCGGGCCAGCAGCAATACCCCATCTGTTTATCCCGTTCTTTCCATAAGCAGGATTGATACGTGGATCGCCCCAACTAGTCAGGTTATTGATAAAAAAGTCGACAATGGCAGAAGCCCTGAAATCAGCCGGCCTAACGTTTACCATAAAGGGCGATGAATATACCGCAGTACTGCTGTTTGTACCGTTCCAAAGAATGCGGGCAGTATGGCTGTTATCCATCATAATCGGATACTTGCCAGGATTCGTATCAACGATTTCTTTGATTTTAGCAATTACCTGTGCACTTACCTCGGCCTTGCCAGAGATACGCAACAACAATCTTAAATACAAAGAATTACCAAACCTGCGCCATTTATTGATATCACCATTATATACCGGATCGCTACTGGCTACAATATTCTTTCCGGATGCTAACAGGGTATTTGCCTCTTCCAGTTTACTTAGCAGCGACATGTAAATGTCTTTCTGCTTATCGAAAGCGGGTTCAAGCACACCGAATTTACCCTGATTGGCCTGTGTGTAAGGCACGTCGCCGTAGGTATCGGTAAGCAATTGCATGGTCCAGGCCTCGGCAATTTTCGAAATTGCCCTGTATGAAGCACTAACTGAATCGGTTCCGCTGGCTACGGTATTGATATCCTTGATATTGGTCAGCTCTGAGTACCACGAATTCCACATCGCATCAGATAACTGACGCCTGATATCGTACCTGTAAATCCTGCCTTCCAGTACCTCATCCAATGTAGAAACGGTAACCTGCATCAGTTCGTTGTTAATGCTTCGGTTACGGATCAGATTGGCTCCCAAAACGTTGGTTAAAGTAGGTGCAAGCAGCTTATCAGCTGTTACTTTGGGTACACCTATCGGATCCGTATTAATTTTATCGAAATCTTTCTTACAGGAGAAAAAAGCGGTCCCCAGTACCAGTAAGAAAGCGTAACCTGTAATATTTTTAATCTTTTTCATTTTCTTCTTAGTTTATACCCACTACTAAACGTGCACCAAAGGTTTTGGTTGATGGCAGCTGTCCTACTTCAAAACCGGTTACAATATCGCTACCGGATAGTGTGCCAAATTCAGGATCGAAGGCTGGCCATGGCGACCAGGTATAGAGGTTACGTCCGTACACGCCGATGGTAATGCGGCTTAATCCTAAACTCGAAACCAATCTCTTAGAGAAGGTGTAATTGATGTTGGCCTCTCTGAATTTAAGGTAATCGGTTCTGAAAGTACTTCCTTCGGCATTGTTAGAACCGTACATGGCTTCGTAAAACGCACCGATATCGGTTGCTACTGTTTTATTTGTACTGTAGGTAAGGCCATCAGGGTTCAATGCAACACCCTCTCCAATCAGCCCTCCATATCTTCCCGGCAAGGTCAGCTTCAATTTACCTAAACCAGCCATCCTTGCAAATGTTAACGAGTGGGCTACTGCGCCCAATTGTGCATCAAATAACACATTGGCAGCAAAGCCTTTATAAGTTACACCCGTGCCGAAGCTGAACCTGAATTTAGGCATGGTATTTCCAAGGTATTTCAACTGCGTTTGATCGGGAATAGCTTTACCGGTATTATCGAATATCACCTGCCCGTCAGGCGAACGTTTCAGCCCGAAACCGTACATATCGCCCAAACTACCGCCAACATTTGCTACTATTTGTGTACCTCCAAGTGGTCCGGTACGCAATATAACCGAGCTATCGGCAAGTTCCTTAATGGTATTTCTATTTGCAGAAAAGGTTCCGTTAACGGTCCATTTGAATGAGCGGGTTTGTAAAGGTGTTGCATTAACCGACATTTCCAAACCTTTGTTATCTACACGGCCGGCATTGAAGACCGCAATCGAATAACCTGTAGCCCTATCGATAGAACGGCTCAGAATCTGGTTTTTTGTGTTTCCGCTATAGGCAGCAAAGTCAAAACTCAACCTGTTTTTAAATAACCTCAGCTCTGCACCTACCTCAATTGTGGTTGTTGATAATGGTTTTAGGTTAACGTTCGGCAATATACCTGGGTTTGTCATTGCGCCTCCCGGATAAATTCCGTTTGCAGCCAAAGTGTAGTTATACGCTGTTCGGTATGGTGTTGTACCGCCGCTACCCACTTGGGCAATCGATCCGCGCAGTTTGAAATAACTGATGGCTGAAGGCATTTTCCAAAAATCGGAAGCAATAAAAGATAAACTTGCTGATGGATAGAAAAAGCCGACATTATCAGTACGCAACGGCGATGCCAAAGTACTGTTCCAATCCTGTCTCCCCGTTAAATCCAGATAAAGGTAGTTTTTTAATGATAGCGACATGGTGCCATACAAACTGTTGATGTTGTAACGGGCGGTGTCGGGCACCGAGATCAGTGGATTCTGATTATTATCCAAACTGTAATATCCCGGAATAATCAATCCATCGGCACGTAACTCCGATTTATAATAACGGTTCCTTAACTGGCTACCGCCCACTGTTGCAGAAAGTTTAAGGTCTCTGCTCAGGTCCTTGTTGTACCTCAATAGGAAATCAGCATTTACTTCGTACGAATTGATATACTGTACACGATAAGATCCCTGTGCAAATTTTGCGCCTGCGGCATCCCAAGGGCGACTTGTTTCGCGGATATCGCGATTATAATCAATAGACGAACGTACCAGCAAAGTTAAATCATTGGTAAACTTATAAGTAGCCTGAATATTCCCAAGAATGCCATTTCTTCTTTGTCCGTTCAGATATTGTTCGGAAATGGCATAAGGGCCTTCAGGGAAGCTGGAAGTTAAGTCAAGAAATTTTCGTTGCTCCTGTCCGGCCACCCAATAGTTTTTAAACCAGTCGAGATTCATATTTGGATGTGCAAACATAAACCAGTACATCAACGATTGATTACCATAACCTGTGGCAGGTAAGTTATCACTATGCCTGTTATTATAACTGGCTTTAAAAACAATGCTCAGTTTTTTGGTTACATTACTGTTGCCTGATAAAGAAACAGATGTGCGTTCTAAACTGGTGTTTGGAACAATCCAGTCGTTGTTGCCGTGGCTTGCCATAAAACGTAAACCTACTTTTCCGGCGTTGCCATCCAAGCTTACCGAGTTGGTGGTTTCAACCCCTGTTTTAAAAAATGCGTCCAGTGCATTTGGGTAAGCAACCCAGGGGGTACGTACAGTTCCTCCTTTTTGTGTAGTGGGATCATATTGAAAAAACATACTTGTGCCATCAAACCTGGGCCCATAAGTAGAACTGGTTGCATGTGTATCTGCACCATCGGCATTTGTTCCGAAACTGTAATAACTTGCACCGCCAACACCTGCGCCATACTCCTGCTGAATATCCGGTCCTCGGTTGATCTGTTCAAAAGCTGTATTTGAAGTATATGTGATGTTGAATTTTCTCTTTTTGCTACCGGCCGATTTAGTGGTTATTACAATGGCACCGTTGGCACCACGCTGACCATAAAGCGCTGATGCTGCCGGGCCTTTCAATACCGTAACATTTTCAATATCCTCTGAATTTAAGTCGTTAAGTGCACTTCCGAAGTCGGTAGGCAGAATATCGCCTGATGTACCATAAACTCCACCACCCGTTCCGGCTGTACGTTTCGCACTGCTGCTGGCCACAACTCCATCAATTACAATCAAAGCCTCATTATCACCTGTTAAATTATTTTCACCACGAAGAATAATTTTGTTTGATCCGGCCAGTCCGCTGTTACGCACCAGGTTTAAACCTGCAACTTTTCCTGATAATGCATCTGTCCAGTTGGTTGCAACTGCGTTGGTAAATGCAGAACTATCTAAAGATGTAATGGCATAGCCCAAAGCGCGTTCCGAACGTTTAATCCCTAAAGCTGTAACCACAACATCATCTAACGAGTTATCTGATGATTTAAGTTTAACGGTTCCCACTTTGGTTACATTATTGTTGGTTACCAGTAAATTCTGAACCCTGTTAGTTTGGTAAGTAATAAAGCTTACTTCAACAGTGTATGTTCCAGGCACCACAGAAATGTTAAAATTACCCTCATTATCGGTTTGTGTAACGCGGCTTAACTCAATAACTTTTATGGTTGCTGCCGGGATCGGCTGGTTATTTTCATCTACCACCTTACCACTAAGCTTGCCTGCATTAGTATTTTTTGCCGTAATCAGGATATTGCCCGCTCCACTTAATTTATAGTTAAAAGGCAATCCTTTTAACAGCAGATCCAGTACCTCGCTAACCGATCGCTGTCCACGCGGTACATATACTTTTCTCTGGTCGTTAAGCTGATTATTGTTATAGGCAATACTCCTGCCACTAAGCTTTTCTAAATTTTCGAAAGCTTTTTTGAGTGTAATGCCATCAGCTTCGAACAGAATTTTCCTTTCGCTTTGTGCATAGGTATACAAGGAAAAAGAGAGCATATTCAACATTATTATGGCGATAAAAACCATAAATTTTGAGGGATACTGGTGGAAATTTTTAATCAACCTGGTATTAATTTTCATAACTTTACTAAGTTTTACTTTGTCAAATGAGTATACAGTTTTCGGGGCTCGAAATGTGTCCAGCATTTCGAGCCATTTTTCGGTTCTGGTAATTTTATATCATATCTATTCCTACGGTTTATCGTTAATAAATGATTGCTTTGTTTTCATAGATTGTATATTTTGAGCCGGATAACTTTCCGATTACTTCCATAATCTGCTGTACCGAACCTTTATCAAATTTTGCAGTAAGTTTAACTTCTTTTAAGGCTTCGGTTTTGATTTCGATATCAAGATCATACTCGCGCGAAATGATCTCTGCGATTTCACTTAAAGGTTTGTCGTAGAAAAAAAGCTTATACTCCCTCCAACTGTTAAAATCGCTAGCATTTACCTGCATCTTGTTAAACCTCCCGCTGTTTTTATCGATGCTGAGCTGTTCATTCGGCAGTAAGAATTGTGCCGGGCCGTTTTTACCGTTTTTTGAGGATATTACCCCAACTTTTCCGGTCTGTACCGTAACGGTAATATCTTTCAATGATGAATAGGCATTGATATTAAAAGAAGTGCCCAGAACAGTTGTGCTTACTTTGCCCGTATACACCACAAATGGTTGTTTGGCGCGGTGCTGCACATCAAAAAAAGCTTCGCCCGATAAATAAACAATGCGTTTACCGGTATTGAAATTTGTCGCATAACGAATTTTGCTATCGCCGTTCAGGTAGATATTCGAGCCATCGGGCATGGTCACCAATCTTTTCTGTCCGCGAGGATTATAGATTTCATGGAAAGTTTCATGGGAAGCAACAGCTCCCGTTTTTTTCGGTTGAAATTTATTAAAGTAAATTATTGGTAATAAAGTAATCACACAGATTGCGGCAGCGATCGTAAGATAGCGGAGAAAGTTAATTTTCTTTACAACCGGCGCTTTTTCAGCACTATTTTCAATATGCTGTTGAATGGTTAACCAGCTTTTCTGCTGATTAACGGGCTTGTTCAATGAATAATCTGCGGCTTCAAAAGCCCGTAAGGTTTCCCTGAAAATTTGTTGGTTCTGCTGGCTGCTGTCCACCCATATCAGTAAATCAGTTAAATCTTCACTGCCAATCGTTTTTTTGCTGTAATCTTCTATGAGTTTATAATAATGTTCGTCCATTTAGTCATGCTGTTCTGTGTGTAAGACAGCTTAAATGGATCGGATACGTAGCGTAAAAGATCAAGTTATTGTTAAGAAATCATTAACTACAGTACACTGAACCCGCTGTAAAGCTTAAAGGATTGTTCCATCAGGAAAATATGGATTTTTTTGATCTGCAAATGAGAGCTCCGTGTTTCATGGGGCCTTCGGTCCAGCTCCGTTTGTGGTGTCAGCGTTAAGCCTGCAGCTTATAGTTCAATCGTGTCTAGATACAAAAGCCTGTTGCAAAACCATGTTCCGTCAGTTGTTGGTGCAAAATAGTTTTATTGGCCAAGCATCACTATCTGATAAAATGATAATCTGGCTAGCTGATGATTGAAATTAAATAGCCGACCTGTCGGTGGTTAGGGATCTAAAGTTTTTTACGGCCTGGTATAACAGGGTTTCAACGGTTCTAACAGAAATACCCAGTAAATCTGCAATGATGTTTTTTTCAAGTAGATCGATACGGCTCATTAACAGCACTTCTTTTTGTCGATTTGGCAACAGGTTAATCAGCCCTACAATTTCCGAATAGGATTCTCTGCTGGTAAGCTGTTCGTGAGGGTTTAAATAAGCGTCGGGAAAATCGAGTGTATCCTCACGATCATTAATGCTTAGCATATGGAGTTTTACACGTTGAATTTCATTAAAGGCTAAATTTTTAGCAGCAGTGAACAGATATTTTTTGATCGATCTGATCTGAAGTTCATTCTTTTTGTCCCAAAGCTTCATAAATAGATCAGCAATAAGTTCTTCAGCCTTGTTATAATCGTTAATATAAATAGAGGTAAATTTGCACAAGGCAGGATAATACCTGTTAAAAAGTGTTGCTAATGCCAGGCTGTCTCGATTTGCCACTAAAGACATTAAGTCTTCATCACTTTTGCTTAAATATACATCCTTCATCTTGCCAGCAAAAGTAGCCCGGCAACATTACGATAGTATTAAGTAAACTTTGCCTTTAGGTTACCTATGTATTAATTGTGTTGGATTGGTAGTTAAAAACGTGTTTTTTATACAGGCTATTCAATGAAAAATTACGTTCCAGAATAATCAATCCTACAACCGGGAATATGAGCAGTTCAGTAATGTTATAACTGTAGAAAAGATAACCAAATACCAATATCAATCTAAAACATTCCAGGTAATAAATCCACTTGCGTTGTTCCAACAAGGCACCTATATTGATCAATGTCACCAAAATAAAAATCAGTATGGCTATTTTGTGTACTAACGTTAATGATTCATAAAACATGGTTGTGCCAGTAAGTATTGCCACTATGCCGATTAGCTGAATATTTAAATAGGTTTTAAACTTAGGTTTGGAATGCGGGTATTTTTTTTGCTGGAAGTAACGCTCTTCTAAAATCGGTCTTATGTTTTGATCCATCAACGCCGGACTGCCAAAAATAGCGTTCCATTTGGCCTTAAACCCATTTGCACGCCTGAAGGCCTCTCCTATTTCGAGGTAATAATGAAAATGCTGCCAAAGGAAACTATAACTTTTGATCGGATGTGTTAAACCATATTTTGGAGGCTCTTCTTCTTTCTGGAACGTACCGAATAGTTTATCCCAAAAAACAAAAACGTCGCCATAGTTTTTATCCAGGTATTTCTCATCCGATGCGTGGTGAACACCATGTAAAGAAGGCGTAATCAGGATATTTTCTAACCAGCCCAATTTACCAACTAATTGCGTATGCGTAAAAAATGAGTAAGCCCCATGAGCTAAAAGTATAGTGATGATCATGTTTGGATGAAAACCCAGTAAGGGTAACAGGCACCAAAATACATTACGGAAGATGGCCTGGATGGTGGTAATTCTGGCTGCTGCGGATAGGTTAAATTCCTCGCTTTGATGATGCACAATATGAGCAGCCCATAAAAAATTAATTTCATGTCCTAACCTATGGTACCAATACCATACAAAATCAGTCGAAAGCAGTAACAATATCCATACATACCATCGCGTAGAAATATCGAAAACAGCGTAATTATTATACACCCATTGGTACACCTGATAAAAGCTAGCTGCAATAAATAAATTTAATAACCTTTCGGCAATGCCTACGCTGAAATTGGCAACTGTGCTCTCATATTTAAAGATTTTAGCTTTCTTTTGGTACTTGGCAATCTTGAATTCAATAAATACAAAAATAAAAAACGCTGGGATAGCAAATGCAAGGTAGTTTACCGTCATAACAATTTATATCTTTTCAAGTTAACGGAACAAACTTAAATATATTCTACTAAATATATAGATTTTATAGTGTAAATTGTTACATCTAAATTAATCAAACTTCATTTAATGTTTGCCAATTTAATTTATTTGTAGAACTTCGGAATTATAAATACAAAATTATGGCTACAGAGAAAAAAGCTGCAAACAACAATATTTTATCTATTGATATAGGTGGTACAAGTATAAAAACGGTTCTTTTGGATGAAGACGGCGAAATGCTAAATGAATATGTAAAAAGCAAAACACCACTGGAAGCTACCCCTAAAGATATTGTGAACGGAATTGTTAATCTGGTTAAATCTTTCCCGCAAACTTACAACCGCATATCCATTGGTTTTCCTGGTTATGTTAAAAACGGTATCGTTAAAACTGCGCCTAATCTGGCTAAAAACAAATGGGAAGATGTTGATCTCGCACAACGTGTGGCCAATGTACTGGGACATCCTGTGCGTTTGGTAAATGATGCCGACCAACAGGGCTTAGGTGTAGTTGATGGCAAAGGTTTCGAAATTGTTTTTACGGTAGGAACCGGTTTTGGAACGGCGCTGTTGTTTGATGGTGAACTACTTCCCCATTTAGAACTGGCACATTTTCCAATCAATAAAGAAGAGGATTATGACGATTATATCGGGAATAAAGCTTTTGAAAAAATTGGTGCTGAACGCTGGAACAAGCGGTTAAAAAAGATCATCGAGATTTATAAAACAGTTTTTAATTATGATACGCTATATATTGGTGGTGGCAATTCTAAACACATAGACTTTAAATTAGAAAGCAATATTCAAATTGTAACCAACAGAGACGGGATTAAAGGAGGAGCTAAACTCTGGAAACTGGCCGATAAGTACAATATTTTCACGGTTGAGCCCAACGCCAATTAAGCTTTTATTACAATCTTTTAACATCAATAACTCCAATATTAATTTGTAAACCCTAATTTTGGGTATATTCTAAAACACAAAAAATGGCAAATAACGATTCTGAAAAATACAAATTGGGAATGATCGGTTTAGGCACTATGGGCCGTAACCTATTATTAAACATGGCTGATAAAGGCTTCTCGGTAACCGGATACGATAAAGATAACAAAATGATTGCTAAGCTGGAAGAAGAAGGCAAAGCACATCATTTGGAGGGCTTTAGCGATATTGATAGCTTTATTGCGAGCTTACAAACCCCGCGCACCCTGATTTTATTGGTGCCTGCAGGCCCGATTGTAGACAGTGTTATTGCCGAACTGAAGCCGCTTTTAAGCGAAGGCGACATCATTATAGACAGCGGAAACTCCCATTTTACCGATACCAACCGCCGTGTGAGCGAGTTGGAAAAAGATGGCCTGCACTTTTTCGGAATGGGTATTTCCGGTGGTGAGGAAGGAGCACGTTTCGGTCCGAGTATGATGCCGGGTGGTGATAAGAAAGCCTATAACGTAGTAAAAGATGTTTTTGACGTTGTGGCTGCAAAAGTTGGCACCGATCCATGCGTAACCTATATCGGTCCGGGTGCTTCCGGCCACTTTGTTAAAATGGTACATAATGGAATAGAGTACGCCATTATGGAGCTTATTGCCGAAGTATACGGTATCCTCAAAAATGGCTTAGGTTATTCAAATGAAGAAATTTATAAGGTATTCAAAAAATGGAATGAAGGCAGGCTGCAGTCATTCTTATTGGAAATCACTGCCGAAATTTTCCTGGTTAAGGACACTGAAACACAAAACGATCTTTTAGATCAGATCAAAGATGAAGCGCGTTCAAAAGGTACCGGAAAGTGGACTTCGGAAGTTTCAATGGAACTTCAGTTGCCTATACCAACCATTAACGAAGCTGTTTCTAATCGCGATTTATCTAAATTTAAAGCCCTTAGGGTTGCGCTGGAAGAAGCTTTTGGCAAAAAAGATCCTAAAATTGCAGTTACTGTTGAGGAAGTTGAAGATGCTTTTTACTTCTCGATGATCAGTGCTTATGCACAGGGGATGCATTTGTTGGTTCAGGCATCAAAAGAATACCAGTATGATTTACAATTGCAGGAAATTGCCAAAATCTGGCGTGGCGGCTGTATCATCAGGGCTAAGTTCCTGGAAGATATTTATCAGGCTTATGATAAAAATAATGCTCTCGAACATTTATTCGGTGATGCAGGTATTCAAAACATCATTAAAGGCACTTTATCGGGCACCCGTAAAACCGTTAGTACCTGCATTAATGCAGGTTTAGGTATTCCGGCTTTTGCTTCTACCCTAACCTATTTCGATACCATCACAACCGGCAGAATGCCTTCTAATCTAATTCAGGCACAAAGAGATTTCTTTGGCGCACATACTTTTGAGCGCATTGATAAAGAAGGCGTATTCCATGCCGATTGGAATAAATTATCTTAAGCTATTAGACTCACGTATAACAATATAAAATGAAAACCAAAACCGCATTAAACCCGACCATTTTTGTAATATTTGGTGGAACAGGCGATTTAAATAAAAGAAAATTAGCTCCTGCCCTGTATAACCTGTTTATGGAGGGTTACATGCCCGATCAGTTTGCCATTATCGGTACTGGAAGGACCGAATTTACCGATGATAGCTACAAAACCGCATTGGAAGAAGCTGTGAACGAGTTTTCGCGTAGCGGAAAAGTTAAAAAAGACAAATGGGAGGATTTCGGAAATACCATTCACTACTGCCCTACTGATTTTGCACAACCAAAAACTTTCGAAAACCTAAAGGCGGCCGTAGAAAAGTATCAAAAAGAGTTTGGTGCAGGTACACAGGTTATTTTTTATCTGGCAGTGGCACCTAATTTCTTTCCAATTATTGCAGAATGTTTGCAGAAATATAAATTGACGCAGGATGAAGACAATAGCCGTATCGTTATCGAAAAACCTTTCGGCCATGATTTAGAATCTGCAAAAGAACTGAATGCGTTATTGAGAACTATTTTTACCGAAAAACAGATCTATCGTATTGATCATTACCTGGGTAAAGAGACGGTACAAAACATGATGGCTTTCCGTTTTGCCAATGCCCTGTTCGAACCATTATGGAACAGATCTTATATCGATCACGTTCAGATTTCGGTAACCGAACAATTGGGTGTGGGCGATCGCGGAGGTTATTATGAAGGTTCTGGTGCTTTAAGAGATATGATCCAGAATCACCTTCTGCAATTACTGTGTTTGGTAGGAATGGAAGCACCCATTAATTTTGATGCCGATGAAATCAGGAACCGTAAGGTTGAGGTGTTAAGAGCCATGCGTCCTTTTTCTGCCGAAGATATCCGTTTTCACACTGTTCGCGGTCAGTATAGCAAAGGTTGGGTTGAAGGCAAGGAAGTACCGGGATACCGCCAGGAAAAAGGCGTTGACCCTCACTCCAATACAGAAACTTTTGCGGCAGTAAAATTCCATATCGATAACTGGAGATGGCAAGGTATTCCTTTCTATTTGAGAACTGGAAAACGCCTCAACCAAACTTCATCATTAATTACCATTCAGTTTAGAGATGTGCCACATCAGATTTTTTCATCGGGTGTAACCGAAAACTGGCAACAAAACAGGTTGGTCATCAGCATACAGCCAGAAATGAGTATCCGCATGCAGGTGCAGGCCAAAAGACCTGGTTTAGATATGGTGTTAAATCCTGTTGATATGGTATTTGATTACAAAGGAACTTATGA
>Ga0182008_10000969_pt1 | contig 19939 bp, 21 predicted proteins | sample Sormic07211129_1_FD_120482 | JGI IMG/M metagenome (GOLD analysis project Ga0182008, IMG submission 120482) | Rhizosphere microbial communities from Sorghum bicolor, Mead, Nebraska, USA - 072115-129_1 metaG | ecosystem: Host-associated > Plants > Roots > Rhizosphere | place: USA: Nebraska...
GCGATGGCGCATACCAGTTCTCCGCCGCGATCAGCCCGCCCGAAAGGCCCAGCTTCACCTGCGTGGCGCCGAGCGAATCGCGGCTGCCGTGGCAGGCGATGCAGTGGCCCAGCCCGCCGACCAGGTAGGCGCCGCGGTTCCATTCGGCCGGCTGCGCCGGATCGGGCACGAAGGGCGCGGGCGTGAAGGAGAGCGCGCGCCACACGGCCAGCGCGGCCTGCGTGTCGTAGGGGAAGCGCAGCCGGTGCGGCGCGTTCGGCGTGGCCGAGGCCGGCACGCTGCGCAGGTAGGCGTAGAGCGCGTCGGAATCCTCGCGCGTGATGCGCGTGAAGCTGGGGTAGGGGAAGGCCGGGTAGAGCAGGCGGCCGTCCTTGGAGCGGCCGTTGTGCATCGCGCGCCAGAAGTGCGCCGGGCTCCAGCTGCCGATGCCCTGCTGGGCGTCGGGCGTGAGGTTGCTGGCGTAGACGGTGCCGAAGGGCGTTTCGATGCCCAGGCCGCCCGCGTAGGGCTGGCCGCCGCGCACCGTGTGGCAGCCCGCGCAGTTGCCGGCCAGCGCGAGGTAGCGGCCGCGGTCGACCTGGGCCGGCGTGGCCTCGAAGGCGGTGCCGGCTTCGGCGGGCAGCGCGTCTTCGCCGCGCAGGTTGAGTGCGACCAAAGCCGCGGTGCCGAGCACCAGCAGCACGACCAGGCCGGCGAGGATGTAGAGGAGGCGTTTCAACATGGTCGCGCCCTCACTTCTTCACCGAGGCCGGCATGGCGCTGCAGGGCATGGGCAGCGGGCCGGGCAGCGCGGCCACGGCCTTGGCGCGGTCGGGCACGGGTTGCAATGCGAGCCAGGCCGCGACGGCGTTGATGTCGGCGGTGTCCAGCTTGCGGCCGACCTGGGCCATGCAGTCGGGCGCGAGCGCGTGGCGGTCGTCGGTGAGCCAGGCGCCGAGCTGCGAGGACAGGTAGAGCCGCGGCAGGCCGACCAGCGCCGGGATGCCGGGCAGCACGCCGGTGAGCGCCGCGCCGTGGCATTGCGTGCAGGCCGGAATGCCGCGCGCCGCGTCGCCCTGCAGCGCCAGCGCCTTGCCGCGCGCCAGCGTCTCGGCCGAGGCGTCGCTGACGGGCGAGACCGCGGGGTAGGGCAGGTCGAGCCCGGCGAAGTAGGCGGCCATCTCGCGCAGGTAGTCGTCCGACAGGTGCTGCACCAGGTGGACCATGTCCGAGTTGAAGCGCCGGCCGTCGCGGAAGCTCACCAGTTGATTGAACAGGTAGCCCTCGGGCTTGCCGGCCAGCCGCGGGAAGAAGGCCGCGTTGTTGCTCGCGCCTTCGCGGCCATGGCAGGCGATGCAGGCGGCCACGCGCTGCGCGATGGTGTCGGGGACGGTGCGCGGTGCCGCCGCGGGTTCGGCCGCCGGGGCCAGCGTGGGGAGGACGCAGAGTGCGAGCAGGGCCAGCAGGCGGCGGGAGGAGTGCAGCAGCTTCAAATCGGGGCGCTTGTCGTCGTGATCGTGGGCCCGCACGCACTCGGGCGCGCGCGGGGACAGGGCCGATTGTCGGCGCTGGGTCCGGGGCCGAACAGCATCAGTTGCGGTCGCTTCGACCCTAGCAGTTGGGGCCTACAGCCAGCCGATGCACTGGAAACACACGACCGCCAGCGGCATCAGCAGCGCGGTCGCGATGCCGTTGAGCCCCATGGCCAGCGCGGCGAAGGCGCCGGTGCCCGGGTGCTCCTGCAGTTCGCGCGCCATGCCGATCGCATGGGCCGAGAGCCCGATCGCGAAGCCGCGCGCGGCCGGGTCGTGCACCCGCAGCAGGTCGAGCAGCGGGCGCGAGACGACGGTGCCGGCGACGCCCGTGAGCGCGACCGCCACCGCGGCCAGCGCCGGCAGCCCGCCGAAGCGTTCGGCCACCGGCATCGCGATCGGCATGGTGGCCGACTTGGGCGCCAGCGACATCAGCGTTTCGCGCGTGCCGCCCAGCGCCCAGGCCACGCCCACGGCCGAAGCGATGGCCGTGAGGGCGCCGATCGCCAAGGCGATGCACAGGGGTCGCCAGATCGCCTGGAGCCGGGCCCGGTGCCCGAACAGCGGCACCGCCAGCGCCACCGTGGCCGGGCCGACCAGCAGGGTCAGCAGCTGCGTGCCCTGCGCATAGACCGGGTAGGGCGTGCCGCTGAGCCACAGCGCGCCGATCACCAGCGCGACCGCGGTGAACACCGGGAGCAGCAGCGGGTGGCCGCTGCTGCGGCGGTAGAGCCATTGCGCGATCAGGTAGGCCGCCAGCGTCAGGCCGATCCAGGGCAGCGGCGAAGCGGCGAGCCGGGCCCAGTCCGGGGGCCAGGCGGCGCTCATGCGTCGTCCGCCGGTCGGCGCCGCAGCAGCCACTGCAGCACGAGCGCGGTCACGGCCAGCGTGACGATCGCGCCCACCACGCAGGCCGCGAGAAAGGGCCGCCACTCGCGGGCCACGCGCTCGAAGTGCAGCATCACGCCGGCCACCGCGGGCACAAACAGCAGCATCATGTGCCGCAGCAGCGAGCCGGCGGTGCGCTCCAGCGCGGCCGGCACGTAGCCCATCACGGCCAGCGCGGCACAGAGCAGCAGCATGCCGACCAGCGCGCCGGGCAGCTTCAGGCCGAAGCCCGCCACCAGCATCTCGCCCAGCAGCTGGAGGCCGACCAGCGCGGCAAGGGCCTGGATCATGGCGTGGCCGCCGCGGCCGAGGTGTCGTCGTCGTCCTGCGCGAACACGCGCGAGACGAGGGCCAGGTGCGCCAGCCACGCGGCCAGGCCCGCCACGGCCCAGAGCACCAGCGCGCGACCGGCCGCGGGCTGCTGGTCGGCCAAGTACACGGCGCACAGCTGCAGCGGCGCCTCCTGGTAGAGCAGGCCCGCGGCCAGCATCATCCAGAAGCCGTTGAGCACGAAGAAGGCCTGCAGCACCGTGCCCGCGCGCGGCCACGAGGCGGCGGCCCAGGCGCCCGCGGCCACCAGGCTCGCCACCTTGGCCAGCGCCATGCCCCCGTGCAGCACCGCCTGGTCGAGCGCGGCCGGCAGCATCCAGAAGCCGGTGGTGCACAGCGCGGCCAGCAGGCCCGGCAGGCCGTGCGTGTTCCAGGCGGCGAAGCGTGGCGAGCGCGCCGCACCGCTGCACCGCGGCAGCGCGCAGCCCAGCAGGAACAGGGCCGGCAGCTCGAGCCCCATGTGCCGCGCCATCGTGTGCTCCAGCCAGGGATGGGCGGGCGCGAGCGCGGCGATCGCCAGCGCCGGGGCGCAGGCGATCAGCGTGCGACGCGTGCCGGGTGTCATGGTGTGCGCAGCTGCGTGGCCAGCGCGAGGTCGGGCCGGTCGACGTCGTAGGCCTGGGCGAGTCGGCCCTGCCCGTCGATCACGAACAGCGCTGCGTTGTGCGCGTAGCCACCCAGGCCATCGGGCAGCACCACCACGCCGAACAGCGACAGCATGCGCGCCAGCTGGGCTGGATCGGCGACCGTGGCGAAGCGCCACAGCGCGGGGTCGGCGTCGAGCCGCCGCGCATGTGCCGCCAGCACCGCGGGCGTGTCGTTGGCGGGGTCGAAGCTCAGCGTGAGCAGGCGCATCTGCCCTGCGAGTCCGCGCGCCCGGATCTCCGACTGCAGCCAGGACTGGCCCGAGGCGCTGGTCAGGCACACGGTCTGGCAGCGCAGGTACTGCAGGGTCACGAAGGTGATCGGGGCGTTGGGGGCCGCGTAGTCGCTCAGTTGCAGGCCGCGGCCCGCGCCGTCGACCAGGGCGAGGTCCGGCAGCGCACGCGGCGCTTGTTCGATGTCGGCGCGCCGCACGCCGTCGGAAGTCACGGCCGCGAAGCCGCGCGTCACGCCGGCGAAGGCCGCGAGCGCCAGCGCCGCGACGGCCAGCGTGGCGAGCGCCGTGCGCGCGGCGCTCATGGCGTGGCGTCCGCCTTGGCCAGGAAGTCCTGCAGTGCCTTCACGCCGTTCCATGGTTCGGTGCGGCTGGCCGAAGCCGCGCGCGCGGCCTGCACCGCGTCGGCCGTGACCGGCGGGCTGTCGTTGCCCCATTCGCCGCGCACAAAGCTCAGCACGGCCGCGAGTTCGGCATCGTTCATCTGCTCGCCGAAGGCCGGCATCGCGCCGTTGTAGGTGGTGCCCGCGACCTCGATCGGACCGTTCAGGCCGTGCAGCAGGATCTGCACCGGCAGCGCCGGCGCGTCCTTCACCCACGATGCGCCCGCGAGCGGCGGGAACACGCCGGGCAGGCCCTGGCCGTTGGCCTGGTGGCAGGCCTGGCACTTGGCGACGAAGAGCTGGCGGCCATCGACCGCCCCGCCCGGCGCCGCGGCCGCGCCCTGCGCCAGCGTGGCCGGCTGGCGCTGGTCGCCCAGGCCGGCCAGGCCGTCGGGCCGCGCCATCACGATGTAGGCCAGCGCCCAGGCGATCAGCGCGCCGACCAGGGCCAGCACCACATGCGGCACCGGGTTGTACTGCTCGTGCGGATCGTCGTGTTCGCTCTTACGGTTTTGCGGCGGCGGGGGCATCGGTCTTCTGTGCTTCGGTGGAGGAGTCGGGCGCACCGGCGGCGCGTCCGGGTGGCAGCAGGCGGATCACCGCCTCGGCCTGGGCCGGCGTGAGCACCGGGTATTCGCGCTTCAGGCTCTGCAGGTAGGCCACGAGGTCGAGCGCCTCGGGCTTCGCCACCACGATCTCGCTGAGCGACACCGTGCCCGGCGGCAGCGTGACCACGCGTTCGCCCTTGGCCACGGTCTGCTCGTTCTTGATCTCGAACAGGAAGCGGTAGGCCGGCATGTTGCTGCCGGCCACATAGGCGCGCGGCTGGAACAGGTGGCCCAGGTGCCAGTCGGCGCTGGGCTGGCGCACGCCGATGTTGAACAGGTCGGGCCCGGTGCGCATGGTGCCCAGCAGCGGCGGCGCGTCGTAGTGGTAGTCGCCGGCCACCGAGGCACGGCCCCAGCCGCGGCGCGCGTCGGCGATGCCGGCGCCGGTGGTGCTGGGCTGCTGCGTGTGGCAGGCGATGCAGCCGTTGGCCATGTAGACCGCGCGGCCGCGCAGCTCCTGGCTGGTGTAGGGCTTCAGGGCCGGCGGCGCCGGGTCGTCCTTGAGCTGGAGGAAGGGCACCACGATCATGGCCGCGGTGGCGAGGGACAGCGTGACCATGGCCCCGCTGACGAGCTTGAGTTCGTTTTCCATCAAGGGCCTCAGGCGGTGGTGACGGGCGAGGCGAGGCGCTCGGCCGGGGCGAACACGCCCGAGCGCGCGGAGATCAGCAGCACGTGCCAGGCGAACACCAGGTGGCCCAGCGTCATCAGCGCGCCGCCGATCGAGCGGCCCTGCAGCCAGGGCAGCGTGACCGCCACCGCGTCCATGAAGGGCCGCGCGGGGTCGAGCAGGATCAGGCCCTGCAGCACGCCGCCGATGCTCAGCGTCACCATGTAGACGGTGAAGCCCGCGACCACCAGCCAGAAGTGCAGGCCGATCAGCGCCGGCTGCGGCCAGCGCACGTCGAGGATGCGCGGCAGCGCGAAGTAGACGCCGCCGAAGATCACCATCGAGACGAAGCCGTACATGCCCAGGTGGGCGTGGGCCACGGTGAAGTGGGTGAAGTGCGTGACCGCGTTGAAGGAGCGCAGCGCCTGGAACGAGCCCTGCAGCGAGGCGCAGGTGTACATCACGGCGCCGAAGACGATGAAGCGCAGCACATGCGAATGCCGCAGCGCGCCGAAGTGGCCCTTGAGCGTGAGGTGCTGGTTGACCGAGAACGCGACCACCGGGATCACCATCATCACGCTCTGCACGATCGACAGCGTGATCAGCCATTCGGGGATCGGCCCGCCGATCAGGTGGTGCGCGCCGACCTGGCCGTAGAAGAAGGCCAGCGTCCAGAAGCCCAGCAGCGAGAGGTTGTACGAACGCACCGGCCGGCCGATGACCTTGGGCAGGAAGTAGTAGACGCAGGCCAGCGACAGCGGCGTGTAGAACAGGCCCAGCACGTTGTGGCCGAACCACCAGTTCATGGTCGCCTGCTCGACGCCGAAGTGCACGCCGGGCACCTTGGCCACGATGTAGAGCGTGGGGAACCAGAACAGCGCCGCGCCCATGTACCAGACCGACACGCAGAGATGCTGCACCTGGCGCCGCTGCAGCATCAGCGCCATCGGCAGGCCGATCAGCATGCCGCCGAGCGCGAACAGCGCGCCGATCTGCCAGGGAATTTCCAGCCATTCCATGCCGGCGTTGATGCCGACGGCCAAGCCGCCCAGGCCCGCGACCAGGCCGGCGTTCCACAGCAGCGTGCCCACGATCACCAGCCGGCCGCCCTGCAGCTGCGTCTTGAGCAGGCGCGGCAGCATCCAGATCGCAAGGCCCAGCAGGCCCATCGGCGCCCAGCCGTAGGCCACGGCATTGAGGTGCAGCGTGCGCAGCCGGCCGAAGCCGAGCCAGGCGGAGTCGGTCAGCAGGTCGGGCCAGTGCAGCTTCAGCGAGCTCAGCAGGCCGGCCGCCGAGGCCACCACCAGCCAGACCGTGGCGCAGGCGATCAGCATGAAGGCCGGGAAGGAGCTCGAGCGGTCGGCCGCCTCGCGCGCGGCCAGCTCGGTGGGTGCCGGGCCGGCCACCTCGCCGGCGTGCGCCGCGACCACGCGCGTGAGCGCATGGTGCTGGTCGGCGCTGGCCGAGGGTTCTTCGGGCCGGCCGATCTCGCCCGGCGAGAAGATGGTGCGCGCGCCGCTGGACTCGGCGTCGAACAGGCCCTTGCGCAGCGACCAGATGAAGCCGAACAGGCCGACGATGGAAAGAAGGAAGGTGGCCAGCAGCAGGGCGGTGGGATTCATGGGCACTCGTGGGGCAGCGTCGCCCCGTTCCCCGCGAAGGCGGCGGGCGGTGGCGAAGACGGAAGCCGATGCTAGGCCGAACGCATCAGTTGGAGAATCATCAGTTGATGGGTGAAAAAACGGATCAGAAGGAACGCGTGCGAGAGGAATACACTGGCGGGACCGAGTCGGCGCAGTTGCCTGAGCTGCCCGAACCAACCCAGAAAATACGGATCAGGCGTGCCGCCTGCTCCTTCCGGAGCCCTCCATGAAGCGCTACGAGGCCCTGGCGGCCGATGTCGAGGAATCGATACGCAGCGGCGTGCTGCAACCCGGCGACCGCGTGCCCTCGGTGCGCCACACCACCGCCAGCCGCGGCGTGAGCGCCTCGACGGTGTTCCAGGCCTACTACCTGCTCGAGGCGCGCGGCCTGATCCGGGCGCGCGAGCGCTCGGGCTACTACGTGGCCGCCGCCGGCGCCAAGGGCCGCCGCGTGCCGCCCGAGCCCGACCTGAGCTCGCAGCCGGCCGACGCCTCGATCGCGGTCGACGTGAGCGACCGCGTGTTCGAGATCCTCGAGGCCAGCAAGACGCGCGACGTGGTGCCCTTCGGCTCGGCCTTCCTGAGCCCGCTGCTGTTCCCGCTGGTCCGGCTGGGCCAGGCGCTGGCCTCGAGCGCGAAGACGCTCGACCCCTGGAGCACGGTCGACGACCTCACGCCCGGCAACGCCGCGCTGCGCCGCCAGATCGCGCTGCGCTACCTGGCCGACGGCCTCCACGTGCACCCCGACGAGATCGTGGTCACCAACGGCGCGCTGGAGGCGCTCAACCTGTGCCTGGCGGCGGTCACGCGGCCCGGCGATTCGGTGATCGTCGAGTCGCCCACCTTCTATGCGGCGCTGCAGGCGCTGGAGCGCATGGGCCTGCAGGCCATCGAGGTGCCCACGCATCCGCGCGAGGGCATCGACCTGGCGGCGCTGGCGCGCGCGATCGAGCGCCACAAGCCGCGCGCCTGCTGGCTCATGACCACCTTCCAGAACCCGCTGGGCAGCCTGATGCCCGAGGCCAAGAAGAAGGCGCTGGTGGCGCTGCTCGCCGACCACGAGATCCCGCTGATCGAGGACGACGTCTACGCCGAGCTCTACTTCGGCGACAAGCGCCCGCTGCCGGCCAAGGCCTTCGACACGCAGGGGCTGGTGATGCACTGCGGTTCGTTCTCCAAGTGCCTGGCGCCGGGCTACCGCATCGGCTGGGCCGCGCCCGGGCGCCACGCCAAGGCCGTGGGCCGGCTCAAGCTCACGACCACGCTGGGCGCCTCGGCGCCCGCGCAGGCCGCGCTCGCGACCTACCTCGAGCACGGCGGCTTCGACAAGCACCTGCGCAAGCTGCGCCAGACCCTGGCCGGGCAGCAGGCGCCGCTGGCGGAGGCGGTGGCGCGGCACTTCCCGGCCGGCACCCGCGCCACGCGGCCGGCCGGCGGCTACTTCCTCTGGGTCGAGCTGCCCGAGGGCGTCGATGCGATCGAGATCCACCGCCGCGCGCTGGCGCTGGGCATCAGCGTGGCGCCCGGCCCGATCTTCTCGGCCAGCCGGGCCTTCGCGAACTGCCTGCGGCTCAACTACGGCCATGCCTGGGATGCGCGGGCCGAGGAGGCGGTGGTCACGTTGGGCCGGCTGGTGGCGGCCTCGCTAAAGTGAGCGCCATGCAAACACATCTCTCGAAGGCCGCCGGGCTGCAGCGCCTGGCCTACGGCGCCGCGGCCGGGTTGGCCGTGGGCCTGGTGCCCTGGCCCATGGGCGGCATCGCGCGCGGCCTGCTGGGCTGGACCTGCGGCACGCTGGTCTACCTGCTGCTGGCCTGGTGGCTGGCCGAGACCTTCGACGCCGAGCGCACGCGGGCGCGCTCCCAGTCGCTGGACCAGCCCAACGTGCTGATCCTGGTCATCACGCTCACGGCCGTGGCCGCGTCGGCCTCGGCCATCCTGATGATGCTGCAGCAGGTCAAGCAGCTCGACGGCATCGAGCGGGCCGCGCACATCGCGCTGGGCATGTTCGCGCTCGCGGCCTCATGGCTGCTGATCCACACCATCTACGCCTTCCACTACGCGCACCGCTACTACCAGACCGAGATGCAGAAGACCGAGGCCGGCCCGGGCCTGGACTTTCCGGGCAAGCTGGACCCGGACTACTTCGACTTCCTCTACTTTTCCTTCGTGATCGGCATGACCTCGCAGGTCTCGGACGTGCAGGTCACCTCGCGCGTGATGCGGCGCATCACGCTGGTGCACGGCGTGCTGGCCTTCGCCTTCAACATGCTGGTGCTGGCGCTCTCGATCAACGTGGTGGCCGGGAGTATCTGACTCGCCGCGCTCAGGCCTTCCGGCCCAGCTTCACCAGCCCCGTCGACAGCGCCACGCCGCAGACGATCACGGCCGCGCACACCAGCATCCACTGGGTGATGTGCTCGCCCAGGAACACGGTGCCGTAGAACACCGCGAACACCGGCACCAGGAAGGTCACGGTCAGCGCGCGCGCCGGCCCGGCGCGTTCGATCAGGCGGAAGAACAGGATGTAGGCCAGGCCGGTGCAGGCCACGCCCAGCACGACCAGCGCGAGCCAGGCGCGCAGGCTGGGCATCTTCTCGGGCCAGAACCACAGCGCGGGCAGCGCGAGGAACAGCGTGGCGCCGAGCTGGCTGCCGGTGGCGGTGGCCAGGGCCGGCACGCCGCCGAGGTGGCGCCGCGTGGCGCTGGCGGCCACGCCGTAGCAGAGGCAGGCGCCCAGGCAGGCCAGCACGGCCCAGGTGGCGCCGTAGCCGCTGGCATCGGCGTGCAGGCCGGCGCTGCGGCTGGCCAGCATCGCGACCCCGGTGAAGCCGATCACCAGCCCGACGATGCGCGAGCCGCTGGGCCGTTCGCCGAACCAGGCCCAGGCCACCAGCGCGCCGAACATCGGCACGGTGGCGTTGAGCACGGCCGCGAGCCCGCTGTTGATGGTGAGCAGCGCGAAGCAGAACAGCGCGAAGGGCAGGCCCGAGTTGAGGATGCCGATCACGAAGCTGGCCTTCCAGTGCTGCCGCAGCGCCGCGGCCTGGCCGCGCAGGAACAGCAGCGGCAGCAGGAACAGCGCGGCCACCGTGACCCGCACCGCGGCCGCCGGCAGCGCGCCGAATTCGGCCGCGCCGATGCGCATGAACAGGAAGGACGCGCCCCACAGCGCCCCCAGCAGCACGAGGTCGAGGAGCCAGGCGTTGGAAGCCTTGGGCGAGGCGAGGGGGGAGACGGTGTTGTTGTTGGTTGTTGTCATAGGGGTGGTCGAGAACGGCGCGCGAACGCCGGCCCCGATGCTAGCGGGCGCCTTCGAGGGCCAGCAGCGCGGTCTTGCGTTCGAGCCCGCCCGCATAGCCGGTGAGCGAGCCGTCGGCGCCGAGCACGCGGTGGCAGGGCACGATCACGCTGATCGGGTTGCGGCCGACCGCGGCCCCGACCGCGCGCACCGCCGCCGGGTTGCCCACGCGCTGGCTCAGCGTGCCGTAGCTGGTGGTCTGGCCTGCGGGAATGGCCAACAGCGCCTGCCACACGGCCTGCTGGAAGGCGGTGCCGTGCGACAGGTCCAGCGGCAGGTCGAAATCGCTGCGGGTGCCTGCGAAGTAGTCCTGCAGCTGCGCCGCAGCCTCGCGCAGCACCGGGTGGGCGTCGTCGGGCTGCCAGCCGCGCATGTCGGGCAGGTGGCGCTGCCGGTCGAACCAGAGCCCGGCCAGGCCGTCGTCGGTGGCGGCCAGCGTGACGCCGCCGAGCGCGGTGTCGACATGCAGCGTGCGGAGGAGGGGGGTCTTGAACTTCATGGCGTGCTCCGTTCGAGGGAAGGGGCGGGCGGCGTGTGCCAGGCGCGCAGCACCGCATAGCTGCGCCAGGGCCGCCAGGCCTGCGAGGCCTCGGCCGCGGCGCGGGCCGTGCCCACGCCCAGCGCCTTCTGCAGCGCCACGTCGCCCGAGGGAAAGGCATCGGGCCAGCGCAGCGCGCGCATCGCGATGTACTGCGCGGTCCAGTCGCCGATGCCCGGCAGCGCCTGCAGCGCGGCCAGGGTGGCCGGCACGTCGGCGCCCGCATGCAGCGCGAGCCGGCCCGAGGCCACCTCGTGCGCCAGCGCCTGCAGCGCCGCCTGCCGCTGGCGCACGATGCCCAGCTGGCCCAGTGCGTCGCCGCTGGCCGCCGCGATCGCGGCCGGCGTGGGGAACAGGTGGGTGAGCCCGGCGACCGGGGTCTCGACGGGCTCGCCGAAGGCGGCCACCAGCCGCGAGCCCAGGGTGCGCGCCGCGGCCACCGTGATCTGCTGGCCCAGCACCGCGCGCACCGCCAGCTCGAAGCCGTCGACCGTGCCCGGCACGCGCAGGCCGTCGCCCAGCGGGAAGGTGGCGTGCAGCAGCGCGTTGATGGCCATCGGCTCGGCATCGAGGTCGAGCAGGGCGCGCACGCGGCTGATCACCACCGGCAGCGCGCCGGCCAGCGTGTCGCTCACGGCCAGCTGCAGCTGCTCGCGCGCCGGGTCGAAGCGCAGCGCGATCCAGCCGGTGCAGGCGTGGCCCGCATGCTGGACGCGCAAGGTGCGCGCGAAACGCATGCCGCCGGCATCGAAGGCCTCGACGCCCTGCAGCGCGCGCCGGGCGAAGAAGCCCAGCACCGCGTCCACGTCGTAGGGCGGGCGATAGCCCAGCCGCACGGCGATGGTGTGGCCGCTCGGCTGGTCGCCCGCACGCCGCAGCGCGCTCGGGTTGAGCCCGTAGTGCGCCAGGAAGGCGTCATTGAAGCGCCGCACGCTCGCGAAGCCGCTGGCCAGCGCCACCTGCGCCATCGGCAGCGCGGTGTCGGCGATCAGCTGCTTGGCCGCGAGCAGGCGCCGCGTCTGCAGGTACTGCAGCGGCGAAACGCCGAACTGGGCCTCGAAGATGCGGCGCAGGTGGCGGTCGCTCACGCCCAGGCGCTGCGCGATCCGGGCGGCGCCGGGACCGTCCTCGCTCCAGGCGTCGGGTTCGTCGATCAATCTGGCGGCCTGCAGCGCGAGGATGCGCGAGGCGTCCTCGGTCGACCAGCTCGCCGCGCGCGGCGCCAGCTCGGGCCGGCAGCGCAGGCAGGGGCGGAAGCCCTCGGCCTCGGCCTGGGCCGCATGGCGGAAGAAGCGGCAGTTCTCGCGCCGCGGCAGCTTCACCCGGCAGACCGGCCGGCAGTAGATGCCGGTGGAGGTCACGGCGGTGAAGAAGCTGCCGTCGAAGCGCGCGTCGTGCGTGGTCATCGCCAGGTAGCAGGCGTCGCTTTCCAGCTCGGCGTCGGGTGCGCCGGGTGCGGGGGAGGAAGATGCCTGGGCCATGCGATCGATCATACGGTTGCACCCTCTCGCAAGTAGCCATTTCCGGACATCTGGCCGAAGGTGGGCATGCCTACAATGGCTTCCGTTTTTGAGAACTTTCAGGGCAACGCCATGCAACTCAGCGCATCGATCTTCAAGGCCTACGACATCCGGGGCGTCGTCCCCAGCACGCTCGACCCCGAGATCGCGGAAGCGCTCGGCAAGGCCTTCGGAAGCGCGGCGCGCGCGGCCGGCGAGAAATCCGTGGCGGTCGGCCGCGACGGCCGCCTGTCGGGCCCCTCGCTGGTCGAGGCGCTGATCCGCGGCCTGGTGGCCACCGGCGTCGAGGTGATCGACGTGGGCGCGGTCACCACCCCCATGCTGTACTTCGCGGCCCACACGCTCGCCACCAGCGGCATCCAGGTCACGGGCAGCCACAACCCGCGCGACTACAACGGCTTCAAGATGGTGCTGGCCGGCCGCGCGATCTACGGCGACGACATCCAGGGCCTGCGCCAGGTGATGGAGGCCGACAGCGCCACGCTGGCCCCCGGCGGCAGCGTGCGCAAGGTCGACGTGACCGAGGCCTACACCCAGCGCATCGTCGGCGACATCAAGCTCGCGCGCCCGCTGAAGATCGTGGTCGATTCGGGCAACGGCATCGCCGGCGCCTCGGCCCCCGCGATCCTGCGCGCCATCGGCTGCGAGGTGACCGAGCTGTTCAGCGAGGTCGACGGCAATTTCCCCAACCACCATCCCGACCCCAGCAAGCCCGAGAACCTCAAGGACCTGATCGCCGCGCTCAAGGCCGGCGACGCCGAACTGGGCCTGGCCTTCGACGGCGACGGCGACCGCCTGGGCATCGTGACCCGCGAAGGCAACAACATCTACCCCGACCGCCAGATGATGCTGTTCGCGCAGGACGTGCTCTCGCGCGTGCCGGGCGGCACCATCGTCTACGACGTGAAGTGCTCGCAGCGCCTGGGCCCGGCCATCGAGGCCGCGGGCGGCGTGCCGATGATCTACAAGACCGGCCACTCGCTGATCAAGGCCAAGATGAAGGAGATCGACTCCCCGCTGGGCGGCGAGATGAGCGGCCACATCTTCTTCAAGGAGCGCTGGTTCGGTTTCGACGACGGCACCTACGCCGGCTGCCGCCTGCTCGAGATCCTGAGCAAGAGCCCCAACGCGAGCACCGTGCTCGACGGCCTGCCCACCAGCTTCTCGACGCCCGAGCTCAACGTGAAGTGCGCCGAAGGCGAGCCGCACGCGCTGGTCGACCAGCTGGTCAAGACCGTCAACTTCCCCGCGCCCGCGAGCATCTCCACCATCGACGGCGTGCGCGTCGACTGGCCCGACGGCTTCGGCCTGATCCGCGCCTCGAACACCACGCCGGTGCTCGTGATGCGCTTCGAAGGCCAGACCGAGGCCGCGCTGCACCGCATCGAAGCCGAGATGCTGGCGCTGCTCAAGACCGTCAAGCCCGACTACGCGCTGGCCGAAGCCGCGCACTGAAGGTTCCTGTCAGCGTGCGTTCCTTTTCGCTTCGCCTCTACGGGCTCTTCACCTCCCTGGCCCAGCCGCTGGTGCGGCGCAAGCTGCGCCGGCGCGCGGTCGCCGAACCGGGCTATGCCCATGCGGTCGAGGAGCGCTTCGGCCACTACGACGAGGCCGCGGTCGGCGCCGGCTGGTGCTGGGTGCATGCGGTCTCGCTGGGCGAGTCGCGCGCGGCCGGCATCCTGATCGCCGAGCTGCGGCGCCAGCATCCGGGCATCCCGATCCTGCTCACCCACGGCACCGCCACCGGCCGCGAGGAGGGCGCCAAGCTGCTCGAGCCGGGCGACCTGCAGGTCTGGCAGCCCTGGGACACGCCGGCCGCCGTGGCGCGCTTCCTCGATCGCTTCGCGCCGCGCATCGGCGTGCTGATGGAGACCGAGGTCTGGCCCGAGATGGTCGCGGCCTGCCGCGAGCGCCGGATTCCGCTGGTGCTGGCCAACGCGCGGCTCAACGAGAAATCGCTGGCCTCGGCCGAGCGCCTGGGCTGGCTGGCCCGCCCCGCCTACTCGGCGCTGACGGCCGTCTGGGCCCAGACCGAGGCCGACTCGCACCGGCTGGTGTCGCTGGGCGCCAAGGTGGCCGGCGTCTACGGCAACCTCAAGTTCGACGCCTCGCCCGATGCGCGCCAGCTCGCGACGGCGCAGAAGTTCAAGTCGCAGCTGCCGCGGCCGCTGGTCGTGCTGGCCAGCTCGCGCGACGGCGAGGAGCAGCTGCTGCTCGACGTGCTCAAGCGCTTCGGTGCCAACGCGCCGCTGCCCGAGGCCACGCCCGGCATCGACTCGATCGCGCGCCAGGTGGCGGCGGTGCAGTGGATGATCGTGCCGCGCCACCCGCAACGCTTCGACGAGGTTGCGGCGCTGATCGAGTCCAACGGCTTCGCGGTCGCGCGGCGCAGCACCGCGGGCGCGCCCACGCAGTCGGAGATCTGGCTCGGCGATTCGCTGGGCGAGATGGCGCTGTACTACGGCCTGGCCGACGCCGCGCTGCTGGGCGGCAGCTTCGAGGACCTGGGCGGCCAGAACCTGATCGAGGCCGCGGCCTGCGGCTGCCCGGTGATCCTGGGGCCCTCGACCTTCAATTTCGCCGAGGCCGCCGACCTCGCGCTGGCCGCGGGCGCGGCGCTGCGCGTGCAGGGCATGGAGCAGGCGGTGCGTGCCGCGCTGCAGCTGGTGGGCGACCCGGTGCGGCGCGAGGCGATGGTGCAGTCGGCTCAGGCCTTCTCGTCGTCCAACCGCGGCGCCGCGGAGCGCACGGCGACGGCGGTGCTGGCGATCGCGATGCAGGCCGCGCCGGCGGAGCCGCCGGCTGCGGCGCCGAGCGCTTCGGCTTCTTCGTCCGCCGAGCCCGAGCGGGCCGAGCCCACGCTCGACTGAGCCGGCGGATCAGCGCGGGGCCGGCATGCCGCCCTGCGCCAGCACGGCGTTGATCGGCTGCAGGTCGGTCGGCGTCAGGGTGCCGCTGGCCTGGCGCAGCTTGAGGTTGCCCATCAGCACGTTGTAGCGCGCCACGGCCAGGTCGCGCTTGGTCTGGAACAGCTGGCTCTGCGAGTTGAGCACGTCGATGTTGATGCGCACCCCGACCTGGTAGCCCAGCCGGTTGGCGTCGAGCGCACTCTGGCTCGAGGCCTCGGCCGCTTCCAGCGCCTTGACCTGGCCCGCGCCCGAGATCAGGCCCAGGTAGGCGGTGCGCGTGGCCTGCGTCACGTTGCGGCGGGTGCCCTCGAGCACCGCGCGCGACTGCTCCTCGAGCGACAGCGTCTCGCGGATCCGGTTCTCGGTCGCGAAGCCCGCGAACAGCGGCATGTTGAACACCACGCCGATGCTCGGCCCGCTGGCGCGCGTGCCCACGGTGGTCGTGAGGTTGCCCTGCGGGCTGCGCGTCACGCTGTAGCCCAGTTGCGCGTCGATGGTCGGCTTGTGGCCGGCCTCGGCCTTCTGCACCTCCAGCCCGGCCACGTCCAGGCCCAGCTGCGCCTGGCGGATCGCGGGATGCACGGCCTCGGCCTGCGCCACCCAGGCGTTCATGTCGGCCGGCACCGGGGCGGGCAGCACCACCGGCGTGGCCAGCGGCAGCGGCGCGCTGCCGGTGCGCCCGACCAGCTGGTCGAGCGCGATGCGCCGGACCTGCAGGTCGTTCTCGGCCGCGATCTCCTGCGCGACCACCAGGTCGTAGCGGGCCTGGGCCTCGCGCGAATCGGTGATGGTCGAGGTGCCGACCTCGAAGTTGCGCTGGGCAAAGGCCAGCTGCTCGGCCACGGCCGTTTTCTGCGCGCGCACCAGCGCCAGCGTGTCCTGCGCGGCCAGCACGTCGAAGTAGCCCTGGCTCACGCGCACGATCAGGTCCTGCTCGGCCGTGGCCAGCACGGTCTGGGCGATCTCGGCCTGGCGCTTGCCCTGCTCGTAGGCGGCCCAGGCGGCCGGCCGGTAGAGCGGCTGCGTGGCGCTGATGGCCGCGCTCTGGGTGTTGAAGTTGCGCTCGCCCGAGCCCGGCGGCGCGCCCGAGATCACGTCGATGTCGAACTGGTTGCGCTGCACACTGGCCTGCGCGCCCACCTGCGGCAGGATGCCGGCCTTGGCCTGCGCGGCGCGCGCCAGGTTGGCATCGAACTGCGCCCGCGCGCTCTGGTAGCTCGCGTCGTAGTCGCGCGCCGCCTCGTAGAGCGTGAGCAGGCTCTGGCCGTGGGCCGGCAGCGCGAGCGCCGCGGCCAGCGCGGCTGCAAGAGGAAGAAGCCGGGTCACGCGGGTCGCGGGCATGGGATGCGTCCTTGGAGGAAGAGAGTCAGTAGCGCGGGACGTTCGCGTCGCGCAGCGCCGACCAGGCATCGATGCCGCCGGCCACGTTGGCCACGTCGGCAAAGCCGTTCTGCGAGAGAAAGGCCGCCACGCGCTGGCTGCGCGCGCCGTGGTGGCACAGGCAGGCGATGCGGTGGCCCGCGTCGAGCTCGCCCAGGCGCGCGGGGATCTCGTTCATCGGGATGGCCACCAGCGTGAAGCCCTGCGGCGCGACGCTCGCGGTCTGCAGCTCCCAGGGTTCGCGCACGTCGAGCAGCACGGGCACCGCCGCGGGGTCCTGGGCGAACCAGGCGTCGAGGTCGGAGGGGCGGACTTGGTCGATCATGAAGGTGCTTTTCGGGGTGACGCGGGGACGCAGCGGGCGGGGCCGTGCGTCGCTCTCCGCAAGAAGAGCGACGGACGCGGTGCGCGCTGCGCCAATGCGGCTAGAAGTTGAAGGGCGAGGGTTCGGGGAAATTCAGCAGGCGCGGCGCGACCGTGTCCCAGGGCTGCGTGGTTTCCCACTGGCCTTCGCTCACGCGGGTCACGATGTGGGTGCGCATCATGGGCTCGTTGCCGACGATGGCGCTCAACCGGCCGCCGATGTTGAGCGAGCCCAGCAGGCCCTGCGGAATGCGGGCCACCGAGCCGCTGAGCACGATCACGTCGAAGGTCGGGCCGCTGGACAGCGGCTTGGAGCCGTCGGCGTGGCGCACCTCGACGTTGGTCACGCCGTTGCGCTGCAGCGTCTTCGCGGCGCTCTCGGCCAGCCGGGCGTCGATTTCCAGCGTCAGCACCTTGGCGGCGCGGCCGGCCAGCAAAGCGGCCATGAAGCCGGAGCCGGTGCCGATCTCGAGCACCGATTCGTGCGGCTGCACCTTGAGGTCGTTGAGCGTGCGGGCTTCGATCTTGGGCGCGAGCATGGTCTGGCCGGGCTCGGCACCGTTGCCCAGCGGCAGTTCCATGTCGAAGAAGGCCAGCGCGCGGTGCACCGCGGGCACGTAGTCCTCGCGGCGGATCGTGTTGAGCAGTTCGAGGACCAGCGGATCGTGCACGTCCCAGGGACGGATCTGCTGCTCGATCATGTTGAAGCGCAGACGCTCGTGGGTGGCGGGGGTGTTCATGTGTTTCTCTTTTCGGAGTGGGACTCAGGCAAACCCACGATTTTAGGCGGCCGGGGAAATCGAGGGCGGGTGGCGGGAGAGGCCGCGGATGGCGATCTCGGTCTGGGTCGCGATGTACTTCAGCGGGTCGAGCTCGATGTCGCTCTCGACCCAGGTGCTGTTGTGCTTCACGAGGAACAGGAAAATCATGGGTGCGACCACGGTGTAGATGGCGTTGTCGACATCCACCGGCAGGAATTCGCCGCGGTCGATGCCGCGCCGCAGGATGCGCCGCATCAGCGCATGGCCGGGGGCCACGACCTCGCGCTGGTAGAAGGCCGCGAGCTCGGGGAAATTGTTGCCTTCGCTGAGCATCAGCTTGGTCAGGCCCGACACCGGCGTGGCGCCGACGCGCTCCCACCAGACCTGGGTGCAGTAGCGCAGCATGTCGGCGGTGCTGCCCTCGAAGGCCTCGAATTCCTCGTTCCACTCGGTGAAGCGGCCCGCGAGGCTTTCGGTGATCACCGCCTTCAGCAGGTCTTCCTTGCTCTGGAAGTAGAGGAACAGCGTGCCCTTGGACACGCCGGCCCGCGCCGCCACTTCCTCCGAGCGGGTGGCGGCGAAGCCCTTCTCGACGAACAGCTCGAGCGCGGCCTGGATCAGTTCGCCCGGGCGCGCCTCCTTGCGGCGCTCGCGCTTGGCGCGGCCCGGGCAGAGGAGGTTGTTGCTGAGGAAGCGGGGCATGAAGTTAATGACTGGCGGGTTAGTAATGTAGTGAGGCCCATCCGTCACGTCAAGCCGCGACAATAGCGGGCTCCGCTTTTTACCAAGCCGCCATGACAGACACGACCACCCCTTCCGCCACCCCGACCGAGACCATCGTCCTGGGCGGCGGCTGCTTCTGGTGCACCGAGGCCGTGTTCGACCGCGTGCGCGGCGTGGTCGACGTCGAGTCCGGCTACAGCAACGGCCAGACGCTCAACCCCAGCTACGAGCAGGTCTGCACCGGCCGCACCGGCCACAACGAGGTCGTCAAGCTGGTCTTCGACCCGCGCGAGATCGCGCTGCGCGAGGTGCTGGAGATCTTCTTCGTGGTGCACGACCCGACCACGCTCAACCGCCAGGGCAACGACGTCGGCACCCAGTACCGCAGCGGCATCTACTACACGAGCGATGCGCAGAAGCAGGTGGCCGAAGAAGTGATCCGCGAGATCGAGGCCGGCAAGACCTATGCGTCGCCCGTGGTGACCGAGGTGGTGCCGCTCGCCAACTACTCGACCGCCGAGGCCTACCACCAGGACTACTTCCTGAACCACCCGAACCAGGGCTACTGCGCCTTCGTGGTCGGGCCCAAGGTCGAGAAGTTCCAGAAGACCTTCGCGGCCCGCGTCAAGGACTGACGCGCGCCTCTCGCATGCACGCCCTGCGCCATTCCCGCTGCCACGCCAGCCTCATCGTCGCCCTTGCGGTGGCGCTGTGGCTCGCGTCCACGCTGGGGCTGATGCACCGGGTGCTGCACCCCGGCGCGGGCAATGCGCCGGCCTCCGCGGCCGTGGCCCAGGCCTACGGCGTGGGCCATGCGCACAAGGTCGGACAGGGCGGGCTGCTGGCCCTGTTCGGCGATCACGTCGACGCCGACTGCCGGCTGTACGACCAGCTCGCCGGCGGCGCCGCCGCGCTGTCGGTTCCCCTCGTGGTGCTGCCCATCGCCTTGCCGATGGCGCGCTTCCACTACTTCCTGGGCGAAGCCCTCGCCCGCTGGGTCACGCTGTTCGACGCGCGTGGCCCTCCGCTGACCCGCTGAATCCCCCCTGGTATTCGATTGGCTGCAGCCCCCGGAGGGGCCGCGGCCGGTTTTTCCTTGATTCAACGAGTCCGCACCATGATTTCCAATTTTCGCCTCAGCGCCATCGGCGTCGCCGTCCTGTCCCTCGCGTCTTGGGCCGCCCACGCCCAGACCGCGCCCGTCGCGACGGCGCCCGCGCCGAGCCTGCGCGAGGTGACCGTCACCGGCAACCCGCTCGGCGCGTCCGAACTGATCGCGCCCACCGACACCCTGCAGGGCGATGCGCTGCTGCAGCGCGCGACCTCCACGCTGGGCGAGACGCTCAACAACATCCCGGGCGTGAGCAGCAGCTACTTCGGCCCCAACGCGAGCCGGCCCATCATCCGCGGCCAGGACGGCGACCGCATCCGCATCCTGCAGAACGGCGGCAGCGCGCCCGACGCCTCGGCGCTGAGCTACGACCATGCGGTGCCGGTCGATGCGCTGGTGACCGACCGCATCGAGGTGCTGCGCGGCCCCTCGGCGCTGCAGTACGGCGGCAGCGCGGTCGGCGGCGTGGTCAACGTGATCGAC
>Ga0182008_10000972_pt1 | contig 19898 bp, 22 predicted proteins | sample Sormic07211129_1_FD_120482 | JGI IMG/M metagenome (GOLD analysis project Ga0182008, IMG submission 120482) | Rhizosphere microbial communities from Sorghum bicolor, Mead, Nebraska, USA - 072115-129_1 metaG | ecosystem: Host-associated > Plants > Roots > Rhizosphere | place: USA: Nebraska...
ATGAATTGCAGGATGCCCGTACCGATTATCAGATGATCCTTAAATACTACCCGGCAGGCAAAATAAAGAATGAAGCTTTAAACAAAACAATCGTTAGTGTGCTGGACCAGGCCAAAGACCTGAAAACAGTAAAATCCCTTATGGAAGAACATATTGCTAAATATAGTGATGCCAGTACTGCAAAAATGCTGAGGGAAAAATATAAGGCAATGGACAATTTATCTACTGGAAAAATGGCCCCTGCTTTTACTTTAAAAAGCCTTGAAGGTAAAGATGTATCACTCCAGGATTTCATAGGAAAAGTGGTTTACATTGATTTCTGGGCTAGCTGGTGCGCGCCATGCAGGGGAGAGATGAAGAACGGTGCACCTAAACTACATGCAAAATTTAAAGACAATAAAAATGTGGTGTTTCTTTATGTAAGCTTGGACAGCAAAGTAGATGCCTGGAAAAAAGCAATTGCCGAAGATAGCATAGAGGGTATTCACCTGCTTTCGCAAGCTACTTCAGGGGTAAATACGCCAATAGCAAAAGCATTTAACATTAGTGGTATTCCGCGTTATGTGATCATTGGTAAGGATGGAAGGATCTTCGATAATGATGCGTCGAGGCCGAGCGAGGACAGAACACCTGCACGGATTGAGGAAGCATTAAATGCAAAATAGTACTGCATAATATAAATGATTGACAGGAACTGAAAAAGATTTTCTTTTTCAGTTCCTGTCTTTGTTAATAAAAAAATGTCACCGCAACTTATGAGAAGGCTTTGTTTAGAATGTAGTAAATTTTAATTGAACCTCTTCTTAAAAATGTACCTGAATATCGGCATCTCAATTAAAATATCGTTAGGTTCACATCAGTATGATCAATCCAATGGATATACCATTGATCATAAACAAGTACAGGAAATTTTGGTTGTGGCAAAGGATTTATACTTAGTCCATAATGAAGACTCTTCAGGATCTATTTGTTTTTTGCTCATAAAGTAGCCATTAGATATTAAACAAAAGTGGTCATTATTTAAAATTGGATCTCTGCACCAGCTTTTCAATATGATTTACCCAGATCTTCCTACCTTCGCTACCAATAATCCCTTCTTCCTTTAATTCCTTCAGCATCCGGATTACGTTTTCTTTTGATAAGCCAGCCATATTGGCCAGATCACTTCTTGAAATGTCGATGACCACTTTAGTACCTTCCATCGTCTCTTCTTTATATTTTTCCCGGATTACGATCAGCGAGATGGCCAGTCGTTCCATGGCAGAACGTTGGGTATACACGGAAATATTATTGGCAAGTACAGAGTATTCGTGACTCAGTGCTTTTAATAATCGTTGTCCAAATAATGGAGATCGATGTAATATGAACTTAAAGTCTTCTTTTGGTATAAAACTAACTGAACAGGGTTCCATTGCTGCGGCTGAATCCGGATAGCGCTCTTCGGACAAGACTGCATGATATCCAATCAATTCACCTCTATTCGCTACATAGATAATCTGTTGTTTCCCCAGTTTATCGATTTTATACTTTTTGACCTTTCCCTGGTGGATATAGAATATGCCCGTAGGAACCATGCCTTCTCTGAACAAAACTTCCCCTTTGGAATAATTTTGTTTCCCCTGTCTGGAAATTAGAAAATCAAAATCTTCGTCTGAAAGTACACTTAGTATTGACTGTGTGGTGAAATTCCATTTGTCAATCGGGAAAATTCCTGACAAGCTCATCTTACAAAGATAAGATTAATAATTCTTTCATGCATCTTTCACGAATCTTGATCAGTTAATATGCAATAAAATACTAGAATCCATAGTGGATAAGTAATAGACCCCAATTGTGACTGCTGTCACAAAGAAGCATATAATCATCAGTCTCAGCTTTTTTTATCAGATCAGCTTTGCTTCCGCACATATTTAGTTAGAATCACAATCAATTGACCTTCAATCCTTCCCTCAATCTGATCTTTATTATCCTCAACCAATTTAATGTTCTTTACCACGGTGCCTAATTTTGCACTCAGGCTGGAACCTTTAACATCTAATGTCTTCACTAAAACTACAGTATCTCCGTTTTCCATTTAAATTATCTTCTGATCCGCACAGTTCACATTTGTGCCCACTTCTTTTAAACAGTTGTTCTTCCAGTTTCATATTTGTAATCGATAAAGGCGGCGAATATACACATTTTAGCAAATCCTCAAATCTTCTAATTAAGGCATGATTAATAAGTAATAGGTCACCTGTACTGTATAATTAACTCTCCTTATTAAACTTCAAAAAACTGATAAAAATCATCGGCCAAACTGATTTCTTACTGGTCGATACGCCATTTTCCCAAATATCTTTGCTTTTGGAGAAACTTGCCTGATATGATGTTTAGGTACTTTTAATTGAAGGAATTCAAAAAAAAATGTATCCTGTCTATCAGATCCGTTTTTACCCATCAACTATTTTATTGTACACAGGGGGAGTTATGTAAATGAATTTAATAGAAAAGAATCTCAAAAAATTAGGCCCTTTAGGAAGCCACGCCCATTATGCCCATAATTATTTCACCTATCCAAGATTAGAGGGGGAACTGGGTTCAAGAATGTTCTTTAATGGGAAAGAAAAATTGATCTGGAGCTTAAATGACTACCTCGGGCTGGCCAATCATCCCGAAGTAAGGCAAGCAGATGAACAAGGGGCAAGACAGTACGGTCATGCCTATCCAATGGGTGCAAGAATGATGACAGGTAATACTATTTTGCATGAACTGTTGGAACATAAACTCTCCGAATTTGTAGGTAAGACAAATAGTTTTCTTCTTAATTATGGTTATCAGGGTATGTTGTCTATCATTGACAGTCTAGTCGACCGTCATGATGTAATTGTTTACGATTCTGAATCCCATGCCTGCATTATTGATGGGTTAAGGCTACATGCAGGTAAACGCTTTGTCTATAAACACAATGACATTGGGGATTTTGAAAAACAATTGTACAGGGCAAAAAAACTAGCGGAGCCAAGAGATGGTGGAATCCTGGTTATTACCGAAGGCGTATTCGGTATGCGCGGAGATATGGGGAAACTGAAAGAAATTGCTACATTCAAAAAGAAAATAGACTTTACCTTTTTGGTAGATGATGCACATGGTATAGGGGTAATGGGCAACACCGGGGCCGGTACCGGTGAAGCTCAGGGTGTTCAGGATGATATCGACCTGTATTTTGCCACTTTTGCGAAATCTTTTGCAGCTATTGGAGCTTTTGTTTCTGGAAAAAAGGAAATTATACAATACCTAAAATATAACATGCGCTCTCAAATTTATGCCAAAGCCTTACCGATGTCACTTGTATTTGGTCTACATCAACGACTTAATTTGATCAAAAGAAAACCAGAATTAAGAAGTCAATTGTGGGACATCACCAGGCAACTACAAAAAGGGTTTAAAGAAGCAGGACTGGAAATTGGCAATACACAGTCTCCTGTTACACCAGTTTACTTAGAAGGTTCAATTGATCAGGCAACTGCATTGGTAAGAGATCTAAGAGAAACACATGACATATTTTGTTCACTAGTTGTCTATCCGGTTGTTCCAAAAGGAATGATTATTCTACGGCTAATTCCTACGGCTAATCATACCAAAGAAGAAGTAGAGCGAACTGTTGAGGCATTTAGTCAAATTAAGCAGAACCTCAATGCTGGGAAATATAATGTTCAACTTGAATTGTCTTAGTTTGTGGGAATGGAAATTGGAGTTAATGAACCCCAGATTACTTTTTCCGCATGTTTCGGAAAACCATTTTTACCATTGCACCCAGTACGATACGCTTCAATGTTGGGTGAAAAGCTTAAAAGTGCGCTGAAATGAAAGAACTCATTTTTACCCATGATCAAGATTTCGATGCGATTTACCCTGAACATATTCAGCGTTTGTCCCGTAAACATTGGACAAGCCTTGAAATTGCAAAAATAGCTGGTGATTTTCTGGCGCAACCCGGTTCAACAGTATTGGACATCGGTAGTGGGGTTGGGAAATTCTGCCTTTTAGCCGGCCATCTTCACCCTGATACTCTTTTTTGTGGAGTTGAACAGAGACACGATCTAATGCTTTTGGCGGAAAAAGCCCAGCAAGAAATGGCCTTACAAAATGTTCAATTTATCCATGCCAATATAACCCAGATCAATTTTAAAGAGTTTGATCATTTTTATTATTACAATTCATTTTACGAAAACATAGATCAGCTAAACAGGATAGATGATACCATAGAAACTTCTATTGACCTTTACCTTTATTACATTCAATATCTTTATGTAATGCTTCAGGAGAAACCAATAGGAACGAGATTGGTGACCTATCAAAGCTTGGAACAAGAGATCCCTTCAGGGTATAAGCTTATAGGAACCGCCAAAGGGAAATTAGTAAAGATGTGGGTAAAAGAATCATAAGAATAACGTTAGTGGTTATTAATCCTTGATCCAGAACTTTAAAGCATAGTGGCAAGAATTCTCAACCAATTGGTAACTTTGGGGGATTTGTTTTCTTGCGCCATGGTAAGTAACCAGTTTAGTACCGGACGGCTTTTGATCAAGTTGCTGAAACAAAAAACGAGTATAGTAATTATAAAGCTCTTTAGTTGTCTTGATTTTTTGATCAATGCCATTTTCAGGCTTCAAATTTTCATAAAAGGAGTTGAAGAAATAGAAATGATCATATGCCTCAAAGTTAAGATCCGTTAAATTTCCATGTATAAAATCTATATTGGATAAATTAAGCTCTTTTTTAGCCAGTTCTGCAACTAAAGTTAGCTCCCGGCGCTGTTCTATCCCGTAAAATCTTGCTTGTGGATTGTAATATCCTGCAATGATGCAGAATTTACCAACACCACTGCCAATGTCTAATATTTTGGCATTTGACTCAGCCAGGAACGCTGCTGCCTGTTTTGCGATATTTAATGGTGTCCAATGCAACTGCGATAAATTTTGGATATGCACTGGATATAAATCGTCAAAAACAGCATCTTCTTCGAATCTCAATAACTCAAAAATTTCATTTTGCATCATATCAAGTCTTCTATTAAGCTATCCATAGTGTTTTAATTACTATAGGAGTTGGCCTGTACACCTGCTTTTATAAAAGCAGCTTTAATTTTTGTAACGGCTTCTTCAATCTGCGAATAGGTATGGGTAGCCATCAACGAAAAGCGTAGTAATGATGATTCCGGTGGTACGCCCGGAGAAACCACAGGATTTACAAAAACACCTTGTTGTTGAAGGTATTTGGTAATAAGGAAAGTTTTGTCATTGTCTCGGATATAAATTGGTAAAATTGGACTCTCGGTTAAACCCAGATCAAAGCCTTCCTCCAGGAGCAGTTTGGTAGCGTACTTTGTGTTATCCCATAACTTTACAACGCGTTCCGGTTCAGACTCGATAATATCTAATGCGGCAAGCGTACTTGCTACGGCCGATGGAGGCATACTGGCACTGAAAATCAAAGAACGGGCATTGTGCCTCAAATAATCAATTGTAGCAAAATCACCGGCAATAAAACCGCCTAAAGAAGCAAGAGACTTACTAAAAGTCCCAGCAATCATATCTACTTGATTTGTTAGTCCAAAATGAGCAGCTGTACCTGAGCCATTTGAACCTATCACTCCCAAACTATGGGCATCATCAATTAAGATATTTGCACCATGCTGATCTGCAAGAGCCGTGATGTCTGGTAACTTAGCGATATCTCCTTCCATACTAAATATCCCATCTGTAACAATAACCTTAACCGCTTCTTCAGGAAGATTACTGAGCTTTCTGTCTAAGTCTTGCATATCATTGTGTGTATACTTAATCACCTTAGATAAGGACAAACGGGACCCGTCAATAATGGAGGCATGATTATTCGCATCCAGGAGTAAATAATCGTTCCGTCCTGTAATGCAGGCTAAAACACCAAGGTTAACCTGAAAACCTGTACTAAACAAGACCGCATCTTCTTTTCCCACATAACGTGCTAAACGGCTTTCCAATTCAAGATGTATATCCAGTGTACCATTTAGAAATCTTGAGCCTGCACATCCGCTTCCATAGTGCTCAATAGCTTTTTTAGAAGCTTCTTTGATTTTTGGGTGATTGGTTAATCCTAAATAAGAATTAGAACCGAACATTAAAACTTGCTGTCCTTTTATGATTACACTGGTATCTTGAGCAGATTCGATGGCTCTAAAGAAAGGATAGAGATTTTTCTCTCTGATAATTGAAGCTTCTTTAAATTGTGAAACCCTTTCTTGTAATTTCTTTCTATACATTTTGGAAGGCCTGTTCTGATTAAGCCACTAAAAACAAAAGTATAGTTGAATTCAAGTTAATTAACGGAATGAAATCATTGTTAAATATGATATTTATCAGCTTTTGAACTGATCTCTTCCCATAAAATAGCAGATCATTAAGGATAAATTTGTTGCAGATAACAACCATCAAATGACATTAGAAAAATTTGTATCATCGGTAATGACTCAAATAAATGAAGCGAAAGATTACAAACAAGTAGATTCCATTATTACCGTTTCCATAAATTCGCTTAAAGAAAAGAAGTATATTCTTGAAGAATATGTGGATTTATTGGAGATGGAAATTGAAAAATTATCTCCTATCACATTAAACAGCACTCAATTTAGTTGTTTTAGGTATGCAGCTATATCATTACGGAATTACAGCGTATTCCAGAGGAAATAATCCCTTAAAATTAAGGTAATTGCCCAACTAGGTACACAAACCCTCTTTACAGTCCGTAAGAGGGTTTTGTTTTTCTTACAGAATGTTTATAGGTCTTAATAGTAGTGTATAGGCAGTTTCATCATTCAAATACACTGATTGTTTTTTGCGATTACAATTATTCATGCTTTGTGGTGGTTTCTTTAGTAATCATTATGGTACGGATTGCTGGGTTTGTAGCCATAAAATGCGCTCCGATGGTAAAGGTTTTCCCATTATCATGCTTTTCGTCCAATGGAGCTTTTAAATATGTTTTTTTGAGCATTCATAATTTTATAAGATAATGTTGTTTTGAGGCATGTTAAAGTTGTTTATTGTCAGTAATCTTAAAGAATTTATGATATGCTACATTATGTTGTTTTTTGTTGACTCCCATGTTTTGGGTGTTCTCATTACATAACGTCTACTTACTAACTTCCAGGCGCAACTATTTGATAAAATTGATGTCCATACATCTTGAGCGTCTAGAGAACGTTTATAAATACTTCAATTATTTATCAATTAGAAATCGTAGGCTGTTTAAGTCTACGATTTCTAATTATCAAATTCTAAATTGAGATAAAGCGGTCTTTATCCGATCGCCAGTATCAACGTTTGTTTTCAGGCTTAGCAATCCAATTTAGGTATTCATTAGTTCCTAAGTATACAGGATTTTGAGGAGTAAGTGTTGTCTTTTCAAGTACTACACCTGAATATGGTGCATTAATATCAGTTTCAACCTCCAAAGCTTTTCCTGTTGATGTGATATATTGCTTTATCCACTCATCAATTCTGAATCGTTCTGGGCCGCCAATTTCCAAAATCTTGTTTGCCGGTTTTTCTATGGCTACTTTTGCAAGAAATGTTGCAACATCAACACTCGCAATGGGTTGAATAAATGCGTTCGAAAGTTTAACTTTTCCTTCGGATGTGCTCATTGCAACAATACCGCCCGCAAACTCAAAAAATTGTGTAGCATGTACAATAGTAAAGGGAATACCAGATTCTTTGATTAAATTTTCCTGGACTTGCTTGGCACGAAAATATCCGCTGTCCTGTAATTTATCCGTTCCGACAACTGACAAGGCAATGTGATGTTGAACCCCCGCTCTCTTTTCCGCAGGCAGTAGATTTTGATTTGATGTTTTGAAGAAATTCATGACAGGATCGTCATCGAATGATGGTGAGTTAGAAACATCGATGACAACGTTCGCATTATTAATGGCTTCTTCAAGACCTTCTCCCGTGATAGTGTTTACTCCTGTATTAGGCGAGGCAGCAATTACTTCGTGTTCATTTTTTAACATGTTTGCCACTTGGCTACCGATAAGTCCAGTACCCCCAATAATTACAATTTTCATTTGTTTTTTGTTTTAGTTATTAATGAAGCAAAATTGAGGATTAAAAAAAAGTATAATCTTAAACCAGTTTAAGATTTTGCAGCCGGACTATTTTCATTTTTGTATTCAAGTATTATATAACAGCATTTGTATCAATTTTAAAAATTAAAAAAATGAATAGCGAAAATTTAATTGAACTAACAAGAGAATTAATTTATGAAGCAACACATTTCAATGTTCCTTATGTAAAGCAAATCTATGCAGATAATTTACTGATTGTTAAGGTTGAAAAGAATGGAACGGTAGATACCATGAACAAAGAACAGCTTGTTGGTTTTGTTCAAAGCAATAGTGATGCAAAAGCCACACCGTTCTCTACTAAGGCAGAAATTCATTATGCTATTTGTGATGGGAATATGGGTATGATAGTGATGACCCGGGATTTGGAATTGAATGGGAAATCAGACCCTAAATTCTTTACACTAATTTGGGAATATTCATCAGAAGGATGGCAGGTGGTCAAAGAATCCTACCTTGCACTTAATTAAATATGTCTTGCCAAAATTTAAGGTGTCGAACGCTTTTTCGCTTTTATCTCGCTTAGATACTCAGGGGTCATATTAAGATAGGACGCAAGGATATGTTGAGGGACTCTCCGGGTAAATTCCGGGAATTTATTATTAAAAAGATGATAAAGTTGCTCACTGGAAAGAGTATGTAAATATTTAGAGCGATGTTGGGTTGCTGCATAAGCTCTCTGGTAAATTAGTCTGAAATAGTGTTCAAGTTGAGGGTATTTCTTGAGAAGTTTTTCCTGGTTTTTATAAGTAATTGCTAAAACCTCTGTTTTTTCAACCGCTTGTATAATAAATTCTGTTTGCGCTTGTTTTTCAAATGCGAGATAGTCAGTAATCCACCAGTCCTCAATCGCAAATTGAATAGTTTCTTCAATACCTTTATCGGAAATATAAAACATGCGCAGACATCCATTTTCTACAAAATAATGAAACTTGCATCGAGAATTGTCAGGCGTCAAATTTTCTTTTTTTGTAAAAAGCAAGGGTTCGAAATAAGATAAAATTACAGGCTCATCATTAGGATCTATTTCAACATACTTTCTAAAATGGCTTATCAATTTTTTGGTCATAATCTTGTTGAAGTTTGAGGTTATAATCACCGTTAACTTTTGGGATATTTAAGACTTTGTAAATATTATTTGCAAAATTAATTTTAAAAAAACATATTCTTTGAATTTAAATTAGGTTAGCTGATTTATAGAAAGCAACAACCAAATGATATTAGCGACCTAAAAATGCGAAGCCTTTACCTAGTTCTAGTAAAAACTTTGTAATGTGCTGTACTAACCGATCTTCAATGTCCCTTTCTTTATAAGGATTGGTCATTGTCATAAAGTCAAATATGTATGGATCCTTTAAGATTTGTTGTGCCAGGACGAAGCCGGGACACACTTTAGGGCTGCATTTTCATAGGGTTTGTCGTTTTATAATCCGGTTAAAACTGTGCAGTTTCTAAGCCGTTGGCAACATTTCCAACAGATAGGGCAGTGCCGGATTGGCATTGTCCTTTTTCCATGTCGCAAACAGCGCGGTTTTTTGAGGGACATTTGTCAGTTCAATAAACCTGATGTTGGGATTGTCTGTATGTGCAAGGGAAGTAGGTATGATCGATAGTCCCATTCCATTTTCTACCAGCCTGAAAATGGTAGGTGCATGGATGGAACGGTGAGCAACCTTGGGTACGAAGCCCTGGTCAGCACAGAGATTTAGGATCTGCTGATAATACAACTGACTTTTATCGTTTGGAAATAAGATGAATGGCTCCTGAGCCAGCTGCGCAATATTGTGAAATTTTTTGCTGATCATAGAATGAGCGGCAGGCAATACTAAAGAAAATGTTTCCACATACACCCGTTTGTTGATAAACCCCTCCGGTAAATGATTACTTCTCATGAAACCAATATCTAGCAATTCATTTTGCAAATGCATGAACTGATCCGCATTACTCAGCTCATCAAGCTGGAACTTGATATTTGGGCAGTCGCTGTTGAACAGCTTAAGTACATCAGGCAGTACAGACTCCATGGCCGAGGCAACAAAGCCTATTCTGATCTGTCCTGTATTGCCCATTTTCAGTAGTTTTATGTTCGTCACTGCAGTTTCTATCTTATTCAGAATTTGCTGTACCTCTTTGTAAAATAAGCTGCCCGCATCAGTCAGATAAACCTTCTTGTTTGTCCTGTCAAATAATTGAACTTTCAGAATTCCCTCTAATTGCTTGATCTGCTGACTTAAGGCAGATTGAGATATAAAAAGCAGCTCAGAGGCCTCCCGGTAATGTAATTTCTCTGCCAGAACTTTAAAATAAGTGAGATGCCTCAATTCAATTTGATTAGTGATACTTATCATTACTTAATTAATATGAATTGTCAGTAATGATAAATGTAGAGATATTTGACAACAAACGAAATATAAACATGATTAAAAAAGTACTTACACTCGGACTTGGAAAAGTAGGCACACTGGTTGGTTCTCTATTGAGCAAGCAATTTGAGGTAACGGGTATGGATAAACAAGCACCACATTATTCATTTGATCTTCCATTTAAAGTGGTAACAGGAGATGTAACGGACATCCAATTGATGGAAAAGATCATTTCTGAGCACGATGCGGTCGTATCTGCGCTGCCTTACTTTTTAAATAAGGCGATTGCAACCATTGCCCATAAACAGGGAAAACACTATTTTGACCTGACAGAAGATGTGGAGACCACCAATTATATTATTGGGTTAAGCGAAACGGCGACTTCTGTCATGGCACCGCAATGCGGGCTGGCTCCAGGTATTATTGGTATCATAGGTGCGCATTTAGCCAAAGACTTTGAAAAATTACGTTCTATAGAAATGCGGGTAGGTGCATTGCCTAAATACCCTAATGGAGAAATGGGTTATTCTTTTACCTGGTCTGCAGCTGGAGTAGTCAATGAATATATAAATGATGCCGAAGCCATTCACAATGGTAAGCGTAAACAGGTTGTTTCCCTGCAAGGGAAAGAAGCCATCAATATAGATGGGGCAGGATATGAGGCCTTTTATACTTCAGGAGGTTTAGGTACCATGTGCGAAACCTATGAAGGAAAAGTAGATAAGTTAGACTACAAGACTATTCGTTATCCCGGACACTGCGATTTAATGAACTTTCTGATTCACGAATTGCATATGAAAGACAATAAACAGCAATTGGAAGATATTCTTAAAAATGCAAAACCGGAAGTTCAGGAAGATGTGGTACTGATTTATGCTGTAGCCGAAGGATGGAAAGATGGTCAAATGAAAAGGAATGAATACTGTAAATCATGTGCTCCGATGCTTATTGACGGACAGCACTGGAGGGCGATATCCTGGACAACAGCAGCTAGTTTAGTTGCAGTAGTAGAAATGGTCGCGGCAGGGGCATTACCTTCTAAAGGATTTATCAAACAGGAAGAAATCTCTTTTGATGCATTACTGGCTACCCAAACCGGCAGTTTTTTTAAATAAAGGATATGAATTTTAATAAAAATAAACCCTTAGACGTTTTTTTGAATATACTTTTTGAAAGGTACCGGGACCAGGTGCCGGCCGTAAAGAAGATCACCAACGCACTCGTTGAAAGGGGGGTGATCGCGTCACAAAATGAGATCATCAATGATCATATAGCCTTCAGAACAATGGGTGTCCCGAATTTAGGGATAAACTCCTTTGAAAAGATATTTCTGCAGCATGGTTATCAAAAAAGGGACTATTACCATTTTGAAAGTAAAAAACTGAACGCCTATTGGTATTCACCGCCTTCTGCTGAATATCCAAGGATTTTTATGAGCGAACTGATCGTAGACCAGCTCTCTGATCGTGCCCAAAGCATCATTCAGCGCTACACGAAACATATAGAGAAAGATCCTGTTGATCTTTTGGATCTTGGTGACGGAAAGGCTATTGGAGAATTTTTTCACCAATCTCTTTGGGAGCTTCCCAATAAAAAAGATTACCAGGATTTGCTTGAAGAAAGCGAATATGCTGCGTGGGTCATCTTTAACCGTTATTACTTAAATCACTATACGATTAGTGTTCACGACCTGAAGGAGGGTTATAACACATTGGAAAGCTTTAATGAGTTTGTAGAATCACTGGGATTGAAACTGAATGCTGAAGGTGGAAAAATTAAAGTAAGTCCGGATGGCTTATTGCGCCAGAGCAGCACCGTGGCTCAAATGCATCTGGCAGGTTTTTCTGATGGGGAAAGCATGCCAATAGCAGGGAGCTATGTAGAATTTTCTGAACGTCTGGTGCTGCCGGAATTCAGAGACTTACCCGCTGCGTCTATTAGGCCCGAACACCGCAGAGAGGGTTTTGAAACAGGTAACGCAGATAAAATTTTTGAAAGTACATATATCAGGCAAACGGAATCCTGATTAAACAAAACGAAATGAAGATTAATCAAATTTTAAAAAGATTAGGGATTGATGAAGTCAATCAGGGAACCTCTACAGGTTCTTCATGGCTAAGTTCTGATGGCAAACAAATTAGCTCATTTTCCCCGGTTGACGGGACCTTGATCGCAGAAGTTCAAAGTACCGATGCAGCCAATTATGAAATTGTGTTAAAAAAGGCACAAGAGGCATCTTTATTCTGGAGAAATATTCCTGGGCCAAAACGTGGCGATATCGTACGTCAGTTTGGAGATGCGCTTCGCGAACATAAAGAAGATCTGGGGACCTTGGTTTCTTATGAAATGGGTAAAAGTTTGCAGGAAGGTTTAGGTGAGGTTCAGGAAATGATCGACATCTGTGATTTTGCTGTTGGACTTTCCCGCCAGCTTTACGGATTAACGATGCATTCGGAAAGGCCAAATCATAGAATGTATGAGCAATGGCATCCTCTGGGTATTGTAGGGATCATTTCTGCTTTTAACTTTCCTGTTGCAGTTTGGGCATGGAATACTGCCCTGGCCTGGGTTTGTGGAAATGTATGTGTCTGGAAGCCCTCTTCTAAAACGCCACTCTGCGCCATTGCATGTCAGCAAATTATAGCCAGAGTTCTTAAATTGAACGATATGCCTGAAGGGATAAGCAATTTGCTGATTGGCAATGCGGCAGGGGATATGATCAATAATGATAAACGTATTCCACTTGTTTCCTTTACCGGATCTACAAAGATTGGAAGAATTGTTTCTTCGGCAGTGGCTTCAAGGTTTGGACGTAGTATTCTGGAATTGGGTGGAAATAATGCAATTATTGTTTCTAAAGATGCAGATTTGGAAATGTCTGTTATCGGGGCGGTATTTGGAGCAGTTGGTACTGCAGGACAGCGCTGTACTTCTACCCGAAGACTAATTATCCATGAAGATATTTATGAAACGTTGAAGGCTAAACTGGTAAAGGCTTATGCCCAGCTTCGCATAGGTGATCCTTTAGATCAGAATAATCATGTGGGGCCACTTATAGATAAGCAGGCCGTTGAGATGTACAACAACGCAATTGCGAAGGGAAAAGAAGAAGGTGCTGTTTTTGTTGTAGAGGGTGGGGTATTGGATGGTGATGAATTCGTCTCTGGCTGTTATGTTAAGCCATGTATTGCCGAGGTTAAAAATGAATATGAAATTGTACAAGATGAAACATTTGCTCCGATACTTTATCTGATTAAGTATAAAACCCTGGAAGAGGCTATCGCTTTGCAAAATGGTGTGCCTCAGGGCTTGTCGTCGGCAATTATGACCCTGAATTTACGTGAAGCAGAACAATTCTTGTCGGCAAATGGCTCTGATTGCGGGATTGCTAATGTAAATATCGGTACATCGGGCGCAGAAATTGGTGGTGCATTTGGAGGCGAAAAAGAAACAGGAGGAGGAAGAGAAAGTGGTTCTGATGCCTGGAAAGCTTATATGCGCAGGCAAACAAATACCATCAACTATTCAAATACACTGCCCCTGGCCCAGGGTATAAAATTTGACTTTTAAGAGTTCATCACCTAGAAATAAATAAGCTTAAAAAAGGAGCCGTTTCATGAAAATGAAAATGGCTCCTTTTTTATTTTAAAAATTCTGACAATAAATTTGGTAAACCGATTGGTTGCGTTTATATTTGCAACCAATCGGTTTACTATTTAATAACTAACCCATGAGAAGAGATATTTTTCAAGCTGTAGCTGACCCGACCCGAAGGGCGATCATTGCTTTAATAGCCTTACAGGCAATGACACCAAGCGCGCTTGCTGAGCATTTTGATACCACCAGACAGGCCATATCAAAACATCTAAGGATATTGACCGAATGTGAACTGGTAAGGCAAGAACATCAGGGGCGGGAAATCTATTACCAGCTGGAGATTGAAAAAATGAAAGAAATAGATAAATGGTTAGACCAATTCAGGAAAATCTGGGAGAGCCGCTTTGAACAACTTGACGAACTTTTATCAACTATTAAAAAACAAAGACAATGAACCACAATCTAAAATTCGACTTCGTTGCAGATAAGAAAAAAAATACGCTGACCATCAGACGTGAATTCTTAGCTGAACGGCAACTGGTTTGGGACTGCTACACCAAGGCAGAACTTCTTAATCAATGGTTTGCACCCAAGCCATTAACCACAAAGACAAAATCAATGGACTTTCGTGAGGGCGGGCACTGGCATTATGCAATGGTGGAGCCAAATGGCACAGAGTACTGGGGCTGGACAGAATACCTGAAAATCAAACCGATTGACTACTATACAGCATCAGACGCTTTCAGTAATGCAGAGGGCGAAATAAATAAAGACCTGCCATGTGCAGAGTGGCTTGTAAGTTTTATAGATGCAGGAGAAAATGCAATTGTTGAAACCGTAGTAACTTATAAATCTCTTTCAGATCTGGAACAGGTTATTCAAATGGGAATGGAGCAGGGGATGACCGCAACCCTCGAAAAATTAGACGAATTATTATTTACTATAAAACAAGGTAAAAATGAGCAATAAAATCGTTGTTAAAACTACTGTGCATGCAGGTATTGAAAAAGTTTGGGACTACTATACAAGCCCGGAACACATTACAAAGTGGAACTTTGCAGATCCTTCCTGGCAATGTCCTTCTGCATCAAATGATATGCGGGCAGGAGGAAAATATTCGGCAAGAATGGAAGCTAAAGACGGAAGTTTCGGTTTTGACTTTGAAGCAGTCTATGACGAGGTTGCTGAGGGAGAAAGATTTACCTATACCATGCCAAACGGAAGGCAGGCATCTGTTGTTTTTAAGAAAGACGGAGATCAAACCGAAGTCACGGTTACATTTGATCCGGAAACAGAACATCCTCTGGAAATGCAAAAAAATGGTTGGCAGGCTATACTGGACAACTTTAAAAAATATACAGAGTCAAACTAAGACTATAATCTAATGGAGCATCCCTGGTTGTCAGCAAAATAAAAAGTTTACGGCCAGGGCTGTTTAAAAGTTTTTTTTATAAATTGAATGCAAAACGCCAGTGATGCATTCAATTCTACCTTTTTTACTAGCCTTGATCATGGTCATCGTACTGTTGAACATGTGGGCTGCCAAACTCAAAATTGCCTATCCCATTCTATTGGTTGTTGGGGGGCTGTTGATCAGTTTTATACCTGGATTGCCCATGGTAAAGATTCACCCTGATCTGATTTTCTTTATTTTTCTTCCGCCGATGCTTTTTGAGGCTGCCTGGTCTATCTCTTTTAAAGAGATGAAAAAATGGTGGCGTATCATTGGTAGTTTCGCTTTCCTTGTCGTTTTTTTTACAGCATTATCTGTGGCCCTGGTGACCAATTACCTGCTCCCGGGTTTTACCATTGGCCTTGGATTTTTATTGGGCGGCATTGTATCTCCACCTGATGCAGTAAGTACCGGAGCTATTACGAAATTTGTTAAACTACCAACGTCCACTTCGGCTATTTTGGAGGGTGAAAGTCTGTTAAATGATGCGTCCTCACTGATCATCTTCCGTTTTGCGTTGGTGGCTGTTGGCACTGGCCAGTTTATCTGGCAGGATGCGGCGCTGAGTTTTCTGTGGATGGTTGTTGGTGGTGCGGGTATTGGTTTGTTGTTGGGCTGGATATTTGTCCAGGCACATAAATATTTGCCCACCGATGCGCCTTCGGATATAGCGCTTATGCTCATAGAGCCTTATTTTATGTACTGGATAGCGGAACAGCTACATAGTTCTGGCGTACTTGCGGTGGTAAGTGGTGGTTTATTTATGTCTGCGAGAAGGCTGACCTTTTTAAGCAGCACGAGCCGTATAAGGGCATTTAGTGTATGGGAGAGTTTTATATTTATCTTGAATGGCGTCGTCTTTATGATTATCGGCCTTGAGCTTCCAGAAATTATAGGGGGATTACGCTCAAAAGGAATTCCTCTGAGTACGGCTATCGGTTATGGTGTGCTGGTTACAGGGGTTTTAATTGCGGCCCGTATCATCAGTTCCTATGCCGCGATGGCAGCCACGTTAATCTTCCGCCCAAGTGTAGCGCCTGCTGTATCTTCCAGTAGAATGCGCTGGACTATTCCATTGTTTCTTGGCTGGACAGGGATGCGTGGCGTGGTATCGTTGGCTGCTGCATTATCCATACCTGTAGCATTTGATAGTGGGATTGCTTTTCCGAACCGGGATTTAATATTGTTTATTACTTTTGTTGTTATATTACTTACACTCGTAGTACAAGGGCTCACACTTCCTTACTTTATCAATCGTATGGGGCTCTCAGGTCAGATATTTAATGAGGAGGCAGAAGAATCGGCTAAGCAAAAAATGAAGCAGGGACTAAAGGAACATGTCTATAAATTCCTTAAAAACAAGTATGATAATGAGTTGAACGGGCATGCGGGTATGGAGAAATTCTTAAAGCATTGGGAAGAGAAGTCAAAAGCTACAGATGACAGCTGGATGAATGAAAAAACGAAGATCATCTTTGTCGAACTGCTCGAAAGCCAAAGGCAATATCTTACAGAGCTCAATAAGAATTCTTCTATTAATGAAGAACTTATCCAGCAGCAATTGTATCAGATTGACCTTGAGGAGGAACGACTGAAAGTTATTTAGCCTTATTTTGATATTATAATGTCTTATCCGACCATTCGATAGTTTTTATCAGCCGTACTTTTGTGTAAACAAATCAATACAGGTGATTATATTATTAAACTAATAAAAGAAACAAAAAATGAAAATTTTTGAACCGCCAGGGTAATTAAATATCCTTGTTCGTGTTTGAAATTTAAGCCTTTTCTCTCATATCCTTTCGGCCCCATACGGTCATGGCATCTATTATAGGTAATAAAGTCTTTCCGTATTCTGATATTTTATATTCCACTCTTGGTGGAATCTCGGGATAAATGATGCGTTCGATTACCCTATCAGCTTCCAGTTCACGCAACTGGTTTGTAAGAGTTTGTCTGCTAATTTCAGCTATATTCTTCTGTAATAAGCTATATCTGTTTTTATCATTGCGAATAAGGAACATAATTACAGGTTTCCATTTTCCACCAATAATATTCATGCAATGTGTTACAGCACAGTTGTTTGGATTGAAATCCTTTGTTTTTCTAATCTTTTCTTTTGCCATTAGTCTAAAATTATTGCCTATAACCATATATATAGACTATGCCATAAAATTAGGAAACGCTGAATAAGTTTGCAGTCTAATAAATAAAAAAATGTTTAAAAAAGAAATCAAGCAGATGGGAGCATTTCAATCTTCTGTCCCTTCAGGGCATATGAATTTTCAACTGGGCCATCTAAATATCATCATCGTAACAGACGGCATCGGATATTATGATAAGGATTGCTTTGCTCCTGGTATCGCAGCAGGAAAGGTAAAACAGCTTTTGGATGATCATTATATCGAATCTGAGTACGTTGAACTTGCTCATAATATTCTTGTGATAAAGACAGAAAGTAGAACAGTATTGATTGATGCTGGAAATGGAGATTGGAGTGAAAAAAGTGTAGGACGATTACCCGAAAATCTTTTACGCGCTGGAATTTCTTTACAATCAGTTACAGATATTGTGTTAACACATGCTCATCCTGACCATATTAATGGATTAATCAGTAAAGAAAATACATTGGTGTTCCCCCATGCAGCCGTACATCTGTCTAAAACAGAATATAATTTCTGGATGTCTGCAACTCCTGATTTCTCCAAATGTAAAAATACAATTGAATCTTGCTTGTTTGCACAGCAACAAGCAAAAAATTGCTTTACTATGTTAGGTAATCAACTCAAATTCTTTAATGAAACAGAACCGCTATTTGATTTTCTAATTCCTATTCATGCTCCAGGTCATACACCTGGACACTGTATGTTTGCCGTCTCTGCTAAGGATGAAATATTTATTCATATGGCTGATATTGTTCATGACGAAATTATTTTATTTTCCAATCCACATTGGGGTACCATATTTGACGTTGATTTTGAACTGGCGGCAACGACACGAAAGGATATACTGGATCAGTTTGCCCGTTTAAGGCAGCGCGTTTTTTCATACCATCTTCCCTGGCCAGGATTTGGTCATGTTCAAAAAGCGGGTAGCACCTATAAATGGGTGCGGGAAAGATATGTTACATCAAATTAAAGTAACTAATTGTAGTTGCTTCGGTGTGTTAAGAAGCGCTTATAATTCCTTTTATAAAAAATTTTAATATAAAATTGCGCAATTAAATGCTTGCGCATATATTTGCAAGTGAATGCTTGCCTAATATTTAATTTAAAATTATAGAGATGAAAAGGACAATTGTATACGCTGTTATTGCACTGCTGATGTTATCGTATTGTAGTAATGCTAACCCATCAAAAGAAAACACGAATCAAGTTAAAGGAAGTCTAATTGACACTTTGATTTCGAAAAAAGGTTATTCGGAAGTCAACGGAATTAAAATGTACTATGAAATTTACGGACAGGGAAAACCTCTTGTTTTGCTTCATGGTGGCGGCTCTACTATCCAAACTACCTTTGGCAGAGTTATACCCATGCTTGCTAAACACAGACAAGTGATCGCAGTAGAGCTGCAAGCACATGGAAGAACCGGTGACAGAGATAAGGAGGTATCATTTGTGCAGGATGCAGATGATGTTGCCGTACTTTTAAAGCATTTGAATATTGATAAAGCAGACTTTTTTGGTTTCAGCAACGGAGGGACAACGACTGTTCAGATGGCCATTCGTCATCCTCAAATAGTTGATAAGATGGTTTTAGGTTCTGCGCTTTGCAAACGCAATGGCGTTCCCGTACAATTCTGGGATTTTATGAAACAGGCAACATTGGCCAATATGCCTGAACAGTTAAAAGAGGCTTACCTTCAGGTAGCACCAGATCCTAAAGGCTTGCAAATCATGCATGACAAAGATGCAAAAAGGATGCTGAATTTTACAGATATACCAGACCAGCAGATCGAATCCATTAAGGCACCAGCGCTGATTATTATAGGAGACAAAGATGTGATAATGCCTGAACATGCTGTTGAAATGCATAGGCAAATGATCAATTCAGAATTGGCTATAATTCCAGGTGTCCATGGCGAGTATATTGGGGAGGTAACCACACTTAAATTGGGTTCTAAAGAGGAAGACTTTGTTATTCCAATGATTGAAAGATTCCTTGATAAATCAGAAAAAGGAAAGCGGGAATGATCTCCGACCATTCCCGCCTAATCTAAATTAACGCCTTTAGATTTGTATCAAGCTAAAATTAATGGATTTGGTCATCCTTTAACCTTCGCATTTTTGTGCTGGCAACCAAATATATTGAACTTAGTTTAAAAGTTAACACTGACAGA
>Ga0182008_10000973_pt1 | contig 19888 bp, 14 predicted proteins | sample Sormic07211129_1_FD_120482 | JGI IMG/M metagenome (GOLD analysis project Ga0182008, IMG submission 120482) | Rhizosphere microbial communities from Sorghum bicolor, Mead, Nebraska, USA - 072115-129_1 metaG | ecosystem: Host-associated > Plants > Roots > Rhizosphere | place: USA: Nebraska...
AACGGCGACTCGAGCGCGATGGACGTGCTCATCCGGCGCTACACCGGCTTCGTCCGGCTGAAGGCGAGCTCGTACTTCCTCGCCGGCGGCGACAACGACGACCTTCTCCAGGAGGGGCTGATCGGCCTCTACAAGGCCGTGAGGGACTTCCGCCCCGACAAGGAGACGTCGTTCCGCTCGTTTGCCGAGCTGTGCGTGACGCGGCAGATCATCACGGCGATCAAGACCGCGACGCGGTTCAAGCACGCGCCGCTCAACACGTACGTGTCCTTCTCGCACACGCCGGCCGGCCAGGACTCCGACGGCGAGTGCACCCTCGGCGACGCGCTGCCGGGGCCGGCGGTGCAGGAGCCGCCCGTGATGGTGATCTCGACGGAGGAGCTGCAGTCGCTGGTCTTCTCGCTCGGGACCGGCTTGTCGGCGCTCGAGGCCGACGCGCTGCGCCTGTACCTCGAGGGCTCGTCCTACGAGGACATGGCGGCGCAGCTCGGCTGCGACACGAAGACGATCGACAACGCGCTGCAGCGCGTGAAGCGCAAGATCATCACGCACCAGAAGGCGCGCGAAGTCCTCGTATAGACGGTGCCGGTGGTCGTCGCGCGCCCGGGGCGCCTCTGCAGCTGGTCGTTTTTCGTCGGCTTGTCACCGCGTCGCTTCGGGGATGCTCGCGCCTGTTGTCGAAATAGCCAACAGACCGGACGGTACTATGGCCGCGCGCCGGAGTAGCTCAGTTGGTAGAGCATTCCCCTTGTAAGGGAAGGGCCGCCGGTTCGAGTCCGGCCTCCGGCTTAGAGGGCCCCCGCCGATGGCGCGATCGACGCGCTGACCCAGCGGTCGGCCCCTTCGAGCCTCGTCGCAAGCTTCCCGAGCGTTCGCCCGAGGAGCGCCAGGGCCGCGCGGTTGTCGCCTGCGACGAGCGCCGTGAGCTCGGTGATGCCGGCCGCGCGCGCGTCCGCAACGAGCTCCGCGGTCAGGGCCGAGCCGATGCCGCGCTGCTGGTACGCGTCGGCGACCTCGAAGGCGATCTCTGCCGAGCGGCCCGTGCGGACGAGGCGGGCAATCGCGACCGGGCGGGGATCGTTCTCGAGGTAGGCGACGAGCGCGTGGTGCTGCGCGTCGACGGCGGCGAGCCGCCGCAGCTCGGGCGCGCGGAGGCACGGCTTCGCTCCGTTGAAGCGGAGCCGCCGCGACTCCTCGCCGAGCCGCTCGAAGACGGCCAGCACCGTCCGGACGTCCCCGCGTCGGAGCGGCCGTACGAGGAGGGTGCCTGCCTGCGACTGAAGCACGCGCGTGTGCATGCGCTCATCGTCGCGGCCGCCGCCCAGCCGCCGCCTCGTGGATCACCCCAAGATCCACCCGAAGATCAGCGCTGACAGCTCGGGCAGATGCCCTCGAGCTCGATCGAGTGGTGGTCGACGAGGAAGCCCGTCGCCGCGCGCACCTTCTCCTCGCTGAATCCGAGCGCTGCGTCGTCGACGTCGACGCTGCGGCCGCAGAGCGAGCAGACGATGTGGTGGTGATGCGGCAGCGCCGCCCACTCGAAGCGGGACCCGCGCTCGCGCCAGTCGACCCGCCGCACGCGGCCCTCCGCCTCGAGCCGGCCGAGGATCCGGTAGACGGTCGAATAGGCGGTCAGCGGCAGGTGCTCGCGGACGTGGTCGTGGAGTTCCTGGATGCTCAGCGGCCGGGCGTACGTCCGCAGGACGTCGCCGACGAGGCGGGCTGCGCGCGTGTTCCGCACTTGTTGCAAGTTACTTGCAAAAAGACCCGGACGCCGGCCAAGATGGTCGTATGGCCCTCGCCCTCGGCTTCGCGGCGTTCCTCGCCACGCTCCTCGGCGGCAGCTTCGCCCTGAAGTACCGGGACAAGCTGCACCTGATCCTCGGGTTCAGCTCGGGCGCCGTGCTCGGCGTCGCCCTCTTCGACCTCCTGCCGGAGTCGCTCGACCTGACGGCCGGACGCTACTCGACGGCGACGGTGACGCTCCTCGTTGCGGTCGGCTTCTTCGCCTTCATGTTCCTCAGCAGGGTCCTGCTGCTCCACCCGGAGAGCGACGAGGACGAGCACGGCCACGGGCACACGCACGCCGCAGGCGCGCTCGGCGCGGCGAGCCTCTCACTGCACAGCTTCCTGGACGGCGTCGGCATCGGCCTCGCCTTCAAGGTCTCGACGACCGTCGGCGCGATCGTCGCGGCGGCCGTTCTCGCGCACGACTTCTCCGACGGCATCAACACGGTGACCATGATCCTGCGCAGCCGCGGGCGCGGGATCCTCGCCTTCCGCTGGCTCCTGCTCGACGCCGCCGCGCCCGTGATCGGCGTCGCCGTCACGTTCGCGTTCGGCCTGAGCGACGTTCACCTCGGCCTCGTGCTGTCGCTCTTCTGCGGCTTCTTCCTCTATCTCGGCGCGAGCGACCTGCTGCCGGAGAGCCACCACCGGCATCCGAAGCTGCTCACCGGCGTGATGAACATCGCGGGCGCGGCGGTGATCTGGCTCACCGTCCACTTCGCGACGCTCTAGTTCGCCGCCCGCTCCTTCTCCTCGTGCGTGCTCGGCACGATCGCGCGCCGGGCCGGTTCGTCGACGAGGTTGAGCACGCGCATGCCATGGACGTAGGCGATCGAGCCGCCCATCGTCCCGCCTGCGGTCAGGAGCACGAAGCCGACGATCGTCAGGATCAACGAGCTCGTCTGCACCGCCCGGCCGGCGTAGTCGTCGTGGCCGAAGACGATCGCGATGACGAAGAAGACCGAGGCGACGGCATTCGTCACGGCGTGCAGCGTCGCCGTCCGCCAGAGCGGCGTGCCCGACGAGATCTGCAGCCAGTCCAGGAAGCCCGTGCCGACGGTGAGGAGCGACGAGCAGGCGCCGACGAGCAGCGCCAGCCACCAGGCCTGCGCGAAGGCATGTTCGGCGACACCGGCCTTCGAGAGGATCGCCGCCACCGTCCCGAAGGTGTAGGCGCCGATCGTCACGTCGGTCAGCGGCGGATGGCTTGGATGTCCGGGAAAGCCGCGGAGTGGGTTCATACAGCCGTCGTACCCGGCAGCTGCAGGTAAAAAAACGCATTTGTCGCATACCGGCCGTCCGGCGCGACCGAGTACTCGGGCATCACGCCCATCCGCGTCCAGCCGCGCGCCACGTAGAAGCCGTCGGAGCGCGTGTCCGCGTGCGTCGTCAGCCAGAGAAGTCTCAGACCTTGCTCACGTGCCCGAGCGGCGACGGCGTCGAGCAAGGCGGCGCCGATGCCCCCGCCGCGGCGGTCGAGGCGCACGGCGAGCTTCTGCACCTCGGCCCGGTGCCGCCCATTCGGCGTTGTCGCCGGCGCGAGGTTCACGGCGCCGACGACGACGCCGCCGTCGATCGCCGCGAGGAGGACGCCGCTCAGCTGACGCCACGCGTCGGCGGCGATGTCGCGCGTCAGGGGCGCCGCCATCCCGAGCGCCATGTTCGACTCGTGCGCGTCGAGCAGCAGCTGAGCCAGCTCGTCCGCATGCTGCTCGACGCCCGCCGCGTCGAGCTCGACGATCTCCATCACGAGAGGATTGCAGTGAGCGCATGGATCAGGTCGTCGTCGACCCGCGCCTTGCGCACGTAATCGCTCGCACCCGCGCCGCGGATGTCCAGCACGCGCTCCTCGTACTCGTGGCCGCTGATTGCGAGCACGGGGACGGCCGGCGCGAGCTCGCGCGTCGCCTCGACGCCGTCGAGGTCGGGCATCTCGATGTCCATCACGACCGCATCGGGCCGGAGCTCGCGCGCGAGCTCGATCGCCTCGCGCCCGTTCTCCGCCTCGCCGACGACCTCGAAGCGGCCGTCGGCCAGGAGCAGCGCGGCGAGCGCCGCGCGAAATGCGGCGTCGTCCTCGGCGACCACGATCCGATGCTTTCCGACCTCCCCCACCGACGCGGGGCAGAGTAGCTCTAGTAGGCGGCCGAGACGGCCGGCTGCGGCTTTTCCTCGCGCAGCTCCGGCTCGACGTTCAGCCGCGGCAGCCACTCGAGCCAGCGCGGGAGGTACCAGTTCCAGTCGCCGAGCAGCTTCATCGCCGCCGGCAGGAGGACGCCGCGGATGACCGTCGCATCGAGCAGGACGGCGACCGCGAGGCCGACGCCCATCTGCTTGATGTCGAGCGTGCTGAGCGTCGCGAAGATCGCGAACACCGCGACCATCACCATCGCCGCGCTCGTGACCGTCGACGCAGTCGTGCGGATGCCGCGCTCGACGGCTTCCTCCGTCGGCACGCCCTGGTCGACGAGCTCCTTCACCCGGCTGAGGATGAACACGTGGTAGTCCATCGAGAGCCCGAACAGCACGGTGAAGAGGAACAGCGGCAGCCAGCTGACGACGGCGCCGTTCGAGTGGAAGCCGAGCAGGCCCTGCAGGTGCCCGTCCTGGAAGATCCAGACGAGGATCCCGTACGCGGAGCCGACGGACAGAAGATTGAGGACGATCGCCTTGAGCGGAATGACGATCGAGCGGAACGTCAGGAGCAGGAGCAGGAACGCGAGCCCGAGCACGAACGCGAAGACGTACGGGAAGCGGTGCTTCATCGTCTGGTTGAAGTCGTACGAGCCCGCCGTGTCGCCCGTCACCGCTTCCTGCGTGTCTGGAGGGAGCGTCTCGAGCACCGGCGGAATCACGTCGTGCCGCAGCACGTTCAGCGCGCGGTACGACGTCGCGTCCACGCCGTTGCCGATCAGGGGCATGTCGATCCGCGCCACCGTGTGCGCCGGATTGACCGCGACGTCGATCGGCCGCCGCACCTGACCGGTCGCGAGCGCGCGCCGCTCGAGGTCGGCGAACGCCGTCCGGTATCGCGGCGTCGTCACGTCGGCGCTGCGGACGACGATGTGAGCCGGGGCGGGTGAGCCCGGGAACTCCTGCTGGATCGCGAGATACGTCTTGACGATCGGCAGGTGGCGCGGGAGGTCGCCGAAGCTCAGCAGCTTCGTGTGCATCCGGAACAGGGGCAGCGCGAGGAGCATCAGCACCGCGCCGGAGAGGACGACCGACACGAGCGGGCGCCGGGTCGACCGCCTGAGGACGAAGCCCCAGATCCGTGATTCCTGCCGGTCGCCCTTGAGCCGGGTGAGGATGGTCCGCGTGTCGCGCAGCCACACGAGCCACTGCGGGTTGCCGGGCACGACCCGCAGGACGCCGGCGGCGAGCACCTGGCGGATGCCGCGCTCGATCCGGTCGCCGAGCTTGCCGAGCAGCGCGGGGAGGACGGTGAGCGAGCCGATCAGCGCCGTGAAGACGACGAGCATCGCGCCGAGCCCGATCGAGACGAAGATCGTCGAGCCGGCGAACAGCATCCCGGCCATCGCGATCAGCACGGTGACGCCGGAGATGAGCACGGCTTGCCCCGAAGTGGCGGCGGCGCGCAGCAACCCGTCGTGCCCCGCGTGTCCTCGCCCGCGCTCCTCACGCTCGCGCTTCAAGTAGAAGAGTGAGTAGTCGACGCCGACTGCCATCCCCATCAGCAGCATCACGGACTGCGTCGCGTCCGACGCGTGCGCGAGGTGCGAGGTGATCTGCATCAAGCCGATCGAGCCGAGCACCGCCGTGAACGCGAGGAGCACCGGCACGCCCGCTGCGACGAACGCGCCGAAGGCGAACAGCAGGATCAGGAACGTGATCGGGACCGACAGCCGCTCGGCCTTCTGGAAGTCCTTGCCGAGCGTCTTGTTCAGCTCGTGGTTCGCGCTCGCGATGCCGAACTCCGACACGGTGAAGCGCGGATGGGAGCGCTGGAGCGCCGCGACACGGTCGAGGACCGGCTGGACGTGCTTGTCGCCCTTGTCGAAGCCGCCGACGACCTCGAACTGGACGAGCTCGGCGCGGCGATCCTTCGAGATCTGACCGGGGAGGCCGGTGCGCAGGTTTTGAACCTCCGGCACCTTTGCGAGCGCAGCCGCGACGTCGCGCACCGTTGCGCGGAACGCGGGCGCGGACGCAGTCAGCCCGCTGCGCGACTCGACGAGCACGCTTTCCGACGCGGGCGAGCGGAAGCCGCCGTCCTGGAGGATCTGCTGCGCGCGCGCAGTCTCACCGGTGCCCTGCTCGGAGTCCTTGAGCTTGACGGTGCCGGCCGCGCGGCCGATGCCGACCGCAGCGACGACGACCAGGAGCCAGAGTGCGCAAGCGGTCTTCCAGTGCTCGGCGCTCCACCGGCCGGCGCGTGCGGCGAGATTCGGTGCTCCGTTCCCCACGCGTCGAGTGTGCCTGCGGCGCGCTGGCCTGCGTATCCGGGATTGTCCGGACTAAGCCCCGACGACTGCTCTGTCTTCGGGCCGCGTCCGGTTCGTCACAATCGACGTCCCGCGCGGTATCTCGACGACGAACGTCGAGCCCGTGCGTCCATCCGACTCGACCCAGATCCTGCCGTCGACGCGGCGGACGAGCTCGCGGCAGATGTAGAGGCCGAGGCCGGTGCCGCCGATGCCGTGCGTCATGTCGGGATCGAGGCGATAGAACTTCTCGAAGATCCGCGACTGCTCCTCGCGCGGGACGCCGAGCCCGTGGTCGCGTACGGAGAAGCGGACGAAGTGCTCGCGCGGAGCGAGCTCGACGGCGACCCTGCCGCCGGTGGGCGAGTACTTGATCGCGTTCTCGATCAGGTTGGACAGCACCTGCCGGAGCTGGCCGGCGTCGGCGGCCACCTGCGGAAGCCCGTCCGGCGCCGCGAGCACGAGCTCCACGTTGTCGGGCAGGTGCGTCCTCGCCGCATCGACCTCGAGCGTCGCGATCTCGCGCGGGTCACACGCCTCGACGTTCGCCTTCAGCTTGCCGCTGTCGAGCTGGCTCGCGAGCAGCAGGTCGTTGACGATCTCCGACAACTTGCCCGACTCTTCCACGATCACCTCGAGCAGCTTCATCTGGAGCTGCTCCTCGAGCTCGACGTCGTCGCGTCGCAGCGTCAGCGAGGCGCCGTAGATCGCGGCGAGCGGCGTCCGCAGCTCGTGCGACACCGTGGCCACGATGTCCTGCCGCATCGCCTCGAGCGCGTGCTCGTGCGTCAGGTCGCGGAACGCGTATACCGTGCCGTCCTCGATCGCGACGGCCGAGACATCGAGCCAGAGCTCGCGGTCGTCGAGCTCGAGTGGAACGGTGCCGGTGTTCCACCCCGGGACGACGTCGACGAGCCGATGGCCGACGACGGCGGCCGCGGCGAGGCCGGTGATCCGCTCCGCGGCCGCGTTCCAGAGGCGCACGCGGCCGCCGCGGTCGACGAGGAGCACGCCGTCGCCGATCGACGCGAGCACGCGCGCCGCCTTTGCCCGCTCCTCCGAGTCGCGGTACAGCCGCGCGTTCTCGATCGCCATCGCGGCGCGACGCGCGAGCTCCTCCGCGAGCTTCAGGTCCTCTGCGCCGAAGCGGCGTCCGGGCGTCGCCGAGACGAGCGTGATCGCGCCGAGCACCGCGTCGCGCCCCTTGAGCGGCGCGCAGATATACGAGCAGAGACCGAGCTGCTCGATCAGGCTGTAGTGGAGGTCGTCGACGGCGGCTTCGCGGAGCAGCTGCTCCGGGATCTCGGGCACCAGCTCGGCCTCGCCGCGCCGGATGACAGCGGGCGCGCCGGTCGCAGCGGCGGGATCGGGCGGATACCGCTCCTGCAGCTCGCGCGCGAACGTGATCTGGGCGGGATCGCGATGCGCGAGCGCGACTTCGGCGATCGAGCCGTCGGGCTCGACGATGTGGACGGTGCACCAGTCCGCGAACTCGGAAGCGGCAAGAGCGGCGACACGCGACAGTGACTCGCGGTAGTCGAGCGTGCCCGAGAGCTCGTCGCCGGCGGCGATGATGAACGCGCGCTGCTCCTCGACGAGCTTGCGATCGTGGATGTCGGTCGCGGTGCCGATCCAGAACGCGATCTGACCGTCGTCGTGGCGAATCGCGATTGCGCGCCCGAGGTGCCAGCGGTACTCGCCGTCGCGCGAGCGGAACCGGTACTCGACCTCGAACGGCTCGCCGCTGCGCAGCGTCTGCTCGCGCCGCGCGACGGCGGGCGGCAGGTCGTCCGGGTGGACGACCCGCGTCCATGCCGACGGTCCCGCCTCCTCGTCGGTCATGCCGGTGTACTCGAACCAGCGGCGGTTGAAGTACGTGGCACCGCCGTCGGGCCCGGCCGTCCAGATGATCTGCGGCATCGCGTCGGCGAGCTGCCGGTAGCGCTCCTCGCTCGCCTGCTCGAGCGCTGCGAGCTCCTGCCGGAGCAGGAGGTCTGCCTGCTCGCGCAGCTGCTGGTTCTTCTCCCAGAGCTCGACGAAGACGCCGACCTTCGAGCGCAGGATGTCGGCATCGATCGGCTTGAAGATGTAGTCGACCGCGCCGGCGGAGTAGCCACGGAAGACGTGCCGGTCCTCGGTCGAGAGGGCGGTGACGAAGAGGATCGGAATGTGCGCGGAGCGCTCGCGCTGCTTGATCAGCTCGGCGAGCTCGAACCCGTCGAGCTCCGGCATCTGGACGTCGAGGAGGATGCAGGCGAAGTCGCCGGCCAGCAGCTCGCGCAGCGCAGCCGTCCCCGACGTGACGGAGACGAGGCGGTGGCCGAGCGGCTCGAGGATCGCCTCCAGCGCGATCAGGTTCTCGCTGTGGTCGTCGACGAGCAGGATCGAGGGCGTCGCGTTCATGCGCACAGCCCGTAGACGAACTTCGGGATCTCCTCGAGCTGCAGGATCGCGTCGGCGTGGGTCGCTGCGATCGCGGCGTCGGGCATCGTGCGCCGCTCGGAGGTGCTCGGGTCCTGCACGATCGCGACACCGCCGCGCTCCTGGATCCGCGCGAGGCCGCGCGCCCCGTCGTCGTTGGCGCCGGTGAGGACGATGCCGATCACGCGATCGCCGTACGCGTCGGCCGCGCTCTCGAAGAGCACGTCGATCGACGGCCGGGCGAATCGCACCGGCTCGTCGGTCGAGAGCGCGACGTGGCCGTCGTCGACGAGCAGGTGGTAGTCCGGCGGCCCGAGATAGACGTGGTCGGGCTCGAGCTCGGTCTTGTCGTCGGGGTCGCCGACGATGCGCCGCGTGTGGTGGGAGAGCAGATCGGCGAGCGCGCCCTCCTCGGAGTCGATCGACCGGTGCTGCACGACCACGATCGGCTGGTGGACAGCGTCGTCGAGGCGATCCAGCAGCGTGCTGACCGCACTGAGCCCGCCCCAGGACGTCCCGATCACGATGATCTCGTACTCCATCGGCGGCTCATTTGATCTTCCGGTAGATCCGCTCGGCCGGGTCGAGCTGCTCGTAGCGGTCGGCGAGCGCCGTGAACGCGAGCGTCTCCTTGTGGCCGAGCGCCAGGACGCCGAACTGCTCGAGGCTCTCGTGGAAGAGCGCGTGCACGCGATCCTGGAGCGGCTTGTCGAAATAGATCATCACGTTGCGGCAGACGATCACGTTGAACTGGTTGAACGCCCGGTCCATCGCGAGGTTGTGCTGCGCGAAGACGACGTTCTCCGTCAGCGCCTTCGAGAATTGCGCCGCCTCGTAGGCGGCGAGGTAGTAGCGCGAGAAATCGTGCTTGCCGCCGCCGCGGATGTAGTTCTGCGTGTACTGCTGCATCTTGTCGAGCGGGAAGATTCCCGCACGAGCCGTCGCGAGCACGCTCTCGTTGATGTCGGTGGCATAGATGCGCGTCCGCTTGTACAAACCCTCTTCCTGCAGGACGATCGCGAGCGAGTAGACCTCCTCGCCGGTCGAGCAGCCGGCGCACCAGATTCGCGTGAACGGATACGTGTGCAGCTGCGGCACGACCTTCTCGCGGAAGGCGAGGTAGAACGTCGGGTCGCGGAACATCGAGGTGACGTTGATCGAGAGGTCGAGGAGCAGCCGCTCCATCGACTGCGGCTCGTGGAGGAGCTTTGCCTGCAGGTCCGAGAGCGAGCTCGCGCCCTCGGCGTACGCGCGCCGCCACAGGCGCCGCTTCAGCGACGCCTGTGCGTACTGCCGGAAGTCGAAGCCGTACCGCCGGTAGACGGCCTCGAGCAGGAGCTCGATCTCGAGCTGCTCGAGCTCGGGATCGACGCTCGTCGGAGCCTCCTCTAGTGGTAGAGCCACACGCGCATGAGGGAGAGAAGCTGATCGGTGTCGACCGGCTTCGTGATGTAGTCGGATGCACCGGAGGCGATCGACTTCTCGCGGTCGCCCTTCATCGCCTTCGCGGTGAGCGAGATGATGGGCAGCTGCTTGAACTCGGGAATCTCGCGGACGGCCTGCATCGTCTGATACCCGTCCATCTCCGGCATCATGATGTCCATCAGGACGAGGTCGACGTCCGGGTTCTCCCGGAGCACGTCGATGCCGTCGCGGCCGTTCTCCGCGAAGATCACCTCCATGCCGTTCGCCTCGAGCACCGAGGTGAGCGCGAAGACGTTCCGCACGTCGTCGTCGACGATCAGCACCTTTTTGCCCTTGAACACTTCCTCGGCGCTGTGCAGCTGCTCGAGCATCCGTCGCTTCGCCTGCGGCAGCCGCGCCTCGACGCGGTGCAGGAACAGCGACGTCTCGTCGAGCAGCCGCTCCGGTGAGCGGGCGTCCTTGACGATGATCGTCTCCGCGTACTTCTTCAGGCGCGTCTCCTCGGCTCGCGTCAGCTCCTTGCCGGTGTAGACGATCACCGGCAGGCGCGAGTTGCGCGCATCCTTCTTCAGCTCCTCGAGCAGCTTGAAGCCGCTCGTCTTCGGGAGCTTGAGGTCGAGCACCATGCAGTCGAAGCTCCGCTCGCCGAGCAGGGCGAGCGCCTCGTCGCTCGAGCCGACTGCCGTGATGTCGACGTCGTCGCCGGCCCCGACGAGCTCGACGATCGCCCCGCGCTGGTCGTCGTCGTCCTCGACGATCAGGAGCGAGCGGACTCCCTTTTCGATGAACGACGAGATGTCGGCGAGCATCGAGTCGAGCGATTCCTTCTCGAGCGGCTTCCGGAGGAACGCGACCGCGCCGGCGCGCAGCGCCTCGGGGCTCTCCGTCGCAGAGACGATGTGCACCGGGATGTGCCGCGTCGCGGGATGGTGCTTGAGATGGTCGAGCACCGTCCAGCCGTCCATCACCGGGAGCTGCATGTCGAGCACGATCGCGTCCGGCCGGAACTCGTGCGCGAGCGCGAGCCCGGAGTCGCCGCGGAGCGCGACGATGCCCTTGAACCCGCGCGAGCGCGCGACGTCGAGCACGACGCCCGCGAACGTCGCATCGTCCTCGACGATCAGCACGACGCGGTCGCCCTGCTGGATCTCGTCGCGGTCGTCGGGGACATCGCTCGGCAGCAGGAGGCTCGGGTCGAGCTCCGGCTTCGCCTCGGCGAGCAGCGCCTGGCCCTCGCCGATCAGGGCGGCCAGCTCCTCCTGCGCGTCGCGCAGCCCGGTCTCGGCCGGCGCGAAGAGCGCCGGCAGATAGAGGGTGAAGGTGCTGCCCCGCCCGGGCTCCGACTGAACGCGGATCTCGCCGCCGAGCAGCCGCGCGATCTCTCGGCTGATCGAGAGCCCGAGGCCGGTGCCGCCGTACTTCCGCGACGTCGTCCCGTCCGCCTGCTGGAACGACTCGAAGATGACGCGGAGCTTGTCCTCCGGGATGCCGATGCCGCTGTCGATCACGGAGAACGCCAGGACGGTGTCGGCGTTGGCGAGCGACGGCGTGGCAAACTGCGTCGACTCAGGCGCCGCCTCGATTCGCATCGTCACGCCGCCTTCGTCGGTGAACTTCACGGCGTTCGAGATGAGGTTCTTCAGCACCTGCTGCAGCCGCTGCTCGTCCGTCACGATCGTCGGCGGCACGGCGGCGCCGTGGATCTCGACCGCCAGCTCGAGCCCCTTCTCCTCCGTGAGCGGCGCGAACGTCCGCTCGACGTACTCGCGGACGTCGGCGAGCGTCACCTCGCTCGAGTTGACGTCCATCCTCCCGGCCTCGACCTTCGAGAGGTCGAGGATGTCGTTGATCAGGTCGAGCAGGTCGGCGCCGGCCTGGTGGATCGTCTTCGCGAACTCGATCTGCCGGTCGCTGAGGTTGCCCTCCGCGTTCTCGGCGAGCAGCTTCGCGAGGATCAGGAGCGAGTTGAGCGGCGTGCGCAGCTCGTGGCTCATGTTCGCGAGGAACTCGCTCTTGTACTTCGACGAGAGCGCCAGCTGCTCGGCGCGATCCTGCAGTGCTGCCCGCGCGAGCTCGATCTCCGTGTTCTTGATCTCGATGCGCCGGTTCTGCTCCTCGAGCAGCTGCGCCTTCTCCTCGAGCTCCTCGTTCGTCTGCTGCAGCTCCTCCTGCTGCGTCTGCAGGAGCTCCTCCGACGCCTTCAGCGTCTGCGCCTGCTGCTCGAGCTCGGTGTTCGCGCGCTTCAGCTCCTCTTGCTGCGACTGGAGCTCCTCGGAGCGCTCCTGCAGCTCGAGCGTCAGCGCCTGCGACTGGCGGAGCAGGTCCTCCGTCCGCATCGTCGCCTGGATCGTGTTGATGACGATGCCGATCGTCTCGCCGAGGCTCTCGAGGAAGGCGCGCTGCACCTCGGCGAAGGACGAGAACGAGCCGATCTCGATCACGGCCATCACCTGGTCCTCGAAGAGGACCGGCATCACCATGATGTTCCGCGGCGGCGCCTCGCCGAGGCCGGAGGTCACCTTGACGTAGTCCTCCGGCGGCTCGGTGATGAGGATCGACTGCTTCTCGAGCGCGGCCTGCCCGACGAGCGCCTCGCCGACCTTGAAGCGGTTGGCGACCTTCTTGCGCGTCTTGTAGCCGTACGACGCGACGAGCTGGTACGCGTCTCCGTCGTCGAGGAGGAAGAACGCGCCGTACTGCGCGCCGACGAGCGGCGTCAGCTCCGACATGATCAGCCGCGAGACCTCCTGCAGGTCGCGCTGGCCCTGCATCAGCCCGGAGAAGCGCGCGAGGTTCGAGTTCAGCCAGTCCTGCTCTGCGTTCCGTTCCGTCGTCTGACGGAGGTTCGCGATCATCTGGTTGATGTTCTCCTTCAGCTGATCGATCTCGCCCTGCGCCTCGACGTTGATCGAGCGCGTGAGATCGCCCTGCGTCACGGCCGTCGACACGTCCGCGATCGCGCGCAGCTGCGTCGTCAGCGTCGCGGCGAGCGTGTTCACGTTCTCGGTCAGGCCGCGCCACACGCCGCTGACGCCCTCGACCTGCGCCTGGCCGCCGAGCACGCCTTCGGTGCCGACCTCGCGCGCGACGCGCGTCACCTCCGCTGCGAAGGCGGAGAGCTGGTCGACCATCGTGTTGATCGTGTTCTTGAGCCGGAGGACCTCGCCGCGGACCTCGACCGTCACCTTCTTGCTCAGGTCGCCCTTTGCGACTGCGGTCGTGACCTCGGCAATGTTGCGTACCTGGCTCGTCAGGTTGTCGGCGAGCCCGTTCACCGAGTCGGTCAGGTCCTTCCATGTGCCGCTGACGCCCTTGACGTTCGCCTGGCCGCCGAGCTTGCCCTCGGTGCCGACCTCGCGGGCGACGCGCGTCACCTCGTCGGCGAACGAGGAGAGCTGGTCGACCATCGTGTTGATCGTGTCCTTCAGCTCGGCGATCTCGCCCTTGACGTCGACCGTGATCTTCTTCGTCAGGTCGCCCGTTGCGACCGCCGTCGTCACCTGCGCGATGTTCCGCACCTGCTCGGTCAGCGAGAGTGCCATGAAGTTGACGTTGTCGGTGAGGTCGCGCCAGACGCCGCTGACGCCGTCGACCGACGCCTGGCCGCCGAGGCGACCCTCGGTGCCGACCTCGCGCGCGACCCGCGTCACCTCGGCGCTGAACGCACGGAGCTGGTCGACCATCGTGTTGATGGTCTCCTTCAGCTCGGCGACCTCGCCCTTGACGTCGACCGTGATCTTCTTGGAGAGGTCGCCGTTCGCGACCGCGGTCGTGACGTCGGCGATGTTGCGCACCTGCGCCGTCAGGTTCGACGCCATCCCGTTCACGTTTTCGGTCAGCGCTCGCCACGTGCCGCTGACGCCCTCGACCTTCGCCTGCCCGCCGAGCACGCCTTCGGTGCCGACCTCTCGCGCGACGCGAGTGACCTCGTCGGCGAAGCTCGAAAGCTGGTCGACCATCGTGTTGATGGTCTCCTTCAGCTCCGCGACCTCGCCGCGGGCGTCGACGGTGATCTTCTTCGTCAGGTCGCCGTTCGCGACCGCCGTCGTGACGTTCGCGATGTTGCGCACCTGGTCGGTGAGGTTGCCGGCGAGCGTGTTGACGTTCTCCGTCAGGTCCTTCCACACGCCGGAGACGCCCTTCACCTCCGCCTGGCCGCCGAGCTTGCCCTCGGTGCCGACCTCGCGGGCGACGCGCGTGACCTCGTCCGCGAAGCTCGACAGCTGGTCGACCATCGTGTTGATCGTGTTCTTGAGCTCGGAGATCTCGCCGCGCACGTCGACGGTGACCTTCTTGCTCAGGTCGCCGTTCGCGACCGCGGTCGTCACGTCGGCGATGTTGCGCACCTGCTCGGTGAGCGAGGTCGCCATGAAGTTCACCGACTCGGTCAGCCCGCGCCATGTCCCGCTGACGCCTTCCACCTGGGCCTGGCCTCCCAGGCGGCCCTCGGAGCCGACCTCGCGGGCGACGCGCGTCACCTCGTCCGCGAACGACCCGAGCTGATCGACCATCGTGTTCAGCGTTTCCTTCAGCTCGAGGATCTCGCCGCGCGCCTCGACGGTGATCTTCTGCGACAGGTCGCCGTTCGCGACCGCGGTCGCAACGTGGGCGATGTTGCGCACCTGGTTCGTCAGGTTGTCGGCCATCTGGTTGACGTTCTCGGTGAGACCGCGCCAGGTGCCCGAGACACCTTCGACCTGCGCCTGGCCGCCGAGCTTGCCCTCGGTGCCGACCTCGCGGGCGACGCGCGTCACCTCCGCGGCGAATGCCGAGAGCTGGTCGACCATGGTGTTGATCGTGTCCTTGAGCTCGGCGATCTCGCCCTGGACATCGACGGTGATCTTCTTGCTGAGGTCGCCGTTCGCGACCGCAGTCGTCACCTGCGCGATGTTGCGCACCTGTGTGGTCAGGTTGCCGGCGAGCGTGTTGACGTTGTCCGTCAGGTCTTTCCAGACGCCGCTCACGCCCTCGACGTTCGCCTGACCGCCGAGGCGGCCCTCGGTGCCGACTTCGCGCGCGACGCGCGTCACCTCCGCGCTGAACGCGCGGAGCTGGTCGACCATCGTGTTGATCGTGTCCTTGAGCTGCAGGACCTCGCCGCGGACGTCGACGGTGATCTTCTTGCTGAGGTCGCCGTTCGCGACGGCCGTCGTGACGTCGGCGATGTTGCGCACCTGGTCGGTGAGGTTGCCGGCGAGCGTGTTGACGTTGTCCGTCAGGTCCTTCCAGACGCCGCTGACCCCCTCGACCGACGCCTGGCCGCCAAGCTTGCCGTCCGTCCCGACCTCTTTCGCGACGCGGCTCACCTCGGCGCTGAACGCACGGAGCTGGTCGACCATCGTGTTGACGGTCTCCTTCAGCTCGAGCACCTCGCCCTTGACGTCGACGGTGATCTTCTTGCTGAGGTCGCCGTTCGCGACGGCGGTCGTGACGTTCGCGATGTTGCGGACCTGCGTCGTCAGGTTCGACGCGAGCCCGTTGACGGAGTCCGTGAGGTCCTTCCACGTGCCGCTGACGCCCTTGACCTGCGCCTGGCCGCCGAGCTTGCCTTCCTCGCCCACCTCGCGCGCGACGCGCGTCACCTCGTCCGCGAAGCTCGAGAGCTGGTCGACCATCGTGTTGACGGTCTCCTTCAGCTCGGCGACCTCGCCGCGGACGTCGACCGTGATCTTCTTCGTCAGATCGCCGTTCGCGACGGCGGTCGTCACCTCGGCGATGTTGCGGACCTGCGTCGTCAGGTTGGCGGCGAGCGTGTTGACGTTGTCCGTCAGGTCCTTCCAGACGCCGCTGACGCCGCGCACCTTCGCCTGGCCGCCGAGCTTGCCCTCGGTGCCGACCTCGCGCGCGACGCGCGTCACCTCGTCGGCGAAGCTCGAGAGCTGGTCGACCATCGCGTTGACGGTCGTGCCGATCCGCCGGAACTCGCCCTTCACCGGACGGCCGTCGATCGTCAGCTGCATCTTCTGGCCGAGGTCGCCTTCGGCGACGGCGTCGATCACGCGCGCGACCTCGGTCGTCGGCCGGACGAGGTCGTCGATCAACGTGTTGATCGCGTTCGTCGAGGCGGCCCAGTGGCCGGCGTCGGCGGGAGCGTGCGCCCGCTCGGTCAGGCGGCCCTCGCGGCCGACGGCCCGGCCGACACGGCCGATCTCCTTGTAGAAGCCCTCGCGGCGGTCGGCGAGCTCGTTGAAGGCGCGGCGGATGTCGGCGACGATCCCCGTCCCGGAGGCCGGCAGCCGGAGCGTGAAGTTGCCGTCGCGCGCAGCCTCGAGCGCGTGCAGGAGCTGCTCCAGGTCCTCGTCCCTCACGGGATGCGATCCGTTCGGCGCGGCCGCGCGCGACCGCTTGCGCCTCTCGATCTCCGGTCCAACTGCCACAGGTGTGCCCTCCAGGTCGCTAGCAACTGGTATTGCGCGAGGAAATGCCGCAGAAACGGTGACCCCGTTTTCGAAGCGGTGAATCCCGCTTGGAACTCAGAAAGCGGGCAAAGGATAGGCCGTTCGGCCTATTGTGTCTAGGCCGTTCGGCCTATTGCGCGAGCGCGTGCTCGAGGTCGGCCCAGAGCGCCTCGACGTCCTCGAGGCCGACGCTGAGCCGGAGCAGGCCCGCAGGCACGCGGTCGCCCTCCCAGCGGGCGCGGCTCTCGATCACGGAGGTGACGCCGCCGAGCGAGGTCGCGTTGACGATCAGCCGCGTCGAGGTCTCGACCTTGCGCGGGTCGTCGACGTCGAACGAGACGAGGCCGCTGATCCCCGGATAGCGAACCGTGTGGACGGCCGGGTGCGCACGGAGCCGCTCGGCGAGCAGCGTCGCCGACTCGGTCTGGCGGCGGACGCGGACCTCGAGTGTCTTCAGGCCGCGACCCAGGAGCCAGGCGGCGTCCGGCGCGGGGGAGATGCCGCTGCGCGTGCGGAACGTCTTCAGCTCCGCGAGATCGCGGCCGACGACGGCGCCCATCAGCACGTCGTCGTGGCCGCCGAGGTACTTCGTCGCCGAATGGAGGGCATAGTCGGCCCCGCGTTCGAGCGGCTTGAGGAAGACGGGTGTCGCGACCGTCGAGTCGACGACGACCGGTGCGGGATGGGCGACGGCCGCGTCGATGTTCGGCATCGTCAAGAACGGGTTGGACGGTGCCTCGAGCCAGATCAGCTGCGCGTCGTCGGGCGGGGCTCCGGTCTGGTCGAACTCGACGTGCTTCAGCCCCCACTTGTGCAGCGCCGAGAAGGTGACGCCCGTGCCGAAGTACGCGCCGGCGGCGAGCGCGATCGTGTCGCCCGGCTGCAGGAGCGTCAGCACGAGCGCCGCCGTCGCGCCGGCGCCCGAGGGGAAGAGGAGCGCATCGCCGCCGCCCTCGAGCGCGCCGAGCTCCCGCTCGACGGCGGCGAGCGTCGGCCCGCCGTAGCGCGAGTAGTAGAACTCGCGCGGGTCGCCGTGCTCGTCGTACGGCCAGATCGTGGCGCGGTCGAGCTCGTGGTTCATCGCAGTGATGCTACGAGCCGGGCCACCGACGCGTCGCCGAGGTCGGTCGCGTCCTCCGTCGCGAGCCAGCGCACCTCGTGCGACTCCTCGCTCACGGTCAGCTCGCCGTCGGCGACGACGAGGAAGCGCACGTCGAGGTGCAGGTGGGCCGGCATGTCCGGGCGATCCGGGATCTCGTGGACGTCGAGATGCAGCGGCCGCGGCGCTTCGACCGTGCCGGACAGGCCCGTCTCCTCGTGCACCTCGCGCAGGGCGGCGTCCTCGTACTCCTCGTCGTCCGGGTCGAGGTGACCGCCCGGCTGCACCCAGATCCCGAGCTTGCGGTGGTGCACGAGGGCGGTCCGCGTGCGCGACGGATCGACGACGAGCGCCGACGCCGTGAAGTGCGCGCGCGGCTGCCCGCGGGAGAACGGCTCGGCCAGGTCGTCGAGGAAGCGGAGCATCGCGGCGCGGTCCGCGCCCTCCTTCGCGTCCGCAGGCTCGCGGGCGAGGAGCAGCGCACGCACGCCGTCTCGCGTCACGCCGGCTGCAGCTCGAGATCCTCGAGCCGGCCCATCCGCGCGAGTGACGGGAACAGCCGCGTCCACGAGGCGGCGACGGTGACCATCGCGGCGCCGCCCGCGACGACCGACGGCACCGTGCCGATCAGGCGGGCGAACGAGCCCGACCAGAACGCGCCGAGCTCGTTCGACGCGCTGATGAACACCCACTCGACCGCGGCGACGCGGCCCTGCAGCTGCGGCGGCGTCAGGAGCGCGACCGCGGTCGTGCGGATGTTGACGCTGATCATGTCGACGAAGCCGCTGACCGCGAGCGTCGCCATCGAGAGCGGCAGCGACTTCGAGAGGCCGAAGACGATCATCGTGATGCCGAAGGCGGCGACGACGGTCAGCAGCGTCGGGCCGGCGCGGTACGGCAGCGGCCGGCGCGTGAGCAGGAGCGCGGCCGTGAGCGAGCCGACGGCGGGAGAGGTACGAAGGAGCCCGAGCCCGATCGGCCCGGTGTGGAGGATCGAGCTCGCGAACACCGGCGCGAGTGCGATCGCGTCGCCGAGCAGCACGCCGAACAGGTCGAGCCCGATGGCGCCGAGCAGCATCCGCGTCCGCCAGATGAAGCGGACTCCGCCGACCAGGCTGTCCCAGCCCGGCGGCTCGGTCGTCACGTATGAGACGGCAGCCGGGCGCATGCAGACGATCGCGATCAGTGCGGCCGTGAGCAACCCGGCCGCGGTGATGTAGAGCGCGACGGGCTCGACGGCGAAGATGACGCCGCCGAGCGCCGGGCCGGCGATGATCCCGACCTGCCCGGCGACGCTGCGCAGCGCCATCGCGCCGGGGAGCAGCTCGTTCGGGACGATCTCCCGCGTCATCGCGCGCGCCGCCGGGTTGCCGAGGACGCTGCCGACCCCGACGACCGCGCCGAGCACGAGGAACGGCCAGAGCCGGTCAGCGCCCGCGAGCGTGACGAAGACGAGCGCGACCGCGATGCCGATCGAGATGAGGTAGGAGACCGCGGTGACCGCGCGCCGCGGCAGGCGGTCGGCGAGCTGTCCCGCCGGGAGCGCGAGGATCGGCAGCGGCAGGAACTCCGCCAGCCCGACGAGGCCGAGGTCGAACGGGTTCTTGTGGATCTCGTAGACCTGCCAGCCGATCCCGACCGCGAGCATCTGCGCTGCGAGCCCGTTCGTCAGCAGCGCGCTCCAGAGGAGCGCGAAGTCGCGGATGCGGAGCGCGGGAGGGAGGCGGCGGCGCACCTGAGGGAGGTTAGGCTCCGGCTGCATGTCGGAGACGCACGAGACGACGCAGCAGAAGCTCGAGTGGCTCCAGGAGCTGCGCGGCGAGGCGCTCCACGCGGGGAGCGAGCGCGCCGTCGCGAAGCGGCGCGAGTCCGGCCGGCTGCTCGCGCGGGAGCGAGCCGAGCTGCTGTGCGATCCCGGCTCGTTCGTCGAGCTCGACCGCTACGTCCGCCACCGCGAGTCGAACTTCGGGATGATGGAGCGCCGTCCGTACGGCGACGCCGTCGTCACCGGCTACGGGACGATCTTCGGCCGCAAGGTCTTCCTCTTCTCCCAGGACTTCACCGTCTTCGGCGGCTCGCTGAGCGAGGTCTTCGCCGAGAAGATCTGCAAGGTGATGGACATGGCCGTCAAGTACGGCTGTCCGGTCGTCGGCATCAACGACTCGGGCGGCGCGCGGATCCAGGAGGGCGTCGTCTCGCTCGCCGGCTACGCGGAGATCTTCTGGCGGAACGTGCAGGCGTCGGGGGTGATCCCGCAGCTGTCGCTCGTGATGGGCCCGTGCGCGGGCGGCGCCGTCTACTCGCCCGCGATC
>Ga0182008_10000974_pt1 | contig 19881 bp, 17 predicted proteins | sample Sormic07211129_1_FD_120482 | JGI IMG/M metagenome (GOLD analysis project Ga0182008, IMG submission 120482) | Rhizosphere microbial communities from Sorghum bicolor, Mead, Nebraska, USA - 072115-129_1 metaG | ecosystem: Host-associated > Plants > Roots > Rhizosphere | place: USA: Nebraska...
GGAACCATTAGCAAGAAATTGATCATCAGAAAGACAGCAAGGGCCAGCAAAGAAATCACCCAGAAATTCCAATGATATTTACCCAGGGTATTAATCCAATTGGCCACAGAGACTGAAGAGATAAAGATAACCAGTAATAATAATATGATATACACCAACAAAATCAATAAGCCCAGCGGGATTCCTACCAAGGTGTTCATTAATAAAAAAATAACGCAGGGAACTACGGTAAAAAAAAGAATACCCAACAACGCAGATTTTAAAGATTGATGAACGGCTTTGTAGGCTGCCTTTTCAAAGGTTGAACTAAAAAGATACTGGAACATTAAAATAAAAATAAAAACCCCCATGTAATACCATATAATTCCTAAAACAGAAACATATGCCGGATACATTAATTTATCTGCCATTCCACCGTTAGTGAAACTTTTGATTACTGTTTTTAAAAGCTCCTCCAAATTTTCAAGTAAGGAAGTGGAGTGGCTCTTTACCGTTAAAAGAGAAAAAAGACAAAGTTTCATGATGTTGGTTGGATATAATTTCAAAAATTAAATGGATAAGTTTCAGGAATCTGATATTCGTCTGGCTTCAGGTGCAAGGGGTGAAGTTCTGTTGTCTGATCCAGATATATAAAGGCATCATATCTTGAACTTAATACAGAAAGCTGATAATTTCTTCTGCTTTCGTGTTCGGGATGATAAACGACGCCGATAGCCCTGTGTGGCATGATTAAATCGAAACGCTGCTTTTCTGTTTTGTCAAAAATCAACAATCTGTCTTCTTCTGATTCCTTGTGCAGAAGATCTTCAACACTTCCTACTCTAGCTGGAGGTACTTCCATCACCTGCATGGGTGCTTCCCATTCTTCTCCAGCGATTACACTTCCCTGATAGGTACTAAAGCCTACCAGGACCACATCTTCTGTACCCCTTTCTTCTCTGATCAATTGTCCAACATTAATCAATCCTTCTTCGTACATACTTGTATATCTGGCGTCGCCTATATGACTGTTGTGTTCCCACACGATACCCTTACTCTCCGGCCCATGAAATTTAAATAACCGTTGTAAAGTTTCCATCATGTGCGTATCTCTCAGATTCCAGCTATTTTCGTTGAATCCGATCATGTTGCGATAATATTCTTCAGCATTTATCAGCACATGGGCATTCTGTTCTGCATTTAAAGCTGCTTCGAGATCATGATCATAGCTATGGCTGTTCTTTAGGATCTCTGTGAGCAATTGAGTCAGAGGTGCTCTGCAGGAGTCCGACAATTTATAATCTTGTCTTGCATATCTGAACTCATCTTTTTCGAAGGGTTCGAAACATTGTGCTGCTTTTTTTGCAATAGCAGCTGTATGTGGATCAACTTTTTTCAGATAGGCAACAATGGTATCCATAGACTCCCACAGGCTGTAAACGTCAAGTCCATAAAAACCTGCTTTTTGAGCCGGGTATAGTCCGTCATTTCGATTCTTAAGCCAGGCAATCAAAGCTGCAATTTCCCAATTCGCCCACATCCAGGTTGGCCATCTTCTAAACGTGTTCAACAGTTCTACAGGAGATTTATCCTGAACATATCCTTTAATATAACGGTTCAATTTATAACAGTCTGGCCAGTCACCTTCTACTGCTATAAAATTAAATCCTTTTTCTTCTATTAACCTCTTAGATATTGCTGTTCTCCAGGTATAATATTCATGAGTACCGTGCGAAGCTTCACCCAACAACACACAGTGTGCATCACCTATCCGTTCCATTAAAGGATCCAGACTATGGCTATTTTTTAAAACATAGCTTTTCTCTGTGTTCAGATCCACAGCAAGTTTCTCGTCTTTAATATAGTTTTCCATTTTTCTAATGCTAATCCATATATAAAATTAGATCTGACTGTTAATCAATTAGGTGATGCCGGTCATAAATAAAAATGATATAAAGACAAATCAGCTCAATGCCCTCTGGTAAAAATTATTGGTTAGTCTGCCGATACGGGATCTTAACTTTTTCTTACAGCCATCATCATTTTGGGCGACCAGTAACTGATCGTGCCATTGCCCTATAGTTTCCTCCACCTGCTCCAAATAATCTGTATTCAAAGTCATATCAAGCGTATAGTGAAATGGTTTGTAATTATATAATAGTCCCTTAATGCGCTTACGGCATTCATGCAATTGGTTATCTGATCTTAGCCATTTTAATGAAAATGCTAATCGCCGGATTTCATTTTGGTAGAAGCGCTGGAGCAGTGCGCGTTTGACAGTCCTTATTTTTCTATTGATTACAAGCCGCACTTTCTTGATTTTCTTCCAATGTCTTTTCGCCAGCAACCGAAAGTTTTTGAAGGATGTATTCGAGGGCGATGAATCTGGCATTAATTTCTGAGCTATATAATTGTTACGCAGTTCTCCTGCCTGTTTAAACACTTTCTTAACGGGGCTGAAAGATTTGACGAGTTTTCTATCGTGATTGATGTAGTCTAACAGAGTTAAAAAAGCTATTATTCTTTTGGCCTGTATCCGAAACTGGTGCAAATCTTCCTGCTCTTCCTTTTTTAGAAAAGACTGCAAATGGAACTGCATGATTTTCCATTCTTTTTTGAGATATTTTAATGCGACTCTCTTCTTCATACGCCGTCGCTGAAATTATTGAATGCTAACTTTCTGCTTCAAGATGGAACCATAACCTGGTTTTTTCAATTTGATGGTCAATATCCCTCTCTTATATTTAGCACTTATTTTATCTTCATCGATGTCTTCAGGCAATCTGAATGTTCCACACACCGAGGAACAGGCAAATTCCCTTCGACTAAAGATTGCTCCATCTTTATTTTCACTGGAGTTACTTTCTCCAATTATGGTCATCTGCCCGTGTTCTATTTCTATTCTAAGATCTTTTCTTTTGAAACCGGGAATTGCAATCTTCATTTCATATTTATTGGGCAGATCCCGAACATTAACGGTTGGCTGCATTTCTTTTGACCGGTCAGAAAGACCGTCCCAATCCCAGAAATATTCCAACATGCTTGGAAATTGGACCGGGTCATTTGTTTTCTTTGAGTTTGACATGGCATTTGAGATGAATTGTTTTTAATTCTATTTCTAAAAAATTGGATGTAAATTTTCTGGAATGACCATCAATGGAATTTTAATGTGCTTTGCCAATGATTGACTATGGCTTCCCTTTAACAGACGGGTTAAAATGGATAACTTTTTATGGACCATCACCACCACATCAATTTTGTATTCAGAGCTTAATAGTTCCAGACCTTCATCAATATCGATATCTGTAATATGTCTCATATAGAATTTTGGATAATTAATTTCGGTAATTAACCTATCCAGAAATACATGTTCTTTTTGCCTGTGCTCCTGGTCATTCTCCCACTCATCTTTAACATGGGTAATGACAAGATCTGCATCATATCTTCCAGCTAAAACTGAAAGAGACCGGATGACCTGCACATCTTCGTCGCTAAAATCTGTGGCAAATGCAATACGTTTTATTGGACGGAATTTTGCATCAGAAGGAATGAGCAGTATTGGAACCTGCGCAACGTTGATGAGCTGATGACTTATACTTCCCAGAAAGAACCGGCTAACTTCGCCTGCTCCGGCCATACCCATCACAATCATCGTTTGTTTCGGATCTCTGACCAAATTGTGAATCATGTCTGAAACAGTACCAACTTCACTTTCCCTATGCATGATAGGGACTGGAAAAGCACTTGTATCCGGGTCATTCTTAAAATGGACTTTAAGTTTATCGGCAAGGACATTCAATTGCCCAATGGTCGATTCTTTCATTGCAGAATACTCATACAATGGCAAGCCTGCTTGTTGAACAGCAACTTCTGAAGGAACTATAAAAGCATGGCATAAGGTGAGGTTGGAATCTAAAGCCTTGGCCAGGTGCAGAGCATAATAGGCTGCATTTTCTGCAGGAACCGAGAAATCTGTTGGAATAAGTATCGTTTTCATTTCGTTAATTGATTTATAGTTTAAAATTACTGGATATCAAATCATTAAATAGTGATCTGCGTCAATTCCGAGGATGATAGAAAACATCTACTGATCCTTAGGTAATTGCTTTTTCTGCTGCTTCTCGAGTTTCTTAAAATAGCCTCTAAACAAAAAATTATGCTTTAAGGCCTCCATATTCTGATTAAAACCATCGGTACCTTTTTCTATATGATCCATACTGCTGTTCAGTTTTTTTATCAATAGTGAATCTTTTATTAAAAAATCAAGAAAACCATTGCTGTGCTGCAAATCCCTGCTCATGTCTTTAGACATTTGTTCGAGCTGGATCGTTAAATTATTTGCATGATTACTTGCTGAGCTCATTTTATTTACGGCTTTATTTAAATTGGATGCAAAACTGGTATCACTCAGCAGCAGACCTGCAGCGCCTTTGCCCTTTTTCACTTCCTTAACCAGAAGGTTTAAATTCTGACTTAACTCTTTTGCCTGAATACTGGTTTCATTCACATTCTCCAGGGTAGACCTCAGACTTTTCCCTATTTGTTTATCCTTAATGAATTCCAGTATGGCACTCTGGTTAATTTCGACAACAGTTTGCTTCAATGCCTCTGATATGCCCTCAATATTCTCATTTGTTTTGGATAGTGTCTGTAACATCTCATCCATATTTTTACTTCTTATGGTATTTAGCAGATCACCGTCTTCTATAGGAATGGCTGTCCCTTTTCCAGGAAGAATCTGTACGACCTTATTCCCCATCAATCCTTCTGTGCCTATCGAAACCGTGGCATTCTTATGAATAAAGGCCTTTAACTTATGGTCTATCAGGAGAATTACTTCTATGGTCGTATCATTTACAATACTGATCGTTTTTACTGTCCCCGCCTGTATACCAGAATAGAGCACATTATTGCCTTGCAGCAAGCCATTTGAATTAGAGAATCTGGCCTTTAATTTGAAACTGGAATTGAAGATGCTCTTGTTCTTACCAATACCGTAAAAGGTCAGCAAGAGTGCGATCAGCCCCGCCATTACAAAGGCGCCAAGTTTGACATTATTTTGAGTATGTTTTCCCATTTCTATATAAAAAATTGTCTTATTTTCTCATCTTTTGATTGTTCCAGTTCTGCATAGGTTCCCTGTGCATAACATTTACCCTCCAGGAGCAACACAATGCGATCTGCTGTAATTTTCACACAGGCCATATCGTGCGAAATGATGATAGACGACGTATGATATTTTTCTTTCATTTGCAGTATAAGGGAAGCGATTTCTCTTGACGTTACCGGATCAAGACCTGATGTGGGTTCATCATAAAAAATAATATCAGGCCTGAGAATCATGGCTCGTGCCAGTGCAATTCGTTTGGCCATTCCTCCGGATAATTCCGAAGGCATCATATCTATGGTGTGTTCCAGGCCCACATTTTCTAAAACTTCCATGACACGTGCTTCCATTTCGGCTTCTGAAATTTTAACATGGTGTTTAAGCAGCGGAAATTCCAGATTTTCCCGGATCGTCATCGAATCGTAGAGTGCATTGCTTTGAAAAAGGAACCCAAGTTTTGTTCTCAATTGATTGAGTTCATCTTCTTCCAATCCAAGAAGATCTTTTCCCAGTATGTGAATGCTCCCTCTGTCTGGTCTGATTAAACCGACGACACATTTTACCAGGACAGATTTACCTGAACCGGATTTCCCCAATACCACCAGATTTTCTTCTTTTTTAAGGCTTAAGCTAAAATCACTTAAAACAATATTGTCTCCAAACTGCTTGTACAAATGCTCTATTATAATTACAGGTGATTCCATCATGCTTTAGTTTAATCCAAGCAAATCTGTAATCTGCACCGCCAGCAGATCGATAACAAAAATCAATACCGAAGACAATACAACTGCTGAGTTGGCCGCGCTGCCTACACCCCTGGTCCCCTTATTGGAATTAAAACCTTTATAACAGCCTATAAGTCCTATTGCAAAACCAAAGAAAAAGGTCTTGATCAACGCCGGCACGACATCCCCCATACTCAGATTCCGGAATACCTGGGTAAAAAACAAATTCAGACTGGTTACAGAGTTTATGTTTACACCTATATAGGCTCCAAAAAGAGAAATGGCATCACCAAGTATGGTCAATATTGGAAGCATAAGGGTTGATGCAAGTATTCTGATATACACCAGGTATCTGAATGGATTGATACCACTTACTTCCATGGCATCGATCTGTTCGGTAACTTTCATTGAACCTAATTCTGCGCCCATACTGCTGGCTATTTTCCCTGCGAAGATCAAAGCTGTGATGACTGGTCCGATTTCCCGCACAATCGCAATTCCAACCATAACCGGTAGTTGAGACTCTACACCATACAGCACCAATGAAGGCCTTAATTGCATGGTGAGTACAAGCCCCATAATAAAGCCGGTTAGTCCTACCAGTGGAAGTGATCTGTAGCCTATGAAGTAACATTGTACCAGAAATTCTTTAAAATCCAATCTGGGTTTTATGCCCAGTGAGAAAAATTTTCCTGCGAACCTTGATATACTTCCGGTTTCCTTTAAAAATTGCTGATGACTTGAGCTGAAAAACATACATCCGGATATAAGCGTGTTTAACTATAAATAGATTACGTGTTCATTTTGCGGGAAGACCAGTAATGGAATCTCTGTGTGCCTGGATAGTTTCTGCGTATGACTTCCTTTAAAGACCTTTCCCAACAAACTATGATGGTGGTGTACCATCGCAACCATATCGACACCTGATTGCTCTGTGATCCAGTCCAAACCATTATTCACATCGATATTCCATACATATTCGTATTTGATTTTTGGATAGTTGATCTGAGCGGAAATCTCATCTATGAAGGCATCAATTTTTTGCTGTAGTTTTTCTTCCTCACTTACCTCTTTGCTGGTAATGTGCACAACAACAACCTCTGCTTCCAGGGCTTGGGCTAATCTGACCAGTAATTGCAAAGGCTCTAAATCCTCTTTACTTAAATTTGTTGCAAATACAATTTTGTTAACCTTTTTAAAACTGGCTGCGTAAGGAATCAGCAGCACAGGGAATTCGGCTTTTTCGATCATCTGTTTGCTATTGCTGCCTAAGATAAATTGAGTCAATCCTCCTGCTCCAGACATGCCCATAACCACCAGGTCTATCTTTCTGCTTTTCACCAGTGAGGTTACAACTTCGCATACCGTTCCTGCATCGCTTTCATAGTCGATCTGAGGACAGTATTCTGTCCCTTCAGTATCGCAGGTTGGATCTGCCAGTTTCTTCACCATTACATCCAGATCTCCGCTTACTTCTTCTTTAAGGGTCGTATAGTCCATTAAAGGCCAGGCCACTTGTGCGGCCATTGGAGTTTCGGCAGGAACTTTGAATGCATTACAAATCAGAACATCGGCTTTTAACACTTTAGCAAGTTTAACAGCGTAACGTGCAGCATTTTCTGCAGGTACAGAAAAATCAGTTGGTATTAAAATCTTTTTCATTGTACTGGGATTTAAAACGTTGATCCTTTGAATATTTACTTAGCAAAGTTTCCTAAAAAGACCGGATTAAATTGTGATCAAGATCACGTAAACAGATGATAATCAACACCAGAAAACCATGCCTTCCGGACTAATTTTGACTTCATAAATCATACGTTATGAAGACTATACTTGTATTAACAGATGCCTCAAACACAGGTTCATGCACTGCAGAGGCCTGTGTAATGTTAGGTTCCAAACTACATGCGAATTTGCTTTTATTTAGTACTTATGTACTTGTTCCTGTAACCGCCTATTACGCTGGTGCTCCCTGGATTGATGAAGGGGTATCCGTATGGGAAACAGATACCAAAGCAAAACTAAAACTCCTGTCTTTCCGCTTACAATCCCTAACAACCAAATTGGGCTCAGAGGATTACAAACCTTCAATTCATATGCAGATTGCAGAAGGAGAACTTGGATCCAATGTGGCCAGTTATATTCAAAAGAAAAAAATAGAAATGGTGGTAATGGGTGCCAAATCCGGTACTCCTTTAGAACATATTTTGCTCGGAAGCGACACCCGTGCAGTCATTAATCAAAGTCACCGGCCCATTTTGATCATTCCTAAGAAATCCATATTGGATAAAATAGAGAAAGTGACTTTTGCTTCCAATTTCGACCCAGGTGAAATAGAGGCAATTAAGTACCTGGTGACACTTGGAAATATATTTAATTTCCATCTGGAAATTATCCATGTCCAACAATTTGGGGAACAAATCAAGCCTAAACCACAGGTTATGGCCTTCGCTAAATTGATGAGTGGTCTGCATTACAAGAATTTGAGCTATACAACTATCCGTGGGAAAAATGTAGTACAGAGGTTAAGCCGCTATTGCAGGGAAAATAAGTCTGATGTTTTGGCCTTCATGCATCATCAAAATAATTTCTTTGGTCGTTTACTTCAGAAAAGCACTACAAAAGCCGCCCTTTCCGGCCAGCAGATTCCCCTTTTGGTTATCCCCTCAAGACTAGACTAGTCATGGAAACTTCATCACAAAAAAACCAGGAAAGACTAAAGAAAAATTTCTATCAAATGCTTGGAGAACTTTTCTATGCTGTAGCTTCTGCAGATAAGAAGATCAGAAAGGAAGAAGTTGAAGCCATGGACAAAATTGTAAAAACAGAATGGCTGGCTTTCGATGATTCCTATGATCGCTATGGTACCGATTTTGTGATGCAAATTGAAATGGCTTTCTACTGGCTTGCGGAAAATGATTTCGACCCAAAAGATGTAATTGAAGACTTTAGAACTTTTAAACAGGCTCATCCGGATTTTTTTACGGAGGCAATTAAAATCTTAATCTTAAAAACCGCCGACTCCATGGCATCTGCTTTTGCAGGAAAAAACAAGTCGGAACTTGTAATTCTTAGTCAAATTGAATGCCTCCTTAATTCATCTAAATAACATGGAACAAACTCATAATATCTACCTGCAATCCTTTGGTGCTGCTGAAACTGTTACAGGCTCAAAACATATCCTGGATACTCCCGAATTAAAGATTTTGATAGATTGCGGATTATTCCAGGGAATAAAATCGTTAAGAGAGAAAAACTGGGAAAGTCCGGAATTTGATCCGGCAACAATTGATGTCATGATTTTAACTCATGCCCATCTTGATCATTGCGGATATATTCCCTTGCTTATAAAAAATGGATATAAGGGGCAGATATTCATGTCTGCGCCAACCAAGGAACTTACCGAAATCATTTTGCGGGACAGTGCAAAGATCCAGGAAGAAGACGCACAACGGGCCAATGACATGGGCTACTCTAAGCATGCTCCGGCAAAACCCCTGTATACAACCCGGGACGTCGAGTTGGCCTTACCTCATTTTTCTGTACTGGATACCGCTACGACACACCAGCTGAGCAAAAACATCTCCTGCGAATTCTTTCCTGCCGGCCATATTCCGGGAGCATGCTCCGTTCAACTACTTTGTTATGGAAAATCTATCGTATTCTCAGGTGACATTGGCCGGTACAGTTCAGAACTGCTGCCTGCGCCCAGCCATCCTGCGGCGGCAGATTATATCATTATGGAATCGACTTATGGAGACCGTCTGCACGACACCACTCCCATTGATGATGAACTTGCAGCGGTGATCAATGAAACCCTCTATCATAAAGGAAATGTGCTGTTGCCTTGTTTTGCTGTTGGAAGGGCACAGGATGTGATCCATATTTTGTACCAGCTTAAAAAACATAAACAAATCCCTTCTACTGTTCCGGTCTTTCTGGATAGCCCTATGGCAGCTTCGGCCAGTAAGGTGCTTACCCATTATCCGGATTGGATCACCATTTCGGCAAAGGAATGCTTACAGATGTTTAGCGGAGTTACCATTAACCAGGACCATCAAAACACCCAAAAGATCATTGCGCAAAAAGAAAGCAAAATCATATTAGCTGCCAGCGGAATGATGACCGGTGGTCGTGTACTCGAATATCTTAAACATTACCTCTCCGATTCCCGCAATACCATTCTTATTATGGGCTTTCAGGCTGAAGGAACGCGTGGAAGGACTTTACTAAATGGTGCGCATGAACTTAAAATGCATGGCCGGTATTTCCCGGTAAAAGCCCGGATCAAGGAGATTGGTGGGCTGTCTGCCCATGCAGATCAGGCTGAACTTCTTCGATGGTTAAAAGAATTCACAATCCATAAGCCAAAAGTATTTCTGGTGCATGGGGAACCTTGTGCTCTGGATACCTTTCGTGTAAAAATTAAAGATGAACTGAATTTACAAGCTACAATTGTTAAACAAGGCCAGAGGATCCTTCTTTTCAGTTCTTCCTCCTGATCCATTTAACACCTTCATACCAGATGACAGAAAGGAAACCAAGGCTTGAACTGATGATCACCTGAACCAGGTTTAAGGATTTAAATTCAAAAAAAGAGTTTAAAGGTCTTACATAAACTAGAAGTACGAGAAGTACTACGGTTATCCCAATCATAAGGCCAACCAGGTTATTTTTGTATTTTAAAGTGGTAAAGACATCGTAGTGAAAGGAACGATTGACCAGGGTAAGGAAAATATTTGCTGTAATTAATACGGTAAAGACCATTGTTCTGGTGGTTTGGATATCATCATATTGCCTGGCTGCGTATTGATAAACCAGTAAACTTCCTGCCGTAATCGCAAGCCCCTGTATAATACTGGTCATTAACTCTTTATAATTAAAGAAAGTGGTTGTAAAAGGTCTGGGTTTCCGGATCATCAAATCCTTTTCCATGGGTTCGTTTTCATAAATAATAGAGCATGTTGGCCCCATGATCAGTTCTAAGAAAATAATATGCACAGGCGACAGGATATTTGGATAAACCCATCCCAGGACCAATGGTACAAAAACAGTTAATATGATCGGAATATGAATGGAAATAATATACCTGATGGCCTTCTTGAGGTTATTATAAATTCGTCTGCCCATTGCTATTGCATCCACCATTCTGGAAAGGTCATCTTCTGTCAATATAAGGGAAGCGGCTTGTTTCGCAATTTCTGTCCCTTTCTTCCCCATGGCGATGCCTATATGTGCCGCTTTAAGAGCAGGTCCATCGTTAACCCCGTCACCTGTCATCGCAACGACCTCATTTTTTGCCTTAAGTGCATTAATGATCTTTAATTTTGCTTCGGGGAACATACGGGTAAATACCTGTATTTCTGCAACGCGTTGTTCCAGGTCCTTTTCAGACAATTGCATCAGTTCTTCCCCTGTAATACACTGATCAACACCTCTAAAACCTATTTGTCTGGCAATGGAGGTAGTGGTCAGGACATTATCTCCCGTCACAATTTTAACTTGTATACCTGCAGCATAAAATTGCTCCAGAACAGATGCTATATTTGGTTTTGGCGGATCATAGAAAGCAACCAGACCTTTAAAGTTGAATTTAAATTCTTGTTGCGCAGATGGAAAATCGTTCCCATTAAAAAGGGCCTCAGCAACACCTAAAATCCGGTATCCTTTCGCGGCCATAAGTTCCACCGCTTTATTGATGTTTTCTTTTTCTTCGAGGCTCAAATCAGAAACCTGGATCAAGGCTTCCGGGGCACCTTTTGCTGCAATGATTCGTTTCCCCAGCTGGTTGTCAAAAACATGGGTCATCATGGGTGGCTTACCACCAAGAGGATATTCGTGCACCATATGATATCCGGGCCTTTCATCTTGATCTGTTATTTTGGCATAGTTTTGATGAAGAGCAATTTCCATGGGATCAAAGGGAATGGGTTCACTTGCCCACATCGCTATGGAAAGTAGTTCTTTTTCTTTGGGACCAGGTATTCCTTCTATTTTGGAGACCTGATTTGATGCCATGGTATAAATTTCGGCCAGGCTCATTTTATTCTGTGTAAGGGTGCCTGTTTTATCTGTACATATAACTGTTGCGCTCCCCAGAGTCTCCACAGTTTTCATATTTTTTACTACAATCCCCATTTTCATCATTTTCCAAGCACCTAAGGCCATAAAAGTGGTAAATGCAACAGGAATTTCCTCTGGTAAAATACTCATCGCCAGTGTCAATGCTTTCAAAAGGCTGTCCTTAAGTAAATAGCTATGAAAATAATTGATGGCCCAGACCAGGAGAAAAATCACGGCTCCTGCAACGACCATCTTCTTTACAAAATTATTAATCTGCGATTCAAGCGGCGTCTTTTCTTCTTTGATATCCTGGAGGCTCTGGCCTATTTTACCAAGTTTGGTTTGATTGCCGATTGCCGTAACCTCTGCAATGGCTAAGCCACTTGCAGCCATTGTTCCCTGGTAAACAAAAGGATCTTCTGCATCTTTATCTTTATATGATGCTAAAGACTCTCCGGTAAGGATGGATTCGTTCACAGAGAAGTCGTTGGAATGTATGATTCTTCCATCGGCCGCTGCCAATGTTCCTTCTTCTACCATCAGACAATCGCCAACAACGAGGTCTTCAGTTTTGATTTCTTCAACATGGCCGTCCCGAATCACTTTGCACTTTGGTTCAGTCAATTCCTTAAGCTGAGCTAAGGCATTCCGGCTTCGGGATTCCTGGAACAAAGAAATAGCAGAAACCACCACAATAGCCAGGGCAAGAAAAAACCCGTCTCCCTTGTTTCCGCTGATGAAGTAGATCGCTGAAGTCACCAACAGCAAAACCACCATTGGTTCTTTAAATATACCTAAAACAACATAGAACCAGCCCGAACGACTTTTATACATCAATTGGTTAAACCCATTTTTTTCTCTTGCAGTCTGAACTTCTTCTTTTGTTAAGCCCGTGATTCCAAACAGTTCCATCTATTCAATTTACAAACAATCACTCATAAAACCAGACAGAGAGACGGCTTCTGTAAAAATGAGCATAGGTAAAGAGGTGTGATCAGCCATTTTCATGGTATGACTCCCCTTAAAGATCTGATCAAACAGGTCGTGTGGCCTGTGCACCATCGATAGTAGATCTATATTTCCATGGTCAATTAGCCATGTTAACCCTTCTTCAACAGTCATTCCACTTAGATGCCTGTAATAAATTTTAGGATAATTGGCTTTTGCGGTCACTTCCTTTAAAAAAGCTTCAATATTTTTCTGTTGTGGCACAGATGGGGCATTTCCTTCAGTTACATGCGCAATCAGGATCTCTGCATTAAATGGTCTTGCCAAACCAGAAAGGGCATGAAGTATCTCCAGGTCATTTCCTGAAAAATCTGTCGCAAAGGCAATTTTATTGATTTTATTAAAGGTAGCCATTGGAGGTACGATTAATACGGGAAGTCCGGTTTTATGAACGGCCCTGCGGACTTTATTTCCAAAAAAGAGCCTGTTTATCCCGCTTTTGGATGAAGTCCCCATTGTTAAAAAATAGGTATCCTTGTTCCCTTTACGCTGACTGATGGTTTGAAAAACTTCGCCTTCTTCACAGCTATGGTTAATTCGTGGGATCCACGGTATGTCTGGTCTGACCTCGCGATCTTCTTTATCTAATTCACTTGCCAAATGATTCAATTGTCTAATTTTAAAGTTCTTAAGATTCTCATAATCTTCAGCAGACCAAGTAAATGCGCCCACCTCCGAAGAAACCATTGGAATTTCGAATGTATGGAGCAGTTCTATATTTACCTGCAGATAACAAGCCAGATGGAGTGCATACCGGGCTGCATGATCAGCTGCCGGAGAGAAGTCTGTAGCAACAAGTATCTTTTTCATCAGTATATAATTTTGTTTTTCATCGGTAATGAAGCTATCATGAGCATATTTTTCACTAGTGTTTATTGATTTTGTGTTCAAGAGCTCGCAAGCTCGGTTCATTGCTGTTTGTGAGCGTTTGCTCATGATGGTTTCATCAGTATATAATTTTATTTTTTTCTATTTACTACAAAGGGCACTTCTGTCCCATAAAGCGCCATCTCAAGACGTTCATCCATATTGTACAGATCTTTGTAAGTAACCAGTATACCTTCTTTCATTTCGCAGGTTAGATAAGTGATCTCGATTGGGACAGGTCTTTTGAAAATGAAGTTTTTTGTTTTATCTTCCTTTATCGCCAATCGAACGTCATCAATCTTTTCTGCAGCTCCATCATACTTCAACAACAGTTCTGCCAGTTGCTGAGCGTGTTCAACTCTGACACAACCATGGCTAAATGCCCTTTCTTCTTTCTTAAACAATTTTTGTTCGGGGGTATCGTGCAAATAAATATCAAAGGAATTTGGAAAACGGAAAACAATTTGGCCCAGTGCATTATCACAGCCGGAGGACTGACGCATAGAATACCCGGCTCTGGCTTTTTTTATTTGCTTTAAAACAGCAGGATTGGTTTCCACATAATTGCCTTTTTCATCATAAATTGCATAATGGTTTCTATACAGATAATTACTATCCTTAATGGCTTTGGGTAATAACTCACGATAAAAAATTTTTTGAGGTACCTTCCACTCCGGTGCTGTCGTAAAATAAGTAATCTTACTTTCCAGGGTTGGTGTTGGAGCTTCGGGCTTTCCTACAATTAATTTAAAAGTATAAGTGCTGTCGGCCTCCTGTAATTTCAGGGTATAGGAAGGTATATTGATCTGCAAATAAAAAGGATCGGTATTTCTAAGCCAGCGAAGCCTTTCCATATTGATGGCTATTTGTCTTACTTCTTTTTCGGGAACTTCATAACAATCATCAAGATACTGGCCTTTCAGCAGGCGCATATAACCTTGCAGGTGTATATATGCTTCCGATTGAGGTTGGACACTTAATAATGTTGTCATAAAGTCTTTATTCTTTATGCTCGCCAGCAGAAAGTTGCCGGCATTGAATTCAAGATCTGTTCCGCTATCTATCCGGGAAGCGGGATACGTTGCATTGAGTTTTCCATAATGGAGGTTGTTCATAAAACTGATCAATGCATCGGTGAACAACACATCGAAACCAGCTCTTTCGGTCAAAGTAGAACGGTTGGGTTCTTCAGTGAGCTTCCGGACATGATCATAAGTAAGTTCTGCAGGATGATAGTCTGCATGGCTCAAACCAAACTGTAACACACAATCCAGCAGTAACATTCCTTCCAGTAAAGGTGTTTTAGTATGAATTGGTGCAACCCACATCATTTTATAACCAGCCTGTTTATAAAATCGATCAACAGACTGAGGGTACTGCAATTCGTTTCTATACCTTGAAATCTGTTCCTGAATAGCCCTCGCAGCTGTTGTATCCCTCTGTTCTGCCTTTAAATTTAATACAGAAAGTGTTAAAACCAGTGCCATCAGCACTTTGAATGACCTTTTCATAACCCATCAATTAATTACAGTAAATTTCCCTATTACCAGCAGTATAATTAATGACATAAATCACCTTTTACCTTGATGTTTAGCATGTTCTATGCTTAGGCTACGCCGCGTTCAAAAAGCCATTTAAAGGGCATGACTTTATTTTTAGGCTTAAGTCCGTATTGTTTGATGCTTTTTTCCCGGATCAGTGCCAAGGCTTCATCAATATCATCGGTAATCATGAAAAGCGTACGATCATTGAGGTTAATGGTGCCATTCTTTTCCATGGTCTGGATATGGGCAAGCAGTTCCTTATGGTACTCTTTTCCAAATATGATGATGGGAAAGTCTTTGATCTTGTGGGTTTGGATGAGCACCAACGCTTCGAAGTACTCATCGAGGGTTCCAAATCCTCCTGGCATCACCACAAAACCAAAAGAATATTTCACCAGCAATATTTTCCGTATAAAAAAATGTTTGATATTGACCCACTTATCCAGATAAGCATTGTGCATCTGTTCTGCGGGCAGCTCGATATTACATCCAACAGATTTCCCTCCTACTTCTTTTGCGCCCCGGTTGGCCGCTTCCATTAAACCTGGACCACCACCTGTCATAATGGTAAAACCCAGTTCTGCAAAAGCTCCTGCGGCTTTGCGCGTCAGTTCATAATAAGGATGACCATCTTTGAACCGGGCGGAACCAAAGATGGTAATACAAGGTCCGATGAAATGTAGGGCCCTGAATCCTTTGATGAGCTCTCCAACGGTTTTTAAAGTAAATTTTAATTCCTCCCAGCGTGATTGCGGTCCGTCCAGGAACTTAATTTCGGACTTATTCATTGCTCCATTTCCAATTTTTAATCTCTGGCATATCATCCAGATAGGTACAGATGTATTGTTGGTGTTCTTTTAGTTTATTCTCACAATACTGAATAAAAGCATCGGCCTGCTGATGCATTTTCGGAACTCGTTTTACAGCTTCCATGGCCAAATGATACCTGCTCATCTCGTTCAAAACGACCATATCAAAAGGTGTGGTGGTGGTTCCTTCTTCCATAAAGCCCCTTACATGGAATCTGGCTGGATCCGGCCGGCCATGTACAAGGTCGTGAATAATCCGGACATAGCCATGAAAAGCAAAGATCACCGGAGCCGACGCCGTAAATAATTCTAAAAACAGCTCATCACTCATTCCATGAGGATGATAAGCCGCAGGAGACATAGACATCAAGTCAACTACATTCACTAAACGAACTTTGAGACCGGGCATATGCTTTCTTAATATCCAGGCAGCAGCCACAGCTTCCAGTGTAGGTACATCTCCTGCACAGCCCAGTATCACATCCGGGCTCTGCTCATTTTCGTTCCCGGCCCATGGCCAGCTGGAGGCACCCCTGGCACAATGCGCGATGGCTTGTTCCATATTTAGCCATTGCAATTCTGGTTGTTTTCCTGCAACGACCACGTTTACATAATCTTTGCTCCGGAAACAATGGTCCATCACCGACAATAAGGTATTTGCATCAGGCGGCAAATAGATTCGTACTACTGAACTTTTCTTATTCACTACCGTATCAATAAATCCTGGTCCCTGATGGCTATAGCCATTATGGTCTTGCCTCCATGCATGAGAAGTCAAGAGATAATTCAAGGAGGCAACAGGTTTTCTCCAGGGCAATTCTCTTGACGTTTTGAGCCATTTGGCATATTGGCTGACCATCGAATCGACAATGGTTACAAAAGCTTCGTAACATGGAAATAATCCGTGCCGCCCGGTGAGCAGGTAGCCTTCAAGCCAGCCTTCGCAAAGGTGTTCACTTAATACTTCCATCACCCTTCCATTTTTTGCAAGCTTATCATCATTCGCTGTAATGGTTTCCATTGTACAGCGTTCAGTAACCTCAAAAACAGCCTCCAGTCTGTTGGAAGTGGTTTCATCCGGGCAAAATAACCGGAAATTGCGGTGATCGCTGTTCAATACAAAAACGTCTCGCAGGTATTTCCCAAAATCCCTCGTGCTTTCTGCCTCAGTTTCTCCTGGCCTGGCCATCAATATGCCATAATGCTTAAAATCCGGCAAAATCAATTCTTTAAGTAATGCCCCGCCATTGGCACAAGGTAATGCACTCATTCTCAATTCTCCATCGGGTGCCATAGAACGGATTTCAGGAAGCAATTTTCCTTCCTGATCAAATAAGGTTTCCGGATGGTAACTCCTCATCCAGTTTTCCAGTAACTTAAGCTTTTCAGGGTCTTCTTTAACGCCAGACAGCGGAACCTGATGTGACCGAAAGGTCCCTTCTATAGGTACTCCATGCCATTCTTTAGGACCTGTCCAGCCTTTTGGGGTACGTAGAATAATCATGGGCCATTGAATATCTTCCAGATCATTATTTTCCCTTGCCTTTTTTTGTATCTCTTTGATTTTTAAGTAAGCCTGGTTCAAAATATCAGCCATTAACTTATGAACCAGCAATGGATCATTTCCTTCTACAAAGAACACTTCGTAGCCATGACCGGTAAAGAGCTGCCTTAAGGCTTTGTCGCTTTTTCGCGCTAAAACCGTGGGGCCAGAAATCTTATAACCGTTGAGGTGTAAAATAGGTAGTACAGCTCCATCTGTTCTGGGATTTAAAAAGGCTACCGATTTCCAGCTGCCCTCCAGGGGGCCGGTTTCTGCTTCCCCATCTCCAACCACACAGGCCACAAGTAAATCCGGATTATCCATTGCTGCCCCAAAGGCATGCATCAGCGAATACCCAAGTTCCCCTCCTTCATGTATGGATCCCGGAGTATGGGCACCTACATGGCTGGGAATACCTCCTGGGGTAGAAAACTGTCTGAACAGTTGTCTAAGACCTCTTTCATTCTGTTCTATGCTCGGAAATAGCTCCGAATACGTACCTTCAAGATAAGTGTGGGCTATAATTGCTGGTGCACCGTGGCCGGGGCCACATACATATAATATATTTGCCCCGGTCTCCTTAATCAACCTGTTCAGATGCACATAAATTAGATTTAGCCCTGGCGAAGTCCCCCAATGCCCCAATAAACGCGGTTTAATATGTTCCGGTTTTAAAGGTTGTTTTAAAAGTGCATTATCCTGCAGGTAAATCTGACCAACTGCCAGGAAATTCGCTGCCTGCCAATAGGCTTGCATTTTTTGCAGATCCTGATCCGATAAAATATTCATATGCTTAAATTTTAGGATTTAAAAGGTTATAGGCATGCTGGGCAATAATTTGTTCCTCATTTGTCTCAAATGCGCATACCGTTACCCAGCTGCTTTCCGCGGAAATAATTTCGCTGTTATTTTGGTTGGCTTGCTGCTCAAGAATAATTCCCAAAAAACTTAAATCACGGCAAATACGTTCTCTGATGACTGACGAATGTGTTCCTATACCTCCGGTAAAAACAAGCGTATCCAGGCCTCCCATCGCTGCAGCAAGTGCGCCAATAGACTTCTTTGCCTGATAACAGAATAGGCTGAGTGCCTCTTTGGCTTTCGGATCCGTCTTTTCCTGATCGAGTAATTCTTCGACATCCCCGGTTCCAGCTATAGCAAGCATTCCTGAATGTTTACTGAGCAAATCATCTAATTGCCCCGCATTTAATCCATCCTGTTTCATGAGCAACAGCACAACTCCGGGATCAAGATCACCGGATCGTGTGCCCATGACCATTCCCCCCATGGGGCTTATGCCCATTGTGGTATCTATGCTGATTCCCTTTTTTACGGCAACCATACTTGAACCATTACCTAAATGCGCAATGATGATCTTTTGTCTGGCTGGATATAGGATTTGTTCTGCCAGCCTTTCCATAATAAATTCATAAGAAAGGCCATGGAATCCATACCGGATCAGGCCCGACATTCTGTATTTTTCATCGAGTGGATAATATCTGGCATTTGGTGGCATATTCTGATGAAAACAAGTATCAAAGCAGGCGACCTGCTTTATTCCTTCAAATGCGGCCCCAAATCTTTTGATCAGATCGATCTCCTCGGGCAGGTGATTTGGTGCCAGATAAATATATTTTTGCAGGTCTGAGATTACCTCCTCATTAATTGTAATAGGATTAAAATGCGCGGGTCCACCCTGAACAATGCGGTGTCCGATACAGGCTAAAGGAAATTCCTGTTCATGTGATTTGAGCCATTGAATAAATTCATTAACAACACCTTTTTTATCCTTTTGGCTTAAAAACCATTGTTCTAAAGTCCGCCCCTCGGAATCCCTAACTGAAAACTCTAAAAATTTTCCGCCAGAAGACTTAGCCATGCCAGAAATTTTCATTTTCCTGGTTAGGACATCAAACAGTTTAAACTTAAAACTGGATGACCCCATATTAAGTGCAAGAATACAGTCATTAATTCGTTCCATGGAATACTTGCTATAAATTCCATCTAAGTTAGAAATACTCATTTCCCCAGTAGGTGATCTCAATAGTGTGTAAAATGTGATACATATCATTATTTGAGTCAAATAATTCAATGAATTTTAGTACATTGTATCAGATCAAGTATTTGTATTTAGTTAATGTTAAATCGGTTTAAAAAATCATGAATAAAAAAATAGTCGTGATAGAAGACAACAATGACATTAGGGAAAGTATTGTTGAAATTTTAGAGTTTGCAA
>Ga0182008_10000975_pt1 | contig 19863 bp, 19 predicted proteins | sample Sormic07211129_1_FD_120482 | JGI IMG/M metagenome (GOLD analysis project Ga0182008, IMG submission 120482) | Rhizosphere microbial communities from Sorghum bicolor, Mead, Nebraska, USA - 072115-129_1 metaG | ecosystem: Host-associated > Plants > Roots > Rhizosphere | place: USA: Nebraska...
ACTTAAGTTTGGAGTCTTTTTACAATCGGTCTAACCTTTATCAGTTGCTTGCACATTTCAATCCGGACGCCCGCGTATCGCTACAACCCTTTATTCAATTGGTTGATCAGTTTTACCAGGATCAACATCCCGTTCCTTCTCCTGATTTATTTGCATTGCCCCGGATCGTTTATGCAGGAAACGTAATTTTACGACGTAAAACATGGCGTATAAAAACAGGCATTATCCCTCAACAAGATCAGTTTGAAACAGATTTTGAATACTTCATCAGGCTAAATAACTGGCTCATCCATAACAAAATACCAACAGCAGTATTTCTCTTTTTAAGAAAACGTGCTTATCAGGTCAAACCGGAAGATAAAAGAGAAGGTTTGCATGATGATTACAAACCACAATACCTTTCATTTCATAGCCCCATGTTTTTAACCTTATTTAAGAAACTATTGTTAAGGGCAGGCAATTACATTACACTTGAAGAGGTATTTCCGAAACCAGCTCAAAATAAGGTAAGCGAATACCTCATCCAATGGTACAATTACTGATGCGTTTATGGAAAATCAACAACAGACATGGTTATCGCTATATTTATTCCATCATGGAGATGGTGATCGAGTATTAAAGCAGATCGTTCATCCGTTTATTAAGCAATGGTATGCATCCTGGTTTTTTATACGTTATTGGGAGGGTGGTGATCATATCCGTTTGAGGCTAAAAGCTGCCGCGCACCAGCACCATTCAATCGTTAAGTCGCTTGATGCAGACAGATCGTTGTTAAAATCGATTCAGATCGCCGCATACGAGCGAGAGACAGACCGGTATGGTAACTTACAGACTATGCCATGGGCAGAACATTATTTTGAATGTTCTTCTGCTTATATTTTAAACTGGATTGGAAATAAGCAAACCAGCCAATCGCCCACAGCACAGGCCATAAAGTTGCACCTCACGTTATTATCGGCCACCGGATGGGACAAAGATTCACTGATCGGCGTTTGTAATTACTTTTTGGAGGGTTGGTTACCTAAACTCTTCAACCAAACAGAGCCGAGGGAACGGCAAAGGTTGTTTTGGCTCAATCAGTTCGAGCGGGTTTTTAAAGTATCTAAACCTCAAATCATCAAAGCGGCAAAACAGTTTTGGCAAGCGCTAAATGTGAAAGCATTAGATGACGATTTAAACACCTATTTATCAGCAACCATTGGCATAATGAAATTATATCAATCTATTGGTTTTGAGAAAGATAAATTATTTCAGATCATCTCAAGCTTTATGCACATGAACAATAATCGCTTAGGCATTTCCAATCAGGAAGAAGCTTATATCATGTATTGTATTATGGCCAGCATTCAGTTTATACACGAGAAACCTACCCATAATTAAAGATGTTCAGTACACAACAGACCAAAAAATTTAGGGAACAGCTTTACAAAATTTACGATGAGCTCTGTTTGAATTTAAAAGAGACTGATCCGGAAATCTGGTGGCCAACCCCGTTCTACATCAATCCTGATGAGTATGAATTTAGGGAAAGTTACGACCTTTTTAACGGCAATTGTGGCATCGTTCTCTTTTTTCTGAAATTATATCAGTTTGACGGAAATGCGGATCACCTGAGAATTGTAAATAAGGCCATGTACCGCATCCTAAATGCTGATGAGGTGCTTCATCCTAAATTCTTTGCATTGTACACTGGCTTGGGCGGGGTGATTTACACTTGCCTTAAAATTTTTGAAGTTACCGATGATGGATTCTATAAAGCTAAAGCTTTGGCACTAGCGCTCCATCATGAAAAACAATTGACAGGACTGTTAAAGGCCGATCTGTTAAGTGGTTATACCGGTAATTTGCTCTTGTTCACCTTACTTTATCATCACACCAATCACCCTAAGGTATTAAGCATGGTTAGGTTGTTGATTGATCGGTTAATTGCTGAGGCACGGATTTCGGAAAAGGGCCTGAAATGGGACTATTCAGGATCAAAAAAAGCCTACGACAGCATGACCGGCTTCTCTCATGGCGCTTCGGGCATTGCATGGGTATTGATGCAGGTTGGTCAATATTTTAACGCTTCGGGACTGATTTATCTGGCCAAAGAGGCTTTGGGTTACGAAATGCAGTATTTTTACAATCCTGCTAAAAACTGGCTGGATTTACGTCTGGGTCCACACAGGTTAAATAAACCTGACGTGCATCAATGGAAATTGGAAACATTTTTACCGGAAATGACTGATGTAAATGCCTGGGCGCACGGTGCTGCCGGCGCAGGACTGAGCAGAAAATTGGCGATGCAGGTGATTAAAGAAAAAAGTTATATAGCCGATTGCCAAAATGCTTTAGAACGCTGTCTGGATGATTTAAAAAAGCTGGAGCGAACTGATTTCACCTTAGTAAGCGGTTATTCGGGAATGATTCCATTGTTGTTAAACTATGGCTTAGCATCTCAAATTACCTTAATATTAAAGCAGGCCAACGCACTCCATCACGAAACGAATAGCTACAACACTTACGTTTCATGTGGCGTTAAAGACTATGGGCTCTTATCAGGAAAAGCAGGGATAGGTTACACGTTAGTAACTATTCTGATCGGCCAAAATTCCGATAGCATTTTATGTCCTGCGTTACCAGAGAACAACAACAAATCAATACTGGAGAGACAGTATGATGAAATTGAAATCAAAAAGTCGGTTTTTTTTAAATACTACCCCAGAACATTGGCGAAATTACAGGGTTTTTCTGCCTATCAGGCTGAGGACATCAATGATTTTAAGAAAAAACTACAATTATTAATTTCGAAGATGCCAAACGATGAAATTGTAGCTTCGTTCAATCTGGAAAGCACTTTAGTTGATTTATGGAAAAAACATAAAGGCTATTTTAGTTTAGCGCAAAAACATAAATATTGGGTTAAAAAGGCTGAAGAAAGCCTAAATCTAACCACCCGGCAGTTGCTCAAACGATTTTTCAGATTGTACGATCGTATAAAACGCTATCATCCGAACGAAAGGAAAAAAAATGAGCTGATTTTATTAATCAGTAACGAAAACGGAATACAAGAACTTAGCGTTGGTGTATTTACCGCATTGATTCTGAATGCAATTGAAGAAGAAAAAATGAGAGGAGCGGAACTTGTAAAATCACTTCAATTGAAGCTATTGGGAAATAACCCAAATCAAAAGTCTTTGGATGAGTTAGCGGATAAGATGATTCAGCAAATCCGGTTATTGATTGAGGCGGGTTTTATTGACGTAGTAGATAATCAATGAATTATAAAATGGTTAATTGATGAAACGCTAAATACCACCTAACAGAACAAGGCGCCCTAAAGCGCCTTGCAATGACAATACCTGTCGTTAATTAACAGATAACGGTTGTACACCTAACAGGTGGCGTATGGTGGTCATCTGTTTGCTCTGTGTGTGTAGGCTCTGATACATTACCCAAACCGCCTGATAAACGCATAGCTACTTCGCTATCAATACTAGTTACAAAACTTTCCAATTGAAGGTCTTCTAAGCTCAATGTGATTTTTTCTGATTGATTTTTCATAAAATAATTGATTAATGTTGATGCCTACTTGTGGTTACGGGGGTTCGGCTTATCCCCGGTTGCAACAACGCTAAGTTAATCAATTGCAACATAGTTGCAAAACAATAATCAATATTTTTGCAACTATGTTGCAAAAATGCATTTTACAAAAACAAACACCTGTATTACAGGTGTTTATCACAAACAAATAACCTAATAGAATTCAATTTATTATGAAAACTAAATAAGCTTACAGGACAGAAAGCGGTTGAATATTAATTCTTATTTTTGGCGGTTGCAAAAACAATCACACCGGCTATCAAAATAATACCACCGGCATAAGGAGGCCAGTTCACAGATTTTTCTTTGTCTGCTGAAATTTGAATAGGACCCGCATCTACAATTTTTTCTTTTTTAGTATAAGAAAAACCAGTCCAGATGAGCATGGCAATACCCACAACAATCAATACAATTCCTAATGTTCTGTTCATAATATTTGATTTTTATCTATAGCAGAACAGCAATCATATCAATATGTTTTTATTTCAATTTATAGCCAATGGATATCTTGCTCGCCAGGTTTATATTTTCGGCGAATTCAAGCGAAAGTGTAAATCTTTTTACGCTCAAAAAGTAGTTAAGATTCCATGCGGAAGAACTGTTAATTACTTTTTCAGGATCTTCAAACTGGCCATATTTAAAACTGTTAGCTAGTCCGGGCGTTCCACCGATGAAAAGCCGAAAGGCATGCTTAATGTCGTGGTTACGCCTTGCCCTGAAAATCACTTCAGTTGATAATCCGGTTGTCCAAAATCTTTTCCTGTTTGAGACACCCGCATGATTGTACACTTTACCATTATAAATTTCATCCCTAAAATCAGCATATGATCCGCTTTCTGTACTTAAAGCATTTTCCCAGTTTATAAATCTAAAATCTGTATTTCCATTTAGAGAAGTGCTGTGAAAACCTATCGAAGTCCTTAAACCAAATCCATACATGTTTTTGTTAAAAGCTGGCGGGTAATCAACATCAGTATCATTCTTGCCATTTAAATACCGGTGTTCGGCGCTTCCAAAATAACCAAAAGCGCCATATGCAACATTAAACCCTTTAAAAGTATGGGCACGATTGATATTTAACATCCCCATTTCAAATGAAACACTGCCATTCCCGGGAGAGGTTGCCCCTGCAAAACTTGCTGATGCATGTGTTAAAGATTTGATGCTATCAGCCTCCATCTGACGTGGCAGATAGCCCATGTTATTTCCAGGTAGAGCAGGGGTAATGTATGTTCTGCAAGCGCTTGATAAAATAACTAAAAGCAGAAGGAAAAGGAGCACGTTAATTTGAATTTTCATTCCAGGCGCTTATCTATTCTTCAAAGAAATCAACTAAACCACCTAAAAAATATTCCTGTATTCCTTCCGTAAACTCTTCATAGTCTTCATCAGGAATATTGGTTTGCCGAAATTCAAGCGATGTTCCTTTCTTATCTTCATGAAGTTTGATGGTCACGATAGAAGGTTCATTTTCTTCTCCAAAATACCATTGCTGCACAATTTGCTTCCCATAAGTAAATTCGATGTTTTTACCCGTAATATCGCCATCCCATAAAGAGAATTCCGAACCGGGTACTTCTTCAAACGCTACTTCGGCACCGGTCCATAGCTTCATACTAATGTCTTTGGTAAGGGCTAAATAAACTTCTTCTGGTGGGGCGGGTATGTAGGTATATTTTTTAAAGTCTTTCATTTTCTACTGTTTCTATTGTTTCTTGATTTTTAATAATATTTTCTTCTTTTTCCAGATTATTAATTCTGAATTTTTCATTTAAATCCTGAATTACTGCCTTTCTCCAGTCAGAATCGGGATAAGAAAATACAAAGGTTTGTTTAACACGTTCCGATTTTAAGAAATAGGTGATCCAAATAGCAGCGAAAATACCAATTCTTAATACAGGATAAAATTCTGAAGCTCCCAAAATTTCGTTATTTACCAGTTTATTAATATAAATACTCGCTATAGTATCCAGTAAAGTAATTAAGAATGAAAAAATAAGGAATGCAATGTAATATTTTGAAAAAAAATCCCGTCGCTTATAAAACGATACTAATATAAAAATGCTAAAAACCAATAAGATCACATTAAATACAACTGTAAGTACTACCGACAAATTAAGTAAAAGCGAATGTGCATTTAGTTGGATACCTTCCCATATCTTATCAGTATAAATATTTTGCTTTAATGCCGCAACCAGTATAATCAGTGGGTTTAGTGTAATGCCGATGCCTGGTATGGCTAACCAGCCCCCCAATCTCCATGCATTTTTAATAGAATCCAGATCAAATTCAGTCTTTCTGGTATAACGATAAATAGCTATAAATATTGAGAGTAAAAGTGTCACAAATCCGATTCCAAGTAATTTGAGATTTAGTCCGTCATTTTCAACAGGTGCTGCGCCACCCCAATAAATGCCACAAGATAGTGTATTGAGCATTTCTTTACTATCCTTTATATAATCGTTTATGCTATTGGTTTGTAATACAGGAGTGAAATTTTGGTAATAATACGTTAGTGTTAAAGTATTGAATTTTGCGTTTGCACGGTATAAAAACCTGTAATTCTCATTGTCGATATTTATATTTTCATTCTTAAAATTCCAGATTTCAGGCAGTATAATCCTTACTTCCTGTTCAATGGTACTAGGAAATTTTAAAGAGAGCGGAGCATTTCTAAATTTCTTGATCGATATAATCTGGTCATTAATCAGATCGCCGTAAAAGTAAGCCAAATGTTTTGATTGGTCAGTTTCACTACGTGCCCATAAATTATCTATTTCATACGTTTCAGTTACAGATATTATATTTTCAGCTTCATTATCTTTGATCTCAATCGGATCTTTTATGGTTAAGCCAGGATAAAGATTGGAGTAATACTTTACATAAGATTTTTCAATATTATCTGCTCCCTCATTGTTTAAGTTCTCTCTAAAATTATCAGCATAATTGTTCGAATAATCACTGGTAATACGAAGCGTAGTTTTGGTAGTACCAGCGGTGTCGCCAACATTAAAAACTACTAATGATTTTAGCTTACCAAGGTTCTGTTGAGCAGTTTCAGTTAATTCTTTATTGCCATCCTTTATCACCAAAACTTTTGCACTGTAAGGAAAGTAATTATTAAAAATAGGTCCGCGCTGGTTGGCTATAGTTGGATCGATGTAAATTTTTCTATCCTCAAATTCTACAACCACTATCTCATGATTAAACACGCCGGGGCTAGGTAATAATGATGCTGTTTCTTTCTTAAGATAAGTATTAAGAAATACGGAGTATGCGTTAATATCGTTGGCTTTTAGTAAATTACACAATAAAGTTGATTTATCTTTGCAGTCTCCGTATCGTTGTTTTAATATCCTTTCCGGACTATTTGGGCGGTGCGAATATTCACCGATCTCAATGCCCATATACCTTATTTCATCCTGCACAAATCTGGTTGCCAGTTCAAAATACTTTTCTTTATTTCCTTTAGCTTTAAGTTTTAATTCTGCTACTTTTTCATTTATAACTGGAAAATTTTTAGCGTTAAACTGCTGTAAACTCAGTCCCCAGTCTACAACTTCTTGCCAGCTGTTATATTCTGATATTTGAACCCTTGCAAACGGATCAAAATCAGAAGGCTCAAAATCATGGGAAGGATAGGTTTTTGACATTGAATTTTGCCATTCAAAAACATTTAAGCCTTTTACCAGAGATTTTTTTAATGGAGGTACACTATTAAAATTCTTAGTCCGGATATTTCTGCCTGGTTTGAATATGATATTGTTATAAACGTTAACAATCTGACTATTTCCCTCGAAATAGATGGTGTTTGAATACTTTGGAAAAACGGGATTACTTCCTTGGATCGTGTACGCATATTCAATCCGATCACCCTTTCTAATGTCATCCAGTATTAAGTAAGCTGTATATAAGCCACTATATATAAACCTTGACAATTCTTTTTCATTTTGCAGGATTTTGAAATTCTGTAAAATGAGTTTATCTATTGGTTTATTGTCGCGCCAGATCGTTAATTTATGAAATACGAGCTTTTCGTAACTTGGATCATAAGAAATAGATATCTCAGAACCATTTTGAACACCGGTACCATTACTGATTTCTCTTATGAGATGCGAATACTGTTCCTTTGTTTCTAAATTATTCTGCTTTTCAAAAAGAAAAAGATAATATCCATCCTGAATATTTTTGTAAGCTGGTTTACTATTTATAACCTTAACTGTTTGTAGCCAATCAGGCAATTTCGTATTTATAGCAACCTTTCCTTTTTGTGCAAAAGCCAAATTGGCCATTACTAAAATAATACAAATTAAGAGCGTAATTTTTTTTATCATATTTACTTAAAAGCGTTTAATCCGGTGATATCCATTCCCGTAATCAATAAATGTATATCATGTGTACCTTCGTAGGTAACCACTGATTCTAAGTTCATCATATGGCGCATGATCGAGTATTCCCCCGTAATACCCATTCCACCAAGCATCTGGCGGGCATTTCGGGCAATATCCAGGGCAATTTCTACACTGTTTCTTTTCGCCATGGATATTTGTTCGGCCGTAGCCCTGTTCTCACTCTTCAGTAAGCCCAGGCGCCAAACCAGTAACTGACCTTTCGTAATTTCGGTCACCATTTCGGCCAGTTTCTTTTGCTGCAACTGGAAACCACCGATGGGTTTCCCAAATTGAACACGCTCTTTGGAATAACGCAAAGCGGTATCATAACAATCCATTGCTGCACCCAAGGCACCCCATGCAATGCCATAACGTGCTTGATTTAAGCAACCTAAGGGACCTTTTAATCCACTGATTTCAGGAAAAACATTCTCTTTAGGAACTTTAACATTGTCAAATACAAGTTCACCGGTTGCCGATGCACGCAGGCTCCATTTATGATGTGTCTCCGGGGTGGAAAATCCTTCCATTCCCCGTTCTACCACCATGCCCCTGATTTTGCCTGATTCATCTTTTGCCCAAACCACAGCAATATCGGCGAAGGGGGCATTGCTGATCCACATTTTTGCGCCATTTAAAATATAATGACTCCCGGCGTCTTTAATGTTGGTTACCATACCACCTGGGTTGGAACCATGATCTGGTTCGGTTAAACCAAAACAGCCCATCATTTCGCCACTGGCCAATTTAGGAAGGTATTTTTTACGCTGTTCCTCAGTTCCATAAGCATAAATCGGATACATCACCAACGAACCCTGAACAGATGCAGTAGAGCGAATGCCTGAATCACCGCGTTCTATTTCCTGCATCAAAATTCCATAAGCCGTATAATCCAGCCCGGCACCACCATACTCAACCGGAATAGTAGGACCAAACGCACCAATATCAGCTAGGCCTTTAATTAAATGTTTTGGAAATTCTGCTTTTTGGGCATAATCCTCAATAATTGGACTAACTTCTTTTTTTACCCAATCTCTGGCCGTAGCACGGATTAATTTATGTTCATTGGTTAACAATTCATCCAATAAGTAATAGTCTGGCGCCTCGTACAGGTCTTTTTTTACTGATTTGCTCATGTAATTTCTTGTTATTCTGGTTAAGGAACAGCGTTCATTTCAAAGGTAACAATTTACGACAATGGGCATTATATTCGTGAATAAAAATTTAATTTAGCAGCTTAAAGAAAATAAATGAGCCGTTTTAAACAAACCGTAGCTTTAAAAGATGTAAAATGCTTTGCTTTACATGGGTATTACCCGGAAGAGCAATTAACTGGAAATCATTTCATAATAGACTTAACAACCGAATTTACGCCGGCAGGTTTTGATGATGAACTGGCGCAAACAGTTAATTACGAAGACCTGAATAGCATTATCAGGATGGAGATGAAAAATACCCAAAAGCTGTTGGAAACCGTTTTGAATAACATCATCTCAAAAGTGATGGAAAGGTATCCTTTTATAGAAAAGGTTGATGTAAGCATAAAAAAGCTTAATCCACCAATGCCCGGCCAAGTAGGCCATTCATTTGTTAAACTTAGTTATTCAGCAAGCAATTAAAATGAATTTTACCCATATCAATACCGAAATTTTAGCAGCAATCACCTCAGCCATTGGTGCAGATAAAATTTTTACCGATGCAGAAAGCCTGGATAATTACAGCCATGATGAGACCGAAGATTTGCGCTATCAGCCTGAGGTTGTGGCAAAACCCACTACACCGGAGGAAGTTTCTGCCTTATTAAAAATCTGCAATGCCCACCACGTTCCGGTTACACCCCGGGGAGGCGGTACAGGTTTGAGTGGAGCTGCCTTGCCCATTTATGGCGGGGTTTCCTTATCAATGGAAAAGTTTAAAGCCATACTGGATATTGATACCGATAATTTACAGGCAACTGTTGAACCTGGCGTGATAACCGAGGAGTTTATTAATGCTGTAGCTGAAAAAGGTCTTTTATACCCGGTTGATCCAAGCAGCAAAGGATCTTGTTTTATTGGAGGTAACGTAGCACACGGTTCTGGTGGCCCAAGAGTTGTAAAATATGGTACCATACGTGAATACATCTTAAATCTGGAAGTCGTTTTACCTAACGGCGATATCATCTGGACGGGTGCGAATACGTTAAAATATGCTTCAGGATATAATTTAACCCAGTTAATGATCGGTTCAGAAGGCACCTTAGGTGTGGTGACAAAAATCGTCACCAAATTATTGCCAAAACCCAGCCAGTCTGTTTTAATGATGGGATCGTTCAGTACAAATGAAGATGCTTGTGCAGCGGTTTCAGCGATTTTCAGGGCAGGGGTTACCCCATCAGCCCTGGAGTTTATGGAACGCAAAGGAGTGGAGTGGGTAATCAAATTCGACGATATTAAATTTGATTTAAAGAATGATGTTGCGGCATTGTTAATGATTGAGTTTGATGGTGATGATTTGGATGATATTTTTAAAAATTGCGAAAAAACAAACATCGTTTTAGAAGAACACCACTGTACAGAAGTCTTATTTGCAGATACTGCTGCTCAAAAAGAGGAATTGTGGCGGATGCGCAGAACAATGGCCGAATCGGTTAAATCCAACTCGGTTTATAAGGAGGAAGATACCGTTGTTCCCCGTGCAGCTTTGCCAAAACTGATCAATGGTATTAAAGAGATTGGTGCCCGATATGGCTTTGAGAGTGTTTGTTATGGACATGCCGGCGATGGTAACCTGCACGTTAATATTATTAAGGCAGGGATGAGTGATGAAGACTGGAAAAACAAACTCAAATTTGGTATCGCTGAAATATTTGAACTTACCACCGCTCTTGGTGGGACATTATCTGGCGAACATGGAATTGGCCTGGTTCAAAAAGAATTTATGCCAATTAAATACTCAGCAATCCACCTTAATTTAATGAGGGGGATTAAAAGTGTTTTCGATCCAAATGGAATATTAAATCCGGGAAAGATTATGCCAGATGTTGCCCGCGCTTAGGAAACACAAAAAAAGTGTCGTCATACGAGTGGAGTACAACGCAATCGAGAACCATGCAGTGCTCAACGAAGCTAAATCTGTTTCAGTAATGCTTTTAATTTAGGTCTATCCCCGCAGTACCGGCGGGGCAGACCTTTTGCTGCGCTTCAGTTGAGCCGACGATCTGCATTTTTTACAGCTGCTCGAAACCCAACATTTTCTGTTTCTCTTCTTCAGGGATTGCTGTGGGTTTACCGGTAGTATAGTCCATCGCTATACACACCGTTTTTCCTTTGCTGCAGATAACCTCTTCACTTCCCTTCAGCTTCACGATCTGGTATTCCAGATCAAAGCTCGTATTACCGATTCGTGATGTTTTGACATGGATGGCAATTTTATCATTCATTACAATCGGTAAAATATAATCAATTTCTGCATGTGCAATCACGATTCCCGTTTTCTTCCAGTTCCAATTGATAATTTCTTCCCAATATTTAGTTCTGGCAATTTCAAGGTAAGTAAAATAGATCGAGTTATTTACATGACCCATCATATCAAAATCAATAAAGCGCAAATGGATATTGGTTTTATAGTTGAATTTGTCTGAAAACGACCTAATATCTGTCAATTTGTCTCTTGATTTAGATTTATTTTGCCAAAATGTCTTAAAAATCATAAATTTTTGGATTGGTATATAAGTTGAATAAGATGAATTATCAAATTAAAAATTAGAAAAATAAAGAATAAGCGATATGACACTTGTAAATTTTAACAACAGAACCCGCAACACTGCTCCTTACTTTAACAATGTATTTGACTCATTGTTTAGCGACGCGGTAAGTAAAAACAAAATGGTTGATAAATCACCAAATGTGAATATTTATGAAAACGAAGCCGCATATGTAATTGAATTGGCCGCTCCAGGGTTAAAAAAAGAAGATTTTCAGATCAATTTAAAAAAAGATACCCTTTCTGTTTGGGTGGAGGTAAAAAAAGATGAAAACCAGGTAATTAAAGATTTTACCCGTAAAGAATTTGATTACAGCTCATTCGCACGCTCATTTAATTTACCGGATACTGCCGATGGCGATAACATCAGCGCTGAATATAGAGACGGTATTTTATCGATCAACATCAGCAAAAAAGATACAGCTAAGTTACAGCACAGAGAAATTGTAGTATCATAATTAGATAAGTAGTTGAGGATTTCATAATAGTTTAGTTTTTTTTTAAAATTATGAGACCTGCGTCAATGGGGTTGAAGGCAAAATGTGGTTGACGGCTGATGCGGGTTTCATAATCATTTAGGTTTAGGTTTTTTAAGGTTAATGCCGGATGGCATTAACCTTATTTTTTGCCCTGCTTAAAATAATTAATTAACCGCTATCAAATTTATTTCTGGCCATCTTAGAAATACATCACGTAATAAATTAAGTTTACGATTCTCATCAAAGCGTATTTAGATTGATTTTAAGTTACAGACTTAAAATTAGCTTAACCTCAATTTTTTGTATTTTTGCGGCATGGAAAGAGAAATTCTGGATACAAAACGTAAAGCACTTAAAATAAATCTTGATCCGAGAATTTATGGCACTTTTGCCGAGATTGGCGCTGGTCAGGAAGTTTCACGAAACTTTTTTAATGCTGGGGCAGCATCCGGAACAGTAGCCAAAACCATGTCGGCTTACGATATGACTTTTAGCGATGCCATTTATGGAGCAGAAACAAATGGTCGTTATGTTAGCCAAAACCGTCTTTTACAGATGCTCGACCATGAATTTGGATTGCTCAACGAGCGTTTATCTGGTGAAAAATACGAAAGCCGTACATTTTTCGCCTTTGCCGATACCGTAACTACCTTGAATTACAAACGCACCAACGAACCGCACGGCTGGGTTGGCATCCGGTTTCAAAACGAGCCGGGAGGTTTCCCGAACGAAATATTCTTTCATGTGCGTTTGTTGGATACTGATGTAAATATGCAACAGCGTGTGCTTGGCATTATTGGCGTAAACTTACTTTATGCAGCTTTCTATTATTATCAGGATCCGAAAATAATGGTCGAGTCTCTTGCTGACAATTTAACCATCGGATCGGTAGAAATCGATTTGATTTCGGTTAAAGGCCCGGCATTTCCAGGCGTAGATAATATTTTACTTAATCTGTATATGATTATGAAAGATTTTTCGGCGGCTGCCATTTTTGATGCTGATGCACATCCCCGCCAGGCTAAAGATCTTTTGTACAAAAAGGATATTATGATTTTAAGGACCAAATACGGCCAAAAATCTTTACCTAACTTTAACCTGTTTAATAAGGCTACAGAGCAGTTTAAACGTACCAATAAAGTAGAAGAGGGGAATCTTGCTGTAATGATTGAAGTATTGGCAACCAATGTGTTAACAGACGCACAAGAAACACCTGATGACATTGATTTAGAAGCAGTTGCCAAGCGTACACAAGAAATGTGCGACACAGGAAACACGGTGATTGTTTCGAATTTCACCCGCCATAACCGCCTTGCCAAATACCTGGCCAGATGTAAGCCCAAAAGTGTCGGCTTAGCAACAAACATCAACAATTTAAAATTCGTATTCAATGCTAATAACTTCACTGGCGAAAACTATTCCGGCCAGTTATTGAGCTACGTAAACGATATGTTTAACACTAATGTACGGTTATTTGCTTACCCTTTCCTGGATAAAAAGACCAATCAGGTGATTACCACAGCGAATATGCCAATTACCCCTGAGGCGAAACCATTATTTGATTTCCTGTTGATTAATGGTTATATTACTGATATTAAAGATTATAATGATGACGAGGTGAAAACAGCATAGCAATTTTTCTATCGAGAATGGTCATCTCGGGTGAAGTATAACATATTGAAGAGGTTGCAAATCCGAATTTTCATCGTTATAAAATTAAGGTATGCAATTGGCTGCTTAAACAATAAGCTAAAAATGACATCTGTGATTTTCGGATCGAGAATATTTACTATTTATCGCCGTAATGACCAAGTGCTGAAATTATTGTGACAGTTACTATGTTTTCTTCTATTTTATATATTAGTCTATCTTTTTGATTGATCTGCCTTGACCAGTAACCTGACAAGTCAAACTTAAGTTTTTCAGGTTTACCAATTCCTGTCTGTGGATGCTCTGATAGTTCTGTGAAAATTTGGTTTATTCGTTTGATTGAAGATTTATTTCCAGATTTATAATGTGCTTCAAGATCTTTTTTTGCTAGCTTTTCAACTTCTATAAAATACTTTCCCATATATTATTAGGATCTTTAATTCTGGTTACATTTCCTTTTTCTGCACTAGCAGCTCTTGCCTTAACTTTTGCCACAAATTCAGGATTGTAAGGACTTTCTTCTTCTTTTTGAAAAGTAACATCTAAAGCTTTTAGAATCGCTTCTATGGCTGCCTCTTGTTTCTTATTTTTAGGATGTGCGATTATAGTCATGACAAATACTTTATACTCAAAAATACGAAATTATTTCAACAGTAATTAGTCGATAAAAGAAAAGCAACATTTTTATCAGTATGTCGATTCGATTAAATCGTGCGCAATACCGAGCCATTTTCGTTTACCATAAAAGCATGCTTCGCACCGCATTTGAACGCAAAATTATTACGCTGGTGACCAACAGGAAAATCGAACGCAACCGGATAGGTATACTCTTTTACCTTTTCGAGCACAATATCATAAATATTTTTGCCAAATTCTTCACCTGCATCATCGGGCTTAATTTTAAAACCACCAACAATTAGTCCTTTCAGGTTATTAAGCTTGCCGCTACGTTTTAAGTTCCATAACATTCTGTCAATGCTGTAAAGGTATTCGCCAGTATCTTCTATAAACAAAATTTTATCTTTGGTTTCTAAATCCGATGGACTTCCGGCGAGTGTTTCAATAATGCTCAGGTTGCCACCAACCAGTATCGCATCAGTTTTGCCAAAGCGGTTATTGCTATTGGATGGGGCTGTATAACCAATTTCTTCACCTATCAAAGCGTTTTTTATCGATAGGATTGTTTCGATCTGTACAGGCTCCGCCTTAGCCCAATCATCAGGAAAACTATTGCACATTTTAGCATGGATAGACGCAATGGCAAAATTTTTCGCCAGGTGACAATGTAATACAGTGATATCGCTAAAGCCGATAATCCATTTGGGATTTCTTTTAAAAACCGAAAAATCAAGCTGATCGATGATGCGTACGAAACCATAGCCACCACGGGCACACATAATGGCTTTAATGTCCGGATCATTAAGCATTTGCTGAAAATCAGTTAGCCTTTCTGCATCCGTTCCACCGTAGGTAAAATCTCGTTTGCCAATAGTTTTTCCAATTTTAACATTAAAACCCCAACTTTCCATTTGTAAAACCGAAGGTTGGATCTGTTCGCGGGTAATGTATCCCGCCGGACTACTAATTGCAATCGTATCGCCAGGTTTTAAGTACGGAGGGATTTTAAACGCTGAACTTTCACTTTCAATAGCTAAAGTTTCAAAGGCTGGAAGCATGGTAGCAGCCGCAATAAACGAAGAAAGAAAATGTTTTCTATTCATCTAAAATAGGGTAGTGGAATTGATATGGCTAAATATAGGATTTAAAATTCTGGCATAAAAGAAAAGGGATTTATATCCATAAATCCCTCTTTAAACCAAACAAATTAATCTGTAAAAGATTAGTATAATGTGAATTATATAAATAACCGTAAATGGAATAAAATGTTTTTGGGATTTTGAAAAAAAAAATTGCCTTTCTGAGCACAATGAAGAATCCATTAACCACCCGGCTTATCAAGTCACTTAAATCACTGTAACTGCTGACTAGCCCTGATGGAAACGGAACTACTTTTTGGTTTAACTTACATTTTATTTTCGAATGCTCGCCAAAAAGTTTGCAGTGTACAGCTTGACTAAGATTTTGCCAGGAGCCCAGAAACTGCGCCTCTGAAACAGTCACTAATTCCACTCATACCTTTAGTTATTTTAAAGGTATATTACCCCGATGATGCCGGCAACATGGTAAAAGTGAAGGCTACCCATCGCGGATAGCCTTTGCTAACAACAAAACAAATATAAGATAACCAAATCTTTCCTGATTGAGCAGAATCAGGTTAAAGTGCTATGAGATACACTTTGTGGCCTAGTAATGGATTCGAACCATTATAAAGAGTTTATGAAACCCCAACCTTCCCATCGGTCAACTGGCCATGTTTTATAATTGCTTTAATGATAAGTAATCACTTAGTTCTAAAATCTGTTCTTTATTTAAACTATCTTCATCCTCCCTAACGACTAATTTCCCCACTTCTGTCTGCAATGGATAAATCACAGGAGGATAGTCATCTATTGCTGGGTATTGAAAATAAATGGACATAACTTTCAGTATTTAATTATTAACATCTTTAGCTCTTGCTTAATCTTGAACAAATATAAAAATAAGTATATAATATCTATAGATTTAGTAGTATTTTATATTAAAAAATAGATAAATAACTCATTAACAGTTAAATAAAATTTTTATTACACTTTATTTATTCAACAAGATTGATTAATGGCCACGAAGTGGACGTCGTATTCCCTAAATCAATGGCGGCACAGGTGCATATCATATAATGGCACTTTTAGCTGTTTTTAAATGTCTTTAAATTCAATTTTAGAAAAGCTAATTATTTTGAGGATATTTGTAATTCAAACATTAAAATAGTAATCGTGTCTTTAGATAAATTAAAACTTAGCAAACCACTTGTAGCGGCCATGACTGATGCAGGATTTTTAACGCCAAAAGAAATCCAAACCAGAACAATGTCGCGAATTTTAGGTGGCCAGGATGTTATAGCGGTGGGACCGGAGGGCTCGGGAAAAACAACGACTTATGTTTTAGCTACTTTAATGAAGTTGAAATATGCTTTTGAGGAAGCACCAAGAGCATTGATTTTAGTACCGGATGTGGAGCATGTAGACCATGTTTTGGAACAATTTAAACTATTGAACCGCAACAGTACATTCAGAATTTTAGGAATTGATAGCAGGGGTACTGTTGAAACGCAAATGAATGAGATTACAGATGGTTGCGATATTATTGTTGCTGTACCAGATCGTGCCCGTGCATTGTATTTAAAGCTAGCCTTAAACACCAATAAAATACAGTTATTTATAGTTGATAATGCGGAGCTGATCGTTAAAAAAGGCCTGCAGTTGCCTGTTGTTGAATTAGCTAACAGCGCTTACAAATCTCAACATGTAGTGTTTACAGAGGTCATGCATGATAAACTCAATCACATGATCGCTCCTTTTATGAAAGATTCTGCGGCGACCATTGAGGTAGACGAAATAGGGGAAAAGCAGGCTGAGGTTTATCAGCAAATGCTTTACCAGGTACCGAATTTCAGGACCAAGCTAAATTTATTAACTCTCTTATTAAACGATGCGGAATTTTTTGAGAAAGCTGTGGTTTTCGTCAATACACGCTTAACCGCACAAACGGTTTATAAAAATTTTAATCAGTATAAAGAGGGTGAGATTAGCATTTACCGGTCGCTGTTTTTTGACGATAAAGGTTATGATGATATTGAAGACTTTAAAAATAATGCAGAAGCCAGGGTTTTAATTGTAGCCAATGAAAATTTGGGCGAACTCAATATTGAAGGAATTCCGTTCATCTTTCACTTTGAATTGCCGGAGCATAAAGAAACTCTAATTCAGCGCATTGTTAAACATGGTCATGAAGAAGTGGTGGCCATTACATTCTCTACCGATATTGAATTGATTGAGGTAAAAAAAATCGAGCAGGCTATTGGGCAGAAACTGGAGGTAATGGAATTGCCGGAGAATTTAAAAATTGTTGATGCGGCTGACAAACCAAAGAAAAAGAAAGGTGCAGCAGAAGAGGATGAGTCTGCTGATCGTGGAGCTGCATTTCACGAAAAGAAAGCCAGCAATCTAAAAAACTACAACTATAGCGCAGGCGCAAAAGCCAAAATGACCTATAAAAATAAAAAGGGATTGTCTTAGCAATGAGGCTTACCCCTGAACTTGTCCCAGGGTCTATTCCGCCAATAAAGATTCTGAAACAAGTTCAGGATTGACGATTTCTAATATAGAAAAAAGCTCCTCAGAAATTAATCTGAGGAGCTTTTTATTTAACCGTTAGTTGCGACTAGTATAAAGTAAATTCTACACGACGGTTTTGTTGACGGCCAGCTGCAGTTTTATTTGTTGCAATTGGTTGGTCAGGTCCGTAACCTGTAGCTTCAATTCTTGATGCATTTGCACCTTGAGATACTAAATAAGCTTTTACTGATTCAGCTCTGTCTTTAGATAAACGTAAGTTTAACTCTCTACCACCAGTGTTATCAGTGTGACCAGCTAATTTTAAGCTAAAGTTTTTATCTACTAATAAACCAGCAACACGATTTAAAGTTGCGTATGATTTAGCACGGATAGTTGATTTACCTAAATCAAACTCCAAGTTTGAAATTGCATCTCTAACTACTTTACGGTCTTCTTCAGTAATTACTTTAGTTTCTTTAATAATTTCGCGTTGAACTTTGATTGGGCAACCAGAACCATCAACAACTGTACCTGAAGGTGTTCCAGGGCATTTGTCAAATTTGTTTGCTACACCATCGTTATCGTCGTCAGCTAAGTCTTTAGCATATTGCTCTCTATCGCGTTGTGCATTTTGCTCAGCAGTTGATAAAGCTCTTCTCAATTCAGCACTTTCTTCCGCACTTTGTTTACGCAAATCTGCAACAGCACTGTAATTTTGTAATTGTGATTCTTCTTTGTTTCCTAAAGCGAATTCTAAACCAACGTGTGAGTATGAGAATCTGCTTTCGTTATACGCATTTTTAACTGTTGGAGATGATTTGATAAAGTTTACATCGTAACCTAAATCAATGTTAATTCCTTTAGCTACGCCAAATTTGAATCCAACACCAGTTGGGATAAACCAGCCTTCTCTTCCTTTAAATACTTCTGTAGATCCTACATGCGAATCTGAAGACATGTAACCAGCACCAGCCTTTACGTAAGGGATTAATACTGCATTTTCAGTATTCAAACTGAAGTTGGCGATATTCAATACAGCTGTTAATGCTCCAGACCACTGGATGCTATTTTTCTGCTCCAGGTTACCTACATAGTTAGCAGTTTTCAAATCTCCGCGTAAAAAGTCAGCCTGTAAACCTAAAGCTGGTAAAATTTGTTTCTTAATGAAACCACCATAACCAATACTTTTGAATTCTCTGGCATCAACGCTTCCTCCACCTAAGAAAGTGTTCTGACTTAATATACCACCGTGTACGCCTACACTCCAGGTGCGGAAACTTTTTTCTCCGAACCGGGCACCGGTAGTTGGTGTTTCTTGTGCAAATAATTGTGATGATAATCCTAATAAGGCAACCAACATTGTTGATTTAGTAATTCTCTTATTCATGTTAATGTTTTTTAATAATTAGTTTCTTAACAGTTTTTTAACCGTACTGTTTTGCAGGTGATAAGAAAAAATCTTGCCAAATACACTATTCTATATACAAGTAGCATATTATCAGAAGTTTAGCATGTTAAATTTATTTCACAAAAAAGTTACGTAATGATATATTACTGATGTTTTACTGTATATAATACTATACATTATCGGATTTTTACCAGAAATTAGTGCTTGGGAATTTTATTCAATAGGCCAGGACTTTAAGCGGTGCTGACGAACCGTTACTTTATATAGAATTAATCAAATGCGCTGAGTTTTCGCAAACATTAAAGAATTATGCTCACGTCCTGTTGTTTTAGCGTGATAAATAACCTGATGGACTTTTACAGTCTGTATTTATAGATGGCAATTGATCCAGG
>Ga0182008_10000976_pt1 | contig 19844 bp, 18 predicted proteins | sample Sormic07211129_1_FD_120482 | JGI IMG/M metagenome (GOLD analysis project Ga0182008, IMG submission 120482) | Rhizosphere microbial communities from Sorghum bicolor, Mead, Nebraska, USA - 072115-129_1 metaG | ecosystem: Host-associated > Plants > Roots > Rhizosphere | place: USA: Nebraska...
ACCACTTCAAACGGAAACGTTTAGAGTAAAGTTCCTTAAAGAACTTTGATTCCGTAGCTCAGCTGGTAGAGCATTACACTTTTAATGTAGTGGTCCTGGGTTCGAATCCCAGCGGGATCACATCAAAAACTGTCAAAACGTATAAAACCCTGCAATCGCATCGATTAGCAGGGTTTTTGCTTTTAGGGAATTGCCAAAATTCGCACGAATTCACAAAACTTTGGTGAGTGATTCGGTGAGTAGGCAAAAAAGGGGGTAAATTGACTTACCGAATCGTACATAATGACTACTAAGCAGGTTGTTATAAACTTTACATCTTGTATTTTTTTAGTTGCAATGCTATGTTTGCATTGTTGTTATTTATTGTTTTTAACTGCAATGCAGCTCTTGTCCGAAAATCGGGCTCGGGTTGTTTAACTAAAAAATTGAGACGATGAAAACCAGTTTTAGCCTGCTTTTCTATTTAAAAAAGCAAAAGAACTATGTAAGTGGCAATTGCCAATTTACATGAGAATTACCGTAGAAGGTAATCGGGCAGAGATTGCCCCTAACAGAGATTGTAATCCAAATCGATGAACGCAAAAGCTGGCCGAGCAATCGGCACTAAGGAAGAGATTAAAGTATTGAATACGCATCTTGATCAATTGCAATATGCTGTATATTATGCATACCAATCTATTTCTGATTGTGGCATAACAATTACTTCAGAAACTATCAAATCAATGTAAATGGGTACTCTACGAGACACCCATACCCTACTTGAAGCTTTTGCAGATCATAATTTAAAGATGGAAGAACTTGTTGGGAAAGATTATGTTCAAGGCACATTAAACCGCTATAAGGTTTAAAAGACGCATCTTAAAGTTTTTATTCGCTGGAAGTATAAAGTTGCCGATTTAAACATCAAATCAATAGATCAAGCATTTCTAATTCGATTTGACCACTATTTACGGTCTGAAAAAAAATGTGCGAATAATTACGTGGTTAAAAACATCTAAAATCTGGGTAAATCCTCTGTCGCTATTATCTGCCATAGCCCTCAGACGTTCATCAAGCTGTTAGTTAAACAAAACCTTTATTCTTATGCCATTAATTGATGCATCCGGTAAGTTTAAGCTTATGGAACTTAATGCAGATGCCAACCGATAAATCTCAATGACATCGGTTAGGCCATGTGATTTAGCAACAAGATGGGCTGCAACATTATACAAGGCGAGATCGGTAGTGTAAAAGAAGTCTTCTATATCTTCTTGAAGCAATTTCTTTTCATTTTGGCTTTTTTCTGCATCAAGTTGATTGATAAATGCACTTTTTAATTTATACTCCTCAAAGACAGCATTTGTTTCCAGCAATGATGCGACACTTAAAGGTGTACGTGCTAATTCGATTCCGTCCGATTTATAACAACGAACGAAAAGCAATGGCAACTCGTGATCTACCTTTTCCATTTGCATCGAACCTCACTCCCGAACTAATCTCAGTTGTCCAGGTTTGGTTAAATGTCCCTTGATGCTCTTTATAAACCTCGGTATAATAAGGGCTAAATACCTCCCTGCGACATTGTTGATGTAAGGCTTTTATTCTTCAATATCACCTGTCGCATAAGCATTCAAGGCATTAAACAACAGTATAAGGTTTTTTGACCCCATAGCGTACCAATGTGGTCCCAATAGTGAGTAAGCTCGTGTCATATAGTACCTGCCGTTAAATAATTATCTTCATTAATTCCCTCTGACTGGATTTTAAAAAACTCCGGTTCGCTGATATAGTTGAATTGTATAATCTGAAAAAACTGATTGTATTCAGCTTCCTGTTCCAGATTGGGGAATGAATTGATAAATTTTTTTGACTGGAGTTCGCTCTGTAATGTATTATTGATGCTCATCGTTTTTATAATTTGCTCCATATATCATGCAATTGCTTTACTTTATCAAGAAAAAACGGGTCCACAACAGAATCGTTTCCCGCTTGTTTCATTTTTTTTAAAGCTTGTTCACCCCAAAAACTTACTTGAATATTATTTAATTCAGCTTCGTTGTTGATAAGGTATTCATCAAATTCTTTTCGTAAAGATTCGTTTTCAAACAAGATAAATGGGGCACCTGTACCTCTGGAAATCATTGAATAGGAAGCATCAGTAAGATACAATAAAAAAACACCTTCAATCGACGAGAGGTCATAATAATAGTACCAGTTTTCGCTATTTCCAATTCTGATGTAAGCATTCTGTGGAACGGGCAACGTAATTCTCATTTCATCACAATACATATATTCCAGTTGGAACAATTCAGTTTGATGGTATTTAAATTTTGCGGTTCCAAGAAACGATTTTTCATTGGTAAAAAAGTAGCTGTAAACTTCCCAAAATGGTTCAACCTCGCTCATTTCAATCGTGTATTCTGGGAATGTATTGTGGTATAAAACTCTGGTATTACCTATATCCTTAGTCCATTCACCAGGTTTTGTTAGATAGTATTTCATCTTTTCCAACGGTGTCAGATCGAGGCCAAAGCGCTGGTACCACATTTTTTCGATTAAATTTATATCTGCGGCTTTGTCGATGGGCGTATTCGTATCATGAGTTCTGATGTAGATGTGATTTGCCTTAACTTCCTTTTCTCTGTCGCGATAGGAAGCAGTTAGATAATAAGGCTTCATTGGCTCATCGAAAATCACTAACACATCTATTTCTAAATTCTCAATAGCAAAAGTTTTAAGTTCAATTACTGGTCTAATATCACCAGCAAATTTTTGTGCTCTTACGAAATCAATAAAACCAACTTGATTTTTCCGACCGGCCTGCCCAACTGTCACACCAACAATATCACAACCTTCGGAAGGATCGGTAACCCCGAAAATAAGGTATCGATTTCCTTTGAATATACAGTTTGCCAAACAAAGTATATCATGTAACAAGGAAGCATTATTATCATGTGGTTTTTCTTTAAAATCCCAGTATGTACCTTCCCTCTTTCTTTGTATAAGTTGTATAATTTCAGATTGTAAATTCATCATTGGTAAAGATTAGTATAAATGAACTAAAAGCAAAACCGCCAACGTAGATTCAACTCATTTATCAGTCATACTTTCAGCTGCATTTGTTTTATTAAATTCGTTGAACATATAAAGCTATGAAGAATGAAAACGTATTCGGCTTGGAATTACAACACGCTGAAATTAACAAAAGGTTTATTGATACTGGTTGGATAGAGGTTTATCGTAGTAGTAATAATGATTCAGTCGATTCAGGCATATACTGTTGTCTTGTTAAACCGGACTATTTAAAAAAGTATTTGGAAGATAGAGACTGGGGAATACATTGGGGTAGTGAGGGTCATCCAAGCGTGATAACCAATATAAAAATGGCCAATCCGTCACGGAATATCATACGTTTTCAGAACAAGGGCTGGAACCGTTTATTTTTCCTCGGTGGTTTAGTCATGTGAAGGAACGATATGTAGACGTTTCACAGGAATTTGTCAATTACTTCAAGCTTTACGAAAAAGCAGAGAATAAACAAAATCGCAGCTACTTTTTTATAGATGATTCAGGTGATGCCGAAGAAATTATTCATGTAACAGAGCGGCATGTGCGTATCAAGTTGAAGTTTCTGGCAGAATATCTCGCTGTACGAAAAATACATCTTTCATTATGTTTTGATTTCATGTGCGTAACTGACAGCTTGGGGGCTGGATCTGCATTCGTTCCGAAGGATCAGGATTTTAAAAGTGAAAAATATAATTATAATCACTTAATCCGGATAGTACCAGGCATAGGTGATAAAAACCTTCAAAGCTGGATAATTGGCAAAACCATCTTGGAATATGATCCTGCAAAAAGCCAGAAGTTTTGGTTTGATCTTGATGAAGATGCACACGAAAGCTTTATTATCGGTTACCATGAAGATGGCACCGAACAGTCCGTGCCATGTAACTCAGAGAAACATAAATTTTTTACTCCTGTCTATTTTACAAAGAACGTTCTAAACAAATATTATAACAATCCCCACAAATACCAAGTTGATGGCTTTCATCTCAAATCTAATTTCATCAGTTTAAAAATGGATAACAACAACGATGACTACGTTATGATATTCCTTAATGACCTGATAATATTACCACAAAAAGAACAATTGCACTGGAAACACCATAACATTGCACCCAGAAAAGGTCTGGCTATGAGTGGTGCTTATTACGATACAATGGTCATGGGCAATTGGGCTCGTGATTCCGACTCAATACATGTGCGCTTCAAAGAAAAGTACAAGAGTTTTAATAAAAAATGGTTTGAAAAATATGGGTGGCATTTTTACAAAGAACCAAATGGCGGTGATCTACACCATTTTAATTCATTGCACCTACCATCGGAAAGTAATATCCGGTCTTTTTGCGAACAAATGCTTATTTTGGTTAAATTGACAATCGACAGCTTAAATGAGGAAATGCTAGTAAAGGAGTTGCCTAAAATTGAGAATGAAAAGGGCATTGCTAAACTTACCCGCTTTCTTGCCCAACATCAAGTAGAAATTCCTAACATGATTACTTTTTTACGACATCTCCAAGATTTAAGGTCTGGGATGATGGCGCATCGTTTCAGCAATTCAAACAAGAGCTGCAAAAAAGCGGTGGCTTACTTCGATCTTAATGAGGAAAATTACCGGAAAGTTGCCCTGGATATATTTGTCAAATCTCTTTACACCTTGAACACATTCGGAAAATTATTTCTTAATGAAAGCGATAAAGAAGAAAGCTTCGACTAAAACTATACTTCCATGTTTCTGTACAGTGAAAATGTCTATGTAAAGTATAGTGAACACGCTTTTCCATACGGTTTAGGCAGTGAAAATATTTTTATCGTATGTGTTTGCGAGAAATGCAATAGTTACTCTTCAGGTCTTGAATGTGAACTCTATCAAAAATAGTCTGTCAAACTATGATCGGTTAGGTCATGGTATCTATTTCTGGTAGAATAAATATAAAGCACGCACTAGAATAGTCATACTAAAAACATTCGTCACACTTGCTGCCTTTATCTTTAAGGTAAATAAAACACAAAAAACCTTATTACATAACGAGTAATAATACCTCATAAGGTGGAAAGAAATTCTCAAAAGTTCCCATCATTACTCCCATCCACTTTAGATTAAAAACTTAAAATAACTGGTTATCAATACCATATACCTACAACCAAGACAAGTAGGTCAATTTTAGCAACTAAACTGGCCTATGTAGAAATCTAAAAAGGACGACTAACATTATTGGACTGATATATGTTATAACTTAAGATCAACTTATTGTTTTTTCTTAACTATAACCAAATATGTCAACAAATAAGAAAGTCACCTCAAAACCGGTAGCCTCCAAAGCAGCTGAAATTTTAAAAGACCCGAATTCCTCACTAATTGCCAGGCAATTGGCTGGTTCCGCTCTGTCACAAAGGTCCAAAGGTAATCAAACCAGTAGTGAAATGGAGGATAAAGCCGCCAAGGTCCTTGGTAGCAACAAATACAGCGAAGAAACAAAAACAATGGCAGCAACGGTTCTTGCCCAAGCAAATAAGGAACGTTAATTCTCGCATCTACCTACATCTAGACTAACTCAACCCTATGGAAAAAATCTCAATTAGTAATATTGTAGAATTCAAGAGAAAAAAAACACCAACTTCACAGGCCACCTTTATAAACAACCTCAGAAAACCAAAACCCCCAAAACAAGAGGAAGAAGATCGTGGCGGGAATTATTGGGTATCTTCTTTGAGTACTTTGGCTAATTCTTATCTTGAGGAAACTAATGTGTTCATCCTGGAGAAAATTAGCGCATTAATAGACAAATTGGAAACTACAACACGAAAACAAACTAAGGACATGTATCAGAAAAATATTGATATTCTTCACAGATTTGAAGACTACGATTTTTTGCAGCTTCGTCCAACCACCGTTTTGAATTACTTTAAGAAACCCTCAGAGAAGTCGATTCTGTATGTCGAAGACCTACCCATTCAGGCGCTACCCCACCATGTGATTCTGTTTGAAGAGGATGAAGTCAGGAAAGTTGGAGGTTGTTGGTTTGTAGCGAAAAAAAATGGGTACACGCCAGAAGAACTGTCAATGTTCACCGATGCCCTGCACCGCTACCTTACAAAGAATTATGCAGATGAGTATGAAGTTTGTCCTAAGTTTTGTGTGGTTACAGACGTTATGAATCTTAATTCGCTCAGATATGCTGATCTACTTTCCAGTAAACGGCCAACTAGCCTAGCTTCAACTTTGGCAATGATGAAAACATTCATTAAATAGATGTATTTGCTGTTTTAATCTAGAGAAGTTTTTTTCCTTAACTTTTAAATCTTTTGATATGCATGAATCTGTCGCCTTTAGTCAATTAGATTCCATATCTCAAAGAATTTCAGGTCATTTCTATTCAGAGCCAAACCATTCTCCATATCCGGATAAATAATTAGGCAACGCAGTATTATGTAAATAGTAATTCCTATTATGTTCAAACATGGACCAATTTAAACATTGGATTTTTTTGCGTCGAATCTTAGGTGAATAATCAAAAAAAGACAAATATTAGGAAAGCTATTGTTTCAAGCAAAAATCCATGAAATTTCAACAGTTAATCTCCTGTAATTCTTTCGATTTCTCTTTTATTTTTTTAAAAATTTCTGTAACTTAAACTTATAGCTATTGCAACTAAAAAATACAGACAAAAAGGTGAGTGATTCGGTGAGCCACTTTTCAAAAACCTTCCAGATAGACTTTAAACGCTGAAAACTGAATGAAGTTCACATCCCAGCGGGCTCACATTCAAAACCTTTCAGAAATGAAAGGTTTTTTTGTTTGCATTCAATGCTGGAGTTCGAACGGATCGGAACCAAAAGTTTTTTTGTTCTGATCCATTATTACTTTATTTCAAATACAGTAAATACGGCAGCATGATCCGAAGGCCAAACGTCATCAATTTCTGGAGCCGTTCTAACAATTTTAGAAAATAAAGGCTTAATATTTAATCCTTTATAATATATAAAATCGATACGTAAAGTTTGCATATGACCATAAATTGCAGCAAACGTTCCAGTGGGATAAACTACCTCATCGGGATAAAGATGTCTATGGGCATCAGTATAGCCTTGGTTCACCATCAATTTTGATATAGGAAAATCAACAGGACCATACCCATAATGTAGAAATGCTGCTCTTGAAGTCCAGTCAAGATGCGTTCCTGAATTAAAGTCACCTGCAATAATCACAGGTAACTCAGGGTTCGATTGAATTATTGGGTCAATATCCTTATCAAGATTTCGCTGTGCATCTATCGCTCCAACTTTACTATCCTCATCAATCCAATTTTTTGTATCTAAACCAAGATCCGCATAGGAACCTGTGTATTCGTGTTTACTGGCATATCTTAACCACCAATTCCCAATTAGCACTTTCCTTTTATTCGGTAAGGATATGATACCAGTGTTTGATTTGAAATAATCGTTTGAAATACTCTTCGTTATAGCATAACGACTTAAAAGAGCCAGATTATCGGATGGCGATTTTGTATGCATTTCGTAGCCTAAAGCATTTGCCAATTCTGTTTGTGCTCCGTAACCTTCCTGAATCGCAATAATGTCGGCTCCCGTATTTTTTATCAAATCCTTAACCCTTTGTGGCCCTTCAGTTTGACCTAGGTGTACACCACCATGCCAGATATTCCATTGTAATAATTTTAAAATATTTGGATTTGCCGTAGAGTTGGGGGTAATCAGTTTAAATATATTTTGGGTTTGATCTTCATCTGGCACATGTAAGGTATTATTTAGGCCAAAAGAGGTAACGTTTGCGCGTATAATGTTACCAATTTTCGAATTTTTATTTACGTCTACAGTAACTAAAAAATAATTTACTCCTGCTTTTAATTTAAAAGCCTTGCCTTTCACTTCAGTAAATTCAACATTTTTACCTGCTATTTTTCCTTTACCAAATAACGCTATTTTAGTGGAAGAACGTGGAGTTTGACCGACGTAATATAAGTGTATCTGTTCAATGTCACTTAAGAGAGTTGTTTTAGAGAAATCCAGATTAACAGAAGTCAATTCCATCTCATTTTTGGATCCATTTGTCGCTATCCGTAACTTTAAAAGTTGATCATTTTTAACATTTTGATCAACATCCCACTCACTTTGAATAACTACCCCGTTAAATAGTTTTTGTTTTTTTGCAGTTTTGAATAATGGATTTTCATTTTTCACTAAGTATGCTAGTGGTAAGGAACCCTTGTAGTTCTTTCTTGTGTTTCTGAGATGATAGGATTGATTTCCCTTTCCCATCCAGTTTAAAATAGTATTATTTTCTAATTGATCGAAATTATAATACCCTTTAAGATTAACGAAGTTTGGATGCCTGGAACTCAAGGGTTGCCCCATCCATTCACGTAAAGTATTTGCTGAAACAGCAGATTCCCATATCCTTACTTCGTCAATATATCCCTCAAAGCCTGTAGAATCTATGTCACTAGTTCCAATTTCTCCCGGCAAAATGTCGCTAACTGACTTTTTGGAAGCAACCACCCTACCATCTATATATAATTTTGTGTATATGCCGTCGCAACTTATTGCAATATGATGCCAATTATGGTCGAGCGTTTCTGAAGATATAATATCTGCTTTTGCATTGTATAATCTACCCCATTTAAGCATTAGCGGAAGTTGATCCACCCTATCCAACTTAGCATATTCTCCTATTCCAATAATTGCTTCCTGTGCTTTCCAAGGTCTGTCACCTTTTTTTACCCATGCCTCAAGTGTCCATTGATTTTGAATGATACCCATTCCAATAGAAGGTTTATTATCTTTCCCATCTAGTTTCAATGCATTATTTAACGATTGCCCCTTAACGGGTATAAACATTAAAATAAGATAACTTAAGACTACAAGTATTTTCATTTTATTGATGATCGGTAACGGTTTTGTGATTGCGCAGATATTATTTTAACTTGCTACATTGCTTAAAAATTATTTCTGGTTTACAATCCAGCGGTTAACCGTATTAGACTGTCCCTCGATAACGATTTTATAAATAGGCGAAGCAGGATCTTTGCTTAAATCGATTATAAATTGACCATCTTTCGAAGGGACTTCGGCAACTAGTTTGTATGCGTCCGGCTCACCTGTTTGCTTATAGTTATTATTATTGCTGAGCCAAATTTTAACTTTTCCTTTATCGCCTTCGCTTGACCACGTTAAGTTTGCTTTACCATCGGCATAATTTACCTCAGGATTGGATATCGATATTTTGCCGGTAAGCGGAATACCATCTAGCTCTCGTCTTTGATCTATTGAAAGTGGGATGCTTAGGTGGTTAGCTATGGTAGGGAGAATATCAACTACACTAGCATTCCCATTTTTTGCATAAGTATTTAGTGACTTGGCATTTGTAGCAATCCACCCTCCACGCTCTCTATCTGATTGACCTCCATGATGGCGGCCAGTTTTAGGATCTCTGCCATGATCAGTGGTTACAATAATTAACCAATCTTCCTTAAATTTTTCTTGACGGATTTTTATTGCATTCCATATTTGACCAATATAACGATCTGCATCAAGGATAGATTCGTCATATTTTTCACTGTCGCCATGAGCATGTCCCGTATCATCTGTGTGTTGCAAATAAACCCATGATAAGTCTGGTGCATTTTCTTTGATTACACGTGCAGCTTCGTTCGTCACCGCCTGATCAATTTTAGCCATATACTTGCTTTCTTTATCATGTGGGAACTTCAAGGTATCTAGCTCAAGTCCATCAAATTTATAGTCAAACTGTATCACACCTGTCTGTTTTAAACCCTCACCCACCAATTTGGTGCGATTGTCTTCCCAGCTCGAAAAGATACCTATCTTTTTTTGAGGATAAGCTGTTTTAAAAAACCTGAAAATAGTTGGATAATGATAGTTTGGTGCTTTTATACTGTTGTCAGGTACATTGTGTTTATGAAACCAAACTCCCGTTAGTACATTATTATAACCAGGCGCCGAAATGGTGGGTGTTTGATTAAACTTACTACGTTCTCCACCTTGGTAAGCACTTATTAAAGCTCCCTGTTGGGCAATGGCTTTAATATTTGATGTATTCAATTTTTCTAAAACGTCCTTGCTTACGCCATCAATAATGATGAAGACTGCTTTTTTTGTTTGCGCCTTGGAGCTAATGGACAAAAATGCAAGTGCGGTTATAAATAATATTTTTTTCATTGGGTTAGAATATAGGTTAACTACCATCCGAATATTTGTTTAAGATTAGGATTCAATTGCACCTGAGCTTGCGGAACAGGTCTGTAATAAAACTTTGGCTCCATAAATTTTCCGTTTTGTACAGTAGTCTGAACTGTACCAGAATTGCCATTTTTTAAAAATACGCCCACATCTTGCCCAAATGTTCCAGCTCTATAATAGATTAAATCTTTTCCTAAAGTGTTTTTTTCTTTTACTACCGGAATCGATTCGCTACTTGATAATAAAATGATGTCTGGCACTCCATCTCCAGTTAGATCGTGTTTACCTAATCCAGAAAAATAAATACCCTCCTGGGGTTTTTCCAATAGTTTACCAGCATTCCATCTCATGATATCATCAAAGCGATAACCTTCTAATGCCAACTCAATTCTACGCTCACGGCGTATTTCGAGTATTGCAGCTCTTTGCGCTCCTGAAACGCCAGGAAATTTCTCGTTTTGCACTGGATCTATCATTGGACTGATCAACATAGCTGGCATTCCTACACGGTTACGAATTAAGTTGATACTCTGATCTAAATCCGATTGTGTAAGTTCACCTAATTCCGCTTTTGATTCAGCAAAAGTTAACAATATTTCTGCGTATCTTAAAATTGGCACATCTACAGTTTGCATGGCTGCAGTAGATGGGTCGTTCACAAAACCTTTTATTTGGTGATAACCACTTTGGTTTTTTGCCAACTGCTGTACATAAAGTCCTCCGTTTTGAGAGTAGGTGCGCACGTTTAGCAAGTTAAAGCCCGGGTAAGCATAAGTTTGGCTCAATCTGGGATCACGATTTTCGAACTCTTTTACGAAAGGGAAAGTTTCATATCCAGCTTGGCTGCTATAGTATGAACCATCTTTCATCAAGTAATCCTGAAGTAAATCTCTAGCAGGAGATACTTCAAAGTTCCCAAAAACAGTTTCGCTCCAACCACTGTTACGAATGCCACTTTCGTTATAAACGGCAAGTAAAATTTCTGGATTACCAGATAAATTAGGTTGAATGAACAAATTTAAATAATCTTGATTTGGATTACCGGTGCTGTAAAGTCTGTATTTGCCACCCGTCATAATTTCGCGCGAGACATCTCTAGCCAACTGAAGAAACTGAGGTGCTGTACTGGCTAACTCTAATTCGCTATGGTAGCGTCTATAAGTTCCTTCATAAAGTGCAAATTTTGCTTGGTAAGCTTTTACAATTGCACGATTAATAGCGCCAGATTCGGCAGTTTCTCTTACATTTTGTGCAGCAAAAGCAAAATCTTCCATGATTTTTGTCACCACCAAACTACGTGGATCGCGCGGTTTTAATAATAAGTCATTGTCATTCGTTCCGATTGTTTTATCATAAAATGGAACATCTGAAAAACGTTTTACCTTTTCTACGTAAAATTGTGCTCTAAAAAATCTTGCTAATCCTTCGTAATGGTTAAGTACTTCTGGGCCAAGTGAAGCTTTTCTGAAATTATCAAGAAAATAGTTTACACTACGCAAACGATCCCAATTCCAGCCAGTAGTGATATTAGAAGCGCTTGGCAAACCTACCATCATGGTTTTTATTTCCAAAACACCTGTTGTAGGTGAATTATCTGTGCCACCATCAGCATTATAAATGCCCGTGCCAGGAAAGTTGTACAACCTCGTGATGTACAGTTTTAGATCTTGTTCGTTGTTAAAAAAGTTATCGGTACCGATTGAGGTTTGCGGTTGCCTGTCTAAAAAGTCTGTTTTACAAGCACTTAAGCCAAGCGTTGCCAAAGCAACGCCAATTATATATTTGTTAATTTTTTTCATTTTGCTTGTTTTAGAAATTAAGATTTAAACCAACTGAGAAACGTCTTTGCCAAGGATAAGCGTAACCGTTACCAGGACGATTGGTATTTGTTGCTTGAGGGTTAAGTACATCATTTACGTTAACCGACTCTGGGTCGTAGAACTTTTTAAGTGCAGACCACTCGTAAATGTTTTCGCCACTTACGTAAAATCTCAAATTAGAAATGTGCCATTTTTTTGTGATTGAAGCAGGAAGCGTATAACCTATAGTTACGTTTTTCAAGCGAAGGTAAGCTCCGTTAAGCATGTAACCTGTTTGCGGAATAGCCAAACCTTTTGCATCGCGTACGTTTGTACCAAGGTTAACATCTGCCAGCCACGATTGTAGAATTGGGTAACGCGCATCGTGGTTTGAATTAGCTAAACCAGCGTTGATATAAGACTGTGAGTGTTTCGCTATATCAGTTGGGCTATCTCCATTCGGGCGATAAAAATCAAGTAAGTGAGCGTAACCGCCTGCGTAAGGCTGTTGGTAAAAGCCCCAATATAAGTAGTCAAGTGGATAGTAGTCTCGTTTAGCAACACCTTGAAAAAATGCTCTCACGTCGAATCCTTTCCAGCTTGCATTAAGGTCGAGGCCGAATCTAAATCTAGGTGAAGAGTTACCTATAATAGCCAGATCTTGAGCATTGTCTGCAGTCAATCCTGTTTCAATTTTGCCGTTACCATCTCTATCGATATATTTTGGCCATCCTGGCACAATTGAAAGTGCTCCCCAGGGAACAATTGATGTTTGATCTAGTGCATTAATCTCAGCTTGAGTTTGGAAAAGTCCATTGCTATGTAAACCCCAAATTTCTCCTAATTCCATTCCTTTACGGTATTGAGTTAAGCTATTATTAGGATTTTCAAAGCGGGTAATTACCGAGCGACTATCAGATAGTAAGAATCTTGCGCTGACATTAATTGGGTCTTTAGCTGTTTTAAAGCTGGTCTGGTAAGCTAATGACAGTTCCCATCCGCGGTTACGCAAATCTGCAGCATTTTCTCTAGGCTCGGTTGCACCAATTACATCAGGCAAATCACGTCCATTGGCAAGCATGCCTTTGGTATTACGTTCGTAAATATCAAATGTAAAGTTAAGCTTGTTGTTAAACAAGCCTAAATCTGTCCCTAAGTTTGCTGTATTTACTTTTTCCCAAGTATAATCTGCACTTACTAACCCCGGCGTTGTAACAGTCAGTGGAAGAGACCCGCCAATTAAATAGCCAGAGCGAGAAGGGCTAAATGTTGAAATATAACCGTAGTTTGAAGTAGATTGATTACCTAACGAACCGTAAGAAGCACGTAATTTGAAATTACTTACCACAGGACGTAAGCCGTCCATAAATGCTTCTTGGTCTATACGCCATGCAGCAGATGCTGATGGGAAAAAGCCCCAACGTTTATCAGAAGGGAAACGAGAACTACCATCGTAACGACCATTAAATTCTACAATATATTTGTCGTTAAAAATATAGTTTAAACGGAAGAACAAACCCTGTACAGCCCAATCATTGATTACCTGTGTAGATGAAAGTTCGCCTGTAGCTAAACCAACAGTAGGGTACGAAGCAGAAATTAAGTTGGTACGTCTTGTATCATTTACTTCATTTCTAAAGTACTCTTGATTGTAACCAGCTAATGCTGTAAAATTATGCTTTCCTAAACTTTCATTAAAAGTTAAGTAAGTGTTAAGCACAGTATAATCATCAAATGAAGTCCATTTACGAGCATAACTATTTCCTTCTTCACGTACATCACTTGGACCAAAGCCAATTTTATAAGGAAGTGTGTACTCATCATAATTGTCTGCACCCCTACGGTAAGTGAAGTCGGCATTTAGTTTCAGCATATTTTTAAATAAAGACGCTTCGCCATTAAATTGAGTTTGCAAACTGAAGAATTTATCTGAAGCTGTACCGCCTTCAGTTAGTTGAGCTCCCGTTCTGCCAACCGAATTGTTCGCCCATGTTCCATCAGGATTTTTGTCAAAATCAGTTGGGAAAAGATTGTAGATTCCGGTAATAGAATATTGACTTGGGTTTTCTCTGCGGGTAGCAGTAAGCAAGGTGTTATTACCGAAACTTAACCAGGGTGCTACCTGGTAATTTACCTTGCTACGAAAGCTATAACGATCAAAATAATCATCAGCAATTTTTAATACGCCATTTTGCTTATTGTAGTTTCCTGAAATGTAATATTGTGTTTTGTCAGATTTTCCGCTTACAGATAGTGCATGATCTTGCGAATAAGTTTGATCATTCATAAAATAACGGGTCCAATCGCTATTACCCATATATTCCCAAAGTTTAGCATCGCTTGGGTTTATGCGTACGCCTGGAATTGTAGGGTCATCTGAACGCTCTTTTGCATATTGGTAAAACTGATCGCTGTAGTTAACATTATCCCAGGGTGTGTTGTTGGTAGAAAGTTCTAAAAGTCTCGAGTAGATATAGGGATCGGTAATTTTATCGGGAATAACCGTTGGCTTATTCATCGATAGGAAATTGCTATAACTTACCGCTACACCATCTTGAGAGCCACTTTTAGTTTTAATTAATATAACCCCAAAAGATGCCCTAGCACCATAAATAGCTGAAGCAGACGCATCTTTGATCACTGAAATATTCTCAATATCTTGTGATGCTAAACGGTTTAGTTCCGTTGCATTAGAAGGTATGTTATCAATTAAAATCAGGGGATCACCACCGTTGATAGAAGTAATACCGCGGATATTGATTTTTGCTGTTGCTCCCGGTGCACCGGAAGCAAAATCAATATTTAAGTTAGGTACCAATCCCTGTAAACCTTGCGCTACGTTAGCCACGGGTCTGCTGGCTAATGCTTTAGCGTTTATCTGATCTACTGCGCCAGAAAGATTCACTTTCTTTTGCGTACCATAACCTACAACAACCACTTCATTTAAGTCAGATTGGTCAGCTTTTAAAATTACATTCACAGTTTTACGACCTCCAACAGCCACCTCTTGTGGAATGTAGCCGATGTACTTAAAAACGAGAATGGCTTGAGGATCACTAACCATGATGGAATAATTTCCATTTACATCAGCTTGTGTGCTGGTAGTTTTGCCTTTTTCTTGTATGGAAGCGCCAACTAGCGTTTCGCCCAGATCGTCTTTTACAGTTCAGCTGATTTTTTGTTGCGCAAGAACGCTAGCAGATCCAAGTAAAAAACATACTAATAAGGATAAGTAAAATTTTTCCATAGATGTTCGATTTATTCCGCAAAGAAACTTTTCGCTTATTAAGACATCATTAAGAATTGATTACTATTCGTTTCGAGAAAAATAATTATATGTCTACACCGAGGTATCATACAAAAAAAAGATAGCCCCCGCTTTTGCCGAAGAGGCTTTCTTTTGGTGGTAAAGCTCTCAACAATCCCTTTGATGTCCTACCATAGTACAAACCTTATTGCTGATCCTTTCCTTGGTAGATTTGATTACATCTACTATTCTTTACGTTTGTATAAACGCTCTATCAGCATTTTCTCCAAGGGCGACAACAGCTATTCGGGTTCATAAAGGATCACAGCAGGGTATTTTTAGTTGGGAAGATGTGTTCAGTATTTAAAGTTAGCAGGGCTGGATTTTACAAGTGGACGATTAGTGATCCATCAAACAGAAGTGTTTATTAATCTTATTTTAATATAAACTTTACATTAATTTAAACCCAGGTGACTTCAAAAAGCATAAGGCATTTGGATCATGTGTTTTGTGGGGTCACCTATAGGAATTAGTCTAAAAACATCAGACTTGATCTTTTTTTGCCTTTTACATTGTTAAACTCTAAAGAACAGTAAGAATAGTTCGATCATAAATGAGTTAATCAAAAACCAAGCAGTTTCGACCAGCATTAAGAATTATGCTGAATATAGGAATGAGAATAAATCTCAATAAGGTTACCAAAAGGGTCTTCCATATAGACCATTTTGTATGGTTTTTCACCGGAAGGATCCAGCGCCATCACTTCTGTTTTCTGTTTGCCTCCGAATTGAACAATACGCTCCATGCGCTCTTCAATATTTGGATCTTGGATGCAAAAATGATGTATACTGGTCACAAATGAATTGTTTTGCGACCTTTCTGTATGATTATGTTGGAACTGGAACATTTCAAAACCAATGCCATCCGCCGAAACTAAATGAGCAAAAGAAAATTCGCTCCATCCTTCACCATAGATTTTGCGTGATATTTCACTCAATCCGCTGGATCCATTTTCTTCGACATGAATAGGTCCGGAAAGGTGATACCATCCCATCGCTGAAGTGAAAAATTCAATGGCTTCATTCAGGTCTGGCACAGTAATACCAACATGGGAGAAACAAACGGGATAGCCAGATTTACTGGTCATTTTATTTCATGGTATTTAAGATTAAACCAATATGCGTGTAATAATTCAAAGCCCCAAAAAAAAGCAAAAAGACGCCTGTGATTTTTAGCACTATGTAGAGTAGTTTGTCTATTGTGCTGATCCGGTAGCTATCTTTCTCCGCTTTATAAAAGAACCTTGCAGTAAAGGCGCTGTTTATACCCACGCCTAAGAAAACTAGCGACATACCCCAGGCTTCAAGCCATGGCCATTTGGAAAAATATCCTGAAATAGGTTCTTCTTTTGGGGCAGCAAAAAACTGAAAATCTACTCCAGCAAAAAAAATGGCGGTAAGCATCAACCATAGTGCATAAAACAAAATATTAAGCGAAGAAAAATGAGTGCTGATCAGCTTTAAAGGTGTCTCACTTGTTTTTAGTAATTCTTCATTTTTAGCAAAATAATAAGAGGCATACAATAGTAAGGTTCCAAAGGCCAAGCAGGGCTCCCCAAAAATAATATTGTCGTATGGAAATGCTGCACCCAATGGCCAGGTCAGGGTCATGTGAGCACCTGTAATAAACAGAATACAACCAAGAATGCCAAAATTCATACTCCAGCCTTTATAATTAAGTCTTCTTTGTTGTACAAGGTTGCGTCCGGTATTTGCAATCGAAATTAATGCAACACCTACAGCCAGCGACATAATGGTGTTATAGGTCGGTAAATTCGCCCATTCTATTACCAGTTTAGTTTCTTTCATGATACGGCCTTTTCAATTCAATCTGAAACATCACAACTTAGCGTTTTCAGCGTGTTTCTTTGAAGCTTCATTTGCATGGTCTTTTGCTTTTGCATGATGACCTTGAGCGGCATGTGCATGATGAGATGCCTTTGCGTCATCACCTGCCTGATGAGCTGAATGAGCTGCTTCATGATGTTTAGCAGCTTCTTCGTGGTGATTGTGTTTTACCATTGCCTTTGTTTTTCAGTTTAAGTTAATAGACCATTAACAGACTGTATATTAGATTGTTTTTTAAATATTTCCAATAACCCATAATATCTATTTCATTCCTCTGGCACCTGCTCCCACGAAGATCATTCCCGCTTCCTTTTTATTTAAAAATGTTCATTTCCTCCTTATAAATAGGACTTTGTATACTTAGAAAATTTAAAACACTATGAAACACATGGTTCTGAGACAATATTTTATGAGGCTTAACCTGTTTTGAACTATCAGATAACCAAACTATAAATGGAATCTCATATTGTTCTTTAGGAGCAATACTTATAGGTATCCCATGCATATATAGATTTTTTTCCCCCAAAGATTCTCCATGGTCTGAAACAAAAATCATTGCACTATTGTACTCTTTTAATTGTTTTAAATCTTCAATTACTTTAGATAAAATATAATCAGTGTAAATAATCGTATTATCATAAGCATTGATCAGTTCTGTTGGAGAACAATTTCCTAATTCAACACTATTACATACGGGTTTAAAAGTCTCAAATTGAGGTGGATATTTCTTACTATATGTAGGTCCATGACTTGTACTTGTGTGCAATACTATCAATATTTTATTTTTTTTACTGGCTAATATTTGGTCTTTTAGGCCAGTTAAAAGAATTTCATCATAATTACATCCTTCGCCTTCACAATCTGAAATTAAAACATCTCTATTTTGATAATCTTTTATATGAACTGGCGGTTCTCCCCAGTTTGTGGTTCTCCAAATGACCTCTATATTATTTCTATATAAATAATTGGGTAAAATTTCATATAGCTTATCAGTATTTGCATGTTCTAAAATACATTTTAAACCTGCAGTAGTGTAAGTGGCACAAGAGGTAGCATCAAAATGAAATAAATTCGGCGTTTTGGAAAGCAGTGGATTCGTGTTTTTCTTGTAGCCATATAAAGAAAAATTTTGGCTTCTTGCAGATTCCCCTATGACTAAGACTACGACCGATTTCTGGTTATCTTTTATTGTAGCATTAGGTAGCAAAATTTCTTTTTCATTACTTTTGTATTTGTCACTATAAAATAGATAGGTATTTGCGGAATAAGACCAAGGCATTGCCAGCGCACCTAATGTTTTTGAATTTTTATCAACCCACAACCAATTGCTCGCATTAGCAAGTACTAGGACTAGAATAAATAATAAGGTAAGCGAAGAGGTCATTGCAAATCTCTTCCATATTACATTTATTATTTTAACTTTAATGATGTAAATGCTAGGAAGTACACCAAATAGAATGATGTATATGATTAATTTTATTGAAAAAAAACTACTAGACTCGGCATAATTGGTATTGAGTATATTACCGATCATAGTTTTATCTATTATAACACCATAAGTATTAATAAAGTAAACTGCAATTGCGTTGATAATAAAGAATAAGACCAAAAAAAATTTCCCAACAAAACGCGACAGAAAACAAATCAGGTAAAAAACAAAAGCATTTAGAACCAACATTAGAATAATTAAACTAATGAGGAGAACAATACCATTCAAACTTTTATAATCAACATTATTAATGACAAAGGTGTAGAAAGGGAAGTGAAAGAATAAAAAATTAAGAAAACTCATTAACATAGCAAAATGAGTTGTTTCCAAATTATTTTTTAACATAAACATTAATAATTTTATATAGTGAAATGACCAAAGTGATTAATGATAAATAGAATATTATTAAATTTTCACTCCATATCCTGCTTACCAGTGAAATAAAACAAATCAGAAAGAATAAAATAATAATTGGATAGTATTTTTTATTACTGGACCAATTCCAGATTTTATATTTTTCATTGATAAAAACACCTAAAAGTCCCGAGATATATCCGATAGTTCCGCCTATAATAACATCAAGCGGATAGTGTGCTCCCACACCTACCCTCGTAAACACCAGGATCAATCCTGCAACGATTATAAAAATAAACCATAAAATTTTACATTTTAATCGCTGTGGCATAAATGCAAACAGCAGGACTGTAAATACTGTAAAAGCTGTAATTGAGTGTCCAGAGGGCAAACTATTGTGTCCAGATAGTGTTTCTCCGATGATTACAAAACTAGTATTATCAAATACAGCAGCGGGTCTTGGTACTGCAAATATTTCTTTTAATGAAACACAAAACATACATGAAACAAGTGAAGCTGTTATTAAACACTCCCAAATTTTAGGGGCATATATCATAAAAATGCTTAGGAAGGGTAATAGAATTAGTGCATCTCCAAGCTGGGTAAGGTTGAATACTGTTTTCGGAAATTGAGATAATTTTGAATTCAGAAAAAAGAAACTATTTTTTTGAATTTGTATGTATTGATCAGTATATAAAGAGTCTTGTTTATAAAGAAATAAAACAATTGTAATTAAAAAAATTGTGGGTAAAAAAAATAAAGATAGTTTGAGTTTTGCATAATTATTA
>Ga0182008_10000978_pt1 | contig 19825 bp, 17 predicted proteins | sample Sormic07211129_1_FD_120482 | JGI IMG/M metagenome (GOLD analysis project Ga0182008, IMG submission 120482) | Rhizosphere microbial communities from Sorghum bicolor, Mead, Nebraska, USA - 072115-129_1 metaG | ecosystem: Host-associated > Plants > Roots > Rhizosphere | place: USA: Nebraska...
GCCCCTTGAATTGATGTATCCATCGTTCGCGAGTATGCCATCGGGCAAGGGCACGCCAGCCTGCCTATAGATTTCACTTTGCCTATGCATATCCATCATGAATGGTCGCTTGCCAGGTCTGTCTATCTCTTGAAGGCGTCTCGATCCGCCCCATTTCCCTTCAGATATCAGCACTGAGAGTTCGTTTGCCCTGCTGGGCAGAACGCCATTCAGTTCACCTCTCAAACCTGCGCCAATTACTTCATATTGGTTTGTAACTTGACTGTTGTAAAAAAGGTGGTGCTTTATATTCTCCAATCCGGTTTTATTGTCCCAGATTTTTACGCCGGTGCGATTTGGGCCGCTGAGCAGGGTTTCTATCTGACTACCTGGCGTTGCGCCAAGCATATGTTCAGCTATACGGATGGTTCGATCCTTGAGTGAGAATGGGTTTGCTGGTCCAGATATAAGTTCGGCGTAATTATATTGATTTGAAACGTGAGCGTTGGCAGGTGTTTTTATTTGTGTTTTTATTGGTTTTTTTGACCGGAATATTTTGCTGAATAGTTTTTTAAAAGGCATATGACCATTGAAGTCGCTGAGGTTAATTGGATCCCCAAGGCAATATACATAGCAGTTAAGTCCCCCCTTCCCAAACGGACTCCAGCTATCTGGCCTATTAAACCGCATCAAAACCGGATTAAACGCACGATAGCCATTCCCCAATAAATAATATCCGGTCACTGGATCTTGTCGCTCTCCGTTGAAGCCCAATAGACTGGTTAATCCACTTTCGGCGCTTCGGTGACCGTAGGCGGAGTAGGCAGTAGGGCGGCTTTCAGCGTTCTTCTCTAACGTGTGTAGGACCGAACGCTGTAAGTCGGTTGCCAGCAAAGTAGTACCGAACGCCTCGTTCTCGCGCTGTTGTTGCGCCAGCAACAGATCGTCATGTTGAACGATGGAGTGCCTGAGCGCTCCCTGTATCTCAGTGACCAAGCGGTTTTTGCAATAGAAACGAAGCGTTGGACCGGTTGACCGGGTGTGGCTGATCAACCGATCCAGGGGATCGTAGCTATAGCGGGCGAGTACACGACTTTGTGGGGAAAGCATGGAAGTTCCTCACTTTCTAGGCTTGAGAGGCTTGAAAGGCTTGAGAGGCTTGAGTATCGACGGAAATGAAGGTGGTGGGTACTAGCAGAACTGATAGGTAGATCTTTCATATCCTATGTTGGTTTTGATGTGCAGACCTTCATGGTGTGGCGCATGCTGTATGCGCAACACTTAAGTCACCGCTGCCGGACTGACCGTTCAACGTCCGGGGCAGGAGCGGGCCGGGGGGGTGAACTACACTGTTTCTACTTCACCCAGCCCGACTCCTGTCGGAGGTCAACATGAAACGCTTGTCACCGATCGGCCTGTGCGTTGCCTTGTCTTTTTTCAGTGTCCAGGGATGGGCGCAGACGGTGACGCCGTTGAAAGGCCAGAGTTCGCAGCAGACTCAAATGGATATCACCGAGTGCAATAACATTGCCGCCAGCCAGACGGCGTCGACCTCATCGACGCCCTCCGGAGGTCGGGTCAAGGGCGCCGTGGCCGGTGCGGCTGCCGGGGCTGCGGGCGCGCAGGTGCGCGGGCGGCAGCACGACGAGTTTTATGATCGCGTCGATGACGACACCAAACAGGATTACCGCCAGAACCGCGCCAAGGAAACCGCAGCGGCCGGTGCCGTGGTCGGTGGCTCGCGCCAGCGTCAGGAGCGACGCGCGCAGGAGAAGACCAACACCGCGAACACGGCGACGGCTTATACCAGTTGCCTGCAAGGCAAGGGTTATCAAGTCAATCCCTGAGAATCGCCGGTTGCTATGGAGCAGTGGCGGCATCCGCTCGGGTTGGTTTTTGCCGCTGTTCAAGTAAATGAACCATCAAGCACGCATACAGCGTTACGCCGATGAACAGCGCCATGCGCACGGCAAATGCGGTCTGTACGTCCTTGCCTTCTGCACTGTCCTGAACAGATTGGCCCAGCAGGATGATCAGGGTCAGCAGGCTGTTGAGCCAGAATCCCGGGCTAAAGCGGCCCGATTTCAACCCGTAGAGCTTGCGCGCGACGATCAGGGCGAACAACAGCATCCACAAGAAGAACATCCACAAGTGGGCGAACAGGCTGAGCGCCCACCAGAACATCACGGCCAACAGCCCCCCGAGCAGGGTCGATCCGATCAGCTCGCGTGCGGCGTTTCGCGCCGAGGTCGTCGAACTCTGTTGCCCCAGGTTGACCGCCTTGAGGACGATGGGCAGGTAACTTGCCGGATCAATCAAAGCGAGCAGGAATGCCGGAACCACGATCAAGGTGGCGCGCAAGGCGATTCGGTCCACTTCGCTCGTCGGGAGGGTTGGGGAAGGGGGCTGAGCCGGTGCGTTGACCGGTTCGGGGAACAGCCAGTGACTGAACATGCCGACGATCACTGCCAGAAGCAGTCCCGAGACCATGGCCGTGATGACCATGACTGCCAGGCCAAAATCGGCAACACCCGCCGAGGAAATCAGGGTCAGGCCAATCACCAGAAACGTGACGATCAGGTTATTGCCGCCCCGCAAGCCGAAGCGAAAAACCAGGAACAGGCACAGGCCGATCAACAGCACCCCGGTGTTGGGGTAGTAACGCAGTACCGGGATCAACAACAGGCCGGTGCCGGTGGTCAGCATTGCAGCCAGCGCCAATACCACTGCTGTCTTGAACGGTAGCGGCCGATTGGCGGACGCGAGCAGCAGCGCACAGAGCACCGGGGCTAAAAAAGGGATCGGCAGTGCCAGGCCAAAACTGGCGGCCAGGCATACCGACGTGCCAGTGGCCAGGCGCAATGCACGCTGAGCCCTGGGCGTGCGCTGTGCGCTAGTAAACATACGACAGCCAACTCATCAGCCGCAGGAACACCCGACCCAGCGGGTTCAGCAGATTATCTTCAGAGGGAAAAGCCATGACTTCCGCCTGGCCGCCAGCGCGGATGCCGCGGTTGTCACGCAGCTTCGCCAGGGCGTCAGGGGAAAACTCGATGATCACCGGGAAGCGTTGCGCGGGACGCAGCCAGTCGCGGCTGTTCTGCACGGTCGGCAGGCTGCCGGGCGCGGCGGGTTGGCCAACGCTGACGCCGTAACCGATGCTGCGTATGCGCCCCTCGAACACTTCACCGGGCAAGGCATCGAGCACAATCGACACCGGGGTTTCAGGCTTGACCAGGCCGAGGTTGTTTTCAGTCATGTCGGCGCTGATCCATACATCGTGGATGGCAATCAGGGTCATGACCGGGTTGCCGGCTGCGGCGAATTGGCCGACATCGGTGCGCAGGTCAGTGATCAAACCGGCCGAACGGGCGCGGATCTGCGTGTTGGAAAGGTCCAGTTCAGCTTTTGACAATGCCGTCGCGGCGCTACGCAGCAGGGCGTTGTCTTCCGCGCTGCCACCCTCCGTTTCACGGGCGCGCTGGACCTCGGCGCGGGCGGCGGCCACCTGGCTGACCGCCGCTTCGCGGTTGGCGCGGGAAACTTCCAGCAAACGCACGGAAATGGTTCCCGGGTCCTCTCGATACAACCCTTCCAGGCGCTGATTGTCCTGGCGCGCCTTGAGCTCGTTGGCTTGCGCCGCACGCAAGCTGGCCTGGGCCGAAGCAATGCCGGCGGTACTGGCGCCGATCTGCCGGCGGGTGGATTCGAGGTCGGCGCGGGCACGGTCGACGGCAATCTGATACGGCTGCGGATCGATCTCGAAAATCACTTCCCCGGCCTTGACGTCCTGGTTGTTGCGCACATTGACGCGGGTTACCCGACCCGCGACTTCCGCCGCCACCGGAATCACGAACGCACCGACCCGTGCCTGTTGCGTATAGGGCGTGAATCGGTCTGCCAGCAGGTACCACGCAAGGCTCAGGACGATCAGCAACAAAACCCACTTGATGCCTTTGCCAGTCGGGTCGGCAGCCGGTTCGGCGGGCGGCGGGGAGGGCGCGTCGGGCGTCACGGGCGCGGCTTCACTCATGGTTTTTCACCTGGTCGGGCAAAGGGGATACGGGAAGGTCGGCAGAGGGATCAGTCAGCAAGTCGCCCCAGTCCGTGCGTTGCTCCATCTGCTTGCGTGTCGTGGAGTCGACTCTGGCTTGGGCGCTGTACCAACCGCCGCCGAGTGCCTTGTACAGGGCAATCACGTTGCTCACGGCATCGCCGCGACTGAGCAGGTAACTGTCCTGGAGTTCGAGCAGTGCGCGCTGTGCATCGAGTACGCGCTGGAAATCCGAATAGCCTTCGCGATACAGCGCGTTGGCCAGCTCCAATGAACGTTTGGCCGCGCCTTCGGCCTCACGCAGGATGCGTTCGCGCTGCAATGCGCGAACCAGACCATTGGCCGCATCATCGGCCTCGCGCGCGGCCTGGCGGACTTTGTCGCGGTAGGCCTCGATCAATTGCTGCAACCGCGCATCCTGCACGCGCACGTTGTTGCTGATACGGCCATAGTCGAACACGTTCCAACGCAGGCTTGGGCCGCCAATCAGGTCGAGGCTGCGGGATGTCCCGCTCAAGGTATCGGCGGACCAGACGATACTGCCCAGCAACGTCAACGACGGGTAGAAATCGGTTTCGGCCACGCCGATCAGTGCCGATTGGGCGGCGACATTCAGTTCTGCGGCGCGTATGTCCGGGCGACGCAGCAGCAGATTGGCCGGGACATCCTGCAGCACCGCACGGTCCACCAACGGAATCAACCCAGTGTTCTCGGCCATCAGCGGCAGCGCCCCGGGTGGACGACCAATCAACACCGCCAGGGCATTGCGGATTCGACCAATCTGATCCTCCAGAACGGGGATTGTGCTCAAGGTGCCCAGGTATTGGGTCTTGGCTTGTTGCAAGTCGAGTTCGGCGGTCTGGCCACTCATGAACAGTTTTTCCGTGATCTCGTAATTGCGCTGTTGCTGGCGGGCGTTTTCCCGAGCCACACGCAAACGCGCTTCGGTAGTGCGCAGGGAAAAATAGGTATCGGCAACCTGAGCCCGGAGCAATACCAGCGCATCTTCATAATTGGCTTCGGCAGCGAAGTAACTGGCATCGGAAGACTCGATGGCGCGGCTGAAACGGCCCCAGAAATCCAGTTCCCAGCCCACATCGAAGCCGGCGCTGTGCTGCCAGAAATGGCTGTCGACCGGGTTATTGCCGCCGGACTGGCGCCGGTTGACGTAAAGGCTGTCAACGCTGACCTGCTGCAGTTGCGGGTAGAGACCGCTTTGGGCAATGCCCAATTGTGCGCGAGCTTCCATGACGCGCAACCCGGCGATCTTCAGGCTGGCGTTGTGCGCATCGGATTCGGCAATCAACTGGTCCAGCGCCGGGTCGGCGAACACTTGCCACCACTGGCGGATGTCCGGATTCACTGCACGTTGGCTGGCGTGCTCAAGGGCCGGGGTGTTCCAGTGATCGATCCACGTTTCGCCGGGCGGTTGAAAGTCCGGCCCCAACCGCACGCAACCGCCAAGGACAAGCACGGCAGACAGCAGCAGCTGGAGGGTACCTGAATGCATTACGCGTTTTCCGACCAAGAACATCACAGCAGCATAGACGCCCGGACGACTGCCGCTGTGTTTCAACGTCACGCGGCGTAAAAACGCCACCACTGTCGCAAAAACGACCTGTTTACGCTGAACGCGAACCGCCACGACTTTTCTGTTGAACGAGTGTTCAGCCTGGTCTATGTTCGTTCCACCTTCTTTCCCGGCTGGTTGCGGGCTTGCGTTTCTTCTATTTGAACGAGGCACTGGCATGCGGTTTTCACCTTTTGTTGAGCGGATCTCAGGTCAAGGTGTCGCTGCCTGGGATATTCACAATGCGGCGTTCGAAGCCCGCCGCAATGGTGAGGATGTGATCATTCTCAGTGTCGGCGACCCGGATTTCCCAACCCCCGATTTCATTACCGATGCCGCCATCCAGGCGTTGCGCGAAGGAGATACCCACTACACCGAAATCGCCGGCCGCCAGGCGTTGCGCGAAGCCATCGCGGCGCGCTACGGCAAGCTGTTCGGGCGCGAGGTGCAGGCGGCAAATGTCATCACCGTGGCCGGTGCGCAGAACGCCTTGTTCGTCACCTCGATGTGCCTGCTCAGTGCGGGGGACGAAGTGATTGCCCTCGATCCGATGTACGTGACCTACGAAGCGACGCTCAAGGCTTCTGGCGCCACCCTGGTGCGGGTACCGTGCTCGGCGATGGATGATTTCCGTCTCGACGCTGCCGTATTGGCAAAAGCCATTACTCCACGAACCCGGGCGATTTTCCTGTCCAACCCCAACAATCCCACCGGCGTGATGCTCAATCGCGAAGAGCTGCAAGCCATCGCAGACCTGGCGATCGCCCATGACCTGTGGGTGGTCGTCGATGAGGTCTACGAGAGCCTGGCTTTCGAACGCGAGCACCTGAGCCTGGCAGCGCTGCCGGGCATGGCCGAGCGTTGCGTGGTCATCGGCAGCCTGTCGAAATCCCACGCCATGACCGGTTGGCGGATCGGCTGGATCGTTGCCGACCCCGCCCTGATCGCGCATGCCGAAACCCTGGTCCTGAGCATGCTCTACGGCTTGCCGGGGTTCGTCATGGAAGCCGCGCTCAAGGCTGTCGAGGCCCACGCTGAAGTGACCCACGGCATGCGCGACATCTATCGCCGCCGCCGTGATCTGGTGGTGAACGGGCTGTCCGATTGCCCGGGCATTTCAGTGCTCAAACCCGATGCCGGCATGTTCGTGTTGGTGGACGTGCGTGGCACTGGCCTGACTTCGCTGGAATTTGCCTGGCGCCTGTTGCGGGAGGCGAGGGTATCGGTGCTGGACGCAGCTGCGTTCGGCGAGCCGGCGCAAGGTTTTGTGCGCCTGTCCTTTACTTTGGCTGAAGAGCGGCTGGCGGAGGCTTGCCAGCGCATTCGGGATTTCGTCCTGGTATTGAAGGGCGAAGCGCCGCGACCCGTGATCACGTGTGTCGCGACCGAGGCAAAGGTCGAACCTGTCGCGGCGCGGACCATGATCGAGGTCGAGAAACTGCACAAGCGTTTTGGCAATATCGAAGTGCTCAAAGGCGTGTCCCTGACCGCCCGTGAAGGGGAAGTAATTTCACTGATTGGCGCCAGCGGTTCGGGCAAAAGCACTTTGTTGCGCTGCATCAACATGCTTGAAGTGCCGGACCAGGGGCGCATTCTGGTGGACGGCGAAAGCATTCACCTCAATCACACCCGCCCCGGCGCGCCGCTCATTTGCGACGCCAGGCAACTGGTGCGCATTCGGTCCAGCCTGGGCATGGTGTTCCAGAATTTCAACCTCTGGCCCCATCGTACGGTGCTGGAGAACCTCATCGAAGCGCCGACCCAAGTCCTGCGCGAAAGCAAAGCGGAGGCCACCGAACGCGCCGAAGCCTTGCTCGAACGCGTGGGGCTGGCGGCCAAGCGCAACGAGTACCCGGCGTTCCTCTCCGGGGGACAGCAACAACGGGTGGCCATCGCCCGGGCCCTGGCCATGCGGCCCAAGGTCATGCTGTTCGATGAACCTACCTCGGCACTCGACCCGGAATTGGTCGGGGAAGTGCTGCGGGTGATCCGCTCCCTCGCCGAAGAAGGCCGGACCATGATCCTGGTGACCCATGAAATGGCCTTCGCACGCGATGTCTCTTCCAAAGTCGCCTTCTTGCATCAAGGCCTGATCGAGGAAACCGGTTCGCCGGACGAAGTGTTCGTACACCCACGCAGCGAGCGTTGCCGGCAGTTCGTCAACGCTCATCAAACTCGCTAACGCCACATAAAAAGACGGGAAAACACCATGGGAAATCGACGTTTTGCACACTGGTTGACTGGCGCCGCCTGCGTATTGCTGGCCGGCATGAGCGCAGCTCAGGCACAGCCCATTCGCTTTGCAGTCGCCGCGGAACCTTATCCGCCGTACACCGAAAAACAGGCCAACGGTGAATGGAAAGGTTTTGAGGTCGACTTGATTCACAAGCTGTGCAGCGAAATGAAGGCCGAGTGCGAGATCAAGGAAGTGGCGTGGGACGGGATCATTCCATCGTTGTTGGCGAAGAAAATCGACGTGATTTTCTCCTCGATGTCGGTGACCGAAGAGCGCGAAAAACAGATCGCATTCAGCAAAGCCTATTACGACTCGGTGGTCGCGGTGGTGGGGCCGAAGGACGCCGTCGTCAAAAAGTACCCGGATGACCTCAAAGGAAAAACCATCGGCGTGCAGAACTCGACAGTCAGTGCGAGCTACCTGAAGACCTACTACGAAAAAATTGCCGATGTGAAGTACTACGACACCCAGGACTCGGTGAACGCCGACCTGCTCGCTGGCCGCATCGACCTGATGATGGCCGACGGCACGGCCATGGCTGCTTTCGTCAAGACCCCGGATGCCAAAGACCTGGCCTACCTCGGCGCGGTGCCATACGACCCGATCTTCGGCAAAGGCGTGGGCGCCGGTCTGCGCAAGGACGACACCGAGCTCAAGAGCAAACTCGACAAGGCGATCCAGGAGTTGCTGGCGAGCAAGGACTATGACGACTTGTCCCAGCGCTACTTCGGTACAAGCGTGAAGCCGACGTTCTGACCAACCGGGCGCATATAGAACCCTGTGGGAGCTGGCTTGCCGGCGATTGACGCGACGCGGTGTGCCTGACGTACCGCCTTCGCTGGCAAGCCAGCTCCCACAAAGGCTATGCGGTGCGTTCACGGTTGTTACGGGAGACTGAAATGCCTGCAATGTTCGATTTGATCAATTTCAGCGAGCAAGGGTGGGGCGGGGCGCTGCTCAAGGGGCTCTGGATGACCCTGCAGATCTCGGCCGGAGCATTCGTGCTCGGGCTGGGGATCGGCTTGCTGGTGGCCTGCCTCAAGTTGGGTGCGCCAAAACCGATTGCAGCACTGGCTCGCGGTTACACCACATTGTTCCGCGCGGTGCCGGAGTTGTTGCTGATTCTGTTGCTGTACTACATGGGTTCGATGCTGCTCAACTCGCTGATGACCTCGCTGGGTTACGAGGTGGTCAATGTCAGCGGCCCGTTGGCGGCGATCGTGGTGCTGGGACTGGTGCAGGGTGCCTACGCCTCGGAGATTTTCCGTGCGGCGATCCAGGCGATTCCCTATGGCCAGATCGAAGCAGGCAAGGCCTTCGGCTTGCACGGTTTTGGCCTGTTCCGGCGTGTCACGTTGCCAATCATGGCCCCTTACGCAATGGCGGGGATGGCCAACCTGTGGATCAACCTGATCAAGGACAGCGCCCTGATCAGCGTGGTCGGCACCAACGAGTTGCTGTACACCGCCAAGCAAGCGGCGGGTTCGACGCGTCACTATCTGTTGTTCTACCTCACGGCCGCGGCGTTGTATTACGCGGTGACGCTGGTGTCGAACTACCTGTCGGGACGGTTGGAGCGGCGTATTCGTCGCTGGATGCCTCTTGTTGACTAAACCGGCTGAGTAAATGAAATGATTCCAGCGTGGACAGTTGAATACGCATCGCTGTTGATCAGGGGGCTGCAAACGACCCTCATGATTCTGTTGATTGCCAGTGTGCTGGGTTTCTTGCTGGCGATTTTGGTAGCCCTGGCGCGAATCTCGAAGAACACAGTGATCGCCAGGGTCAGCCTGTTTTACACCAGCGTGACCCGCGGCACGCCGCTGCTGATTCAGATTTACATCTTCTACTACGGACTCGGCAGCCTGTTTGCGCAGTTCCCGCTGATTCGCGGCAGCTTTCTCTGGCCGTACCTGCGCGATGGTTACTGGTACATCGTGTTTGCCCTGGTGGTGTCGGTTGGCGCCTATGTCGGCGAAGTGATCCGCGGCGGTCTGTTGGCCGTCCCGAAGGGTGAGATGGAAGCAGCCTCGGCGTTTGGCATGACGGCTCGCCAGGCACTGTTGCGCGTGCGGCTGCCGCGGGCCTTGCGTTTGCTGTTGCCGACCCTGGCCGGGGAAACCGTGATGCTGCTCAAGTCCACGGCGCTGGCCTCGACCATCGCGGTCATCGATTTGCTGGGTGCGGCCAACGTGGTTCGGGCGCAAACCCTGCAAGTCTACGAACCGTTGCTGCTGGTGGCCGGTGTCTACGTCTGTCTGACGTTCCTGATCGAAGCCTTGTTTGCCTTTTTCGAGCGCCGGGGAACGCCGGTACGCAGGTCCGCATGATGAACAAACCGTTGGTTGACCGCTCGCTGCAAGGCATCGGCCTGTGCACTTTGGGCTACGCGTTCCTGTCGTTGCAGGACGCCGGCATCAAGTGGCTGGTGGCCGACTATTCGGTGGTCAGCATTTTGTTCTGGCGAGCCTTGGTGGTTGCGGTTGCGTGCTTGCTGATCGGGCGTTTGTCGCTGGTGCGCCGTGCGTGGCAGTCGTCCAGTCGCCGCTTGCTGGTCGTGCGCGGGTTGCTGTCGATCGCTGCGTGGCTGCTGTATTACACGGCAGCCCGGGACCTGACGCTCGCGGAAATGACCACGTTGTATTTTTCGGCGCCGATCATGGTCACGGTGCTGGCGACTACGATACTCAAGGAACGCGTCAGCGGTTGGCAGTGGTTTACCTTGCTCATCGGTTTTGTCGGCGTGGTGATTGCTTGTCGCCCCAACAATCTGGCCGATCCGTTGCCGATTGTGCTGACACTGTTGGCGGCGATGTGCTGGGCGTTCACCTATATCCAGCTGCGCCAGGTGGATGACCAGACCTCGGTGCTGGAGCAGATGCTGATCACCAACGTGGTGTTCGTCATTTGCATGGCGGTGGCATTGCCCTGGACCCATACGCCAGCGCCGACCCCGGCCTGGCTAGGCATGCTGGGAGCGGGCCTGTTGGGCGGCATCGGCCAGTTCCTGCTGTTCGCCAGTTTCCAGCGCGCCACCGCGACGGTATTGGCGCCCTTCGAGTACACGGGATTGATCTGGGCGTTCCTGCTGTCGAGCCTGATCTGGGGCACGCTGATGGATGTGTCGTTGATGATCGGCGCCGGTTTGATCGCTGTCAGTGGCACCCTGGCGATGATTTTCGGCCGGCATCCCTCACAGGATGTCGTCGGTGCTGAATGCTCCGTGTCGCAACCCCTTTATCCAGCAACGACAGAACTGGAGCCTGTTGACCAGGCTGAAAAATTACGTTCATGACAGAGGGGAAGGGCATGGCGCAGGACGTTTCATTCAGCGTTCTTAACAACAATGGTGACGCGGTGCAGGTCGGTGCCTGGCGTTTCGAAGGCGACAATACCGGGCCGAAGGTGCACTTGCAGGCTGGGGTGCATGCCGATGAAATTGCCGGAATGCTGGTCTTGCACGTCTTGATGCAACGACTTGCAGTGGCCGAGGCCGAGGGCCGACTGAAGGGCAGCGTGACCGTGGTGCCACAGGCCAATCCCCTGGGCATCGGCCAGTTTCGCCAAGGTCGGATTCTGGGGCGCTTTCACGATGCTACCGGCCATAATTTCAACCGGGGCTTCGATCAATCAGCCGCGATGGAACAACCGGCTACGAATGTCCAGCAATGGCAAAAGAAACTGGTAGAACTGGCCGCGTCGGCAGAGGTGATGCTTGATCTGCATACCGATGACGAAGCACTTCCCTATCTCTACGTGCATCGCAGTTTCTGGCCCCGAGGTCACGAACTGGCGACAGCGATGAAGATGGACGTGGCAATCATCTGGGACAATGGCGGCGATGGCTCATTCGAAGAAACCATCATCGCTCCGTGGTTGCGCGAAGGTACGACGCAAGGTCGCATGGCCGCTACCCTGGAGCTGCGAGGGCAGGGCGACGTCAACGACCGTTACGCCACGCAAGACGCCGATGGCCTGTACGCCTGGCTGTGTAGCTACGGAATAATCGGCGAAGTGACCGCACTGGCCGAATGGCCTGTTGAGGTCAGGGACATGGCGCAGATGGAGACCATTCTCGCGCCACAATCGGGCGTACTGATCTTTGAAAAAGAACTGGGTGATGTCGTTGAGCAAGGCCAGCGGTTTGCGCGAATCCTGCGCCGGCCGGGAGATCCGTCTTCGCAAGTCGTCTTGTTGGCCGAACAAACCGGGCGCATGGTCACGCGTTATCGCGATCGCCTGATCCCACAAGGCGCGATAGTGGCCAAATTCACCGGTAGCCGTGTTTCACGCAACTGGAGCGGCGGGTTGCTGGATCCGAACTGAGCGTTGAAGGGATGAATTTTATAACTACGCTAAATGCCTGTTTAGTCGAGTTAATCGCCGATCGTCGGCGAAAACACGTAAATACAAGCCAAAAAACGTTAGGAGTGTGCGACGGACTCAGCCGGACAATTGATCGTGGCGCTCGAACTGGCACTGCACCAGACGCAGCGAATACCATCGACGTTACGCTCCGACAAACAAGCCATACCGACCAACAGGGACGGCTCACGATATTGCGGATGGCTGAAGATTCGCCCACAGGACATTTTCCCCCAACCAGTCAGGCGTGATGCATTACTACCATTTGGGTGACGCCATCGAGTACTCACTGATTTTCCCAGCTGGCACATTGAAAACGCAACGACGTTTTTGCCGGGTGAAGTTTGCAAATACACATAGCTGGCGGAATCTGGAAAGCGTCATCGGCTGATGACGGGCTCATCAGGATTCGGTCTGGTCAGCGAAGCCGTTTCGCCAGGGCTTGATTTTGCCGATATGGAAATCGTCAGCCAACAAAAACTGGTAGAGCAATTTTCAGAACAACTGCAGTTGATTGATACGCTGGCAATTCGATGAGTATTCCTTGGGACGATTAGAGCGTTGAAATCTCTGTGCAACGAGCCTGCTTCTGAAATATCCTGTTACGCATAATGTATATTATGTTAAACCAGATGCTATGTTAGAAATGTTCATGAGACTCTTAAGGCACTGATTCGACAAACCCGGTTCTGCCGTCCACTCTCTCAACGGGCCATGTACTTCGTGTTCATGGCGCGTCATTGTATGAGGTGGCTGCCGATGAAGCTGATTCAGTGCCGTTACGCTTCTGGTCAGCGTGTACCGCTGCTCGTGCAGACCGGAGATGCGGCGCCGTTGCCCAAGCTCGTTCCGTTCATCTATGTCCAGCTCAAGCTCAGGCATCGTGCATTTAACACTACCGCAGCGCACCTACGTGCTATCCAGGCTTTCTATGCCTATGCCAGAAGCCGAGATCTGGATATCGATGAGGCCATCTTGGCCTGCCAGTTTGAGGCGATTCTGTCTTTACTAGACGGCTACGCCATCTGGCTCCAAAGCGGCCGTCAAGCGGACAATCTGGTCGCGCGAATCGGCAAAGCTGAAACGGTAACTTTCCGCAGATCGATCCGCGTACCCGTGACCAGTACCTGCGGTTGCTGAAACAGTTCCTGTCCTGGTGCGTCACTCGTTACATCCGCGCGCCCGTCATAACTCAACCACCCTGGCTCACATCGAAGTTGTATTTGCAGATGTCGCCGACGTCATTGAGCGGCGCTTTGAGAGCCATATCATCAATGTTCGTCCCGACCGCACTCGTTACCGCAGCCTGACAGATACGCAACTCCAGATCATTCGCAAATTGATTGTCCCGGGCGCTGCGGAGAATCCGTTTCCGGAACGACTGCAGTTGCGCAATTGGCTAATGATTAAATTGCTGCTGGAGACTGGTATTCGCCGCGTAGAGCTTCTGAAGCTCTACGCCACGGACATCAATCAGGGTTCTCAGCATGCTTATCTCAGCATCAATGACCGCGAACATGACCCAAGTGACCCGCACGCTGAAGAGCCTGCACTGAAAACACACGGGCGGACTGTAGGTATCTCCACACAGTTGTATGAGGTCTACGAGCGCTATATCCAGAGCGAGCGTCGCCCATTGCGTGATGGAAAATCGATGAAATTGCTGTATCGCTATTTGTTCATCTCTGACCGAGGCCGCCCGTTGTCGATTCGCGCACTGTCTAACGTCCTAGATCGGCTATTTCTGACCATTGAACTGGCTCATCCTGGGTTGTTGCCTACACTCTCTGCGCATGACTTTCGCCACACCTTCGCAGACCGTTTCTTGGCCTATCTGGTCGAAACACGCGGTAATGATTTGGAGCGGGCTACGGATGAACTCCGGCGGGTATGCGGCTGGTCCGATGCCTCGACCATGCCACGACGCTATGCGAGTCGTTATCTAGCAGAGTCGGCCAATCGTCATAACGCCGAACGAGCCTCGGCAGCCTGGACCCGCCGTGAAAATTAAGGAGGTTTGCTTGTCTAAATCCGCCGGTCGAGGTCACCCTTCACCCGCCTCCTCTTTAGCTGCTTATGTGTTTCAGGGCCCGGCCCAAGTTGCCATACGAACACGTACCAATGACCAGCCACGCTATGTCAAATACCCGGTTGAATGTGTGGACATGGTACGACGGTGGGGTCGCACTGAAAATTGATTGGGCCGAGCTTGACTTAACTCCAGAGTTTAATGAAATAGCTAAAGGCTTTATGGCATACGCGCTGGAAAAGTATGCTCCCCAGACAGCGTTCATGTTTGTAAGGTCTCTTGCCTATTTATCAGGTACCAACCTCGCCCGTCACTTTCCTTGGGATCATCAAAATTTAATCGCGCAATTAGATGGATTCAAACGTTCAAGACATAATCTTATCGGGTTCCGCAGGCTCTATCGCTGGGGAGTTGATAGAAACCGGTGTCTGTTGCCTCCAGTTTGACAAGCAGGATCAAAACATCCAGCTGATGAAGTTATCGGCCCCAGCCCGGCCCTTGCATTTTGGGGCAATCAATTTTGTCCATGTCTCGCTTATACCCGGGGCCGATGGTGGAGTAGTGCTGGCGCACCCGACGTTGAAGTTCGAAACTGTAGTGGGTATCGGGCTCCCCGCCGTCAAAAGTCCTTAAAAACCTAAGAACTGATCAAAAAGGGATCGTCAGCTTCACCCTGTACGCATTACCTTCTGCACGGTTACGAACCTGGGTCTCCTGCTCCCACTTGGCTGTTAAAAACCAGCCCTTTTCGCTCGTGTATTTCACAGAAGGGCCGATCGCTATCGTCCTCCCTTTATTGTCTTCGACACGATCACCGTCTTGCCGGTCGTCTGTGGTCTGTTGGAGTATGTAACCGCCCACACCGACTACCCAGCCATTACCCAAGCCCCAACCCACTGCATAATCTGCATGCAGCTCCTGGCCAGAACGGTAGTCGGTAGCCTTATTGCGCAGGTTGAAGTCATACATGGTTTTCACATCGACGTTGAGCCCGTTCGGGTCGATATAGGACACCGCCACCACCGGTTCAACCACCCAATAATTGCGCCCGATATTGGCCAGGTCTCCGCGATCGTAGTCACCTGATGGCGCAATAAAATCCAGGGCGACAATGCTGTGCAGCTTTTCGCTGTGATGAAAGCCCAGCGCCGGTCCGAAGATGATGTCGCCCAACCCCTGTTTACTTTGCGACTGGCCGTTGAGCTCAACCTTGAGGTCCACCAGTGGCACGATGGCATGGATGGCCAGATTTCCACCCAGCACCTGCTGCTCGGTGACCCAGATCAATCGCGGGGCTATGGCGTTTGCCCGCGCCCTGAAGTCCACCGGCACTTTCTCGCCATGGTTGCCGCGCAGGGAATCGGCCTCGTAGTGACTGACAAAGAATTGCGTATACAAGCCCGGTGGTGGCATGGCGCCGGACATGTAGCTTTCCGCCCCCATCGGGTAGGACGATCCACCGCCTTCGGTAGCATGAACCCCGGCACTGGAAGCTGCCAGCAGGCTCAATCCGGCACCGCACAGATGACTTGCACGCGCGACTCGAAATACAGCTTTCATAAGGAGGTGCCCTTTTGTTGTTTTTATAGTCAGCCGAGACCGTGCCTCCCGTCGGGAGGTCAGCAGCGTCTGGCGTTGTGTTGCGGTTGAACTCAGATGCGTTTGAACAGCGCCGACCGTGTGGTTTCAGTGGCGCCATCGGCGGCGCTATAGAAGCGCTCCATGAAGATGTCGCGTTCGAACAGCCGCCCTTGCATCAGGCACGTAATCGCCGAATCGATCATCACGGGCGGGCCACACAAGTAAGCTTTACGGCTGCTGAAGCGACCGTCGAAATGCTCCTTCGCGGCGTCATGCACGTAGCCTTTGAAGCCTGTCCAGTCGGTATCCTCTTCCGCTTGGCTGAGGGCAGGCACGTAGGTGAAGTTGGCGTGGTCCCGCGCCAACGCTTCGAACAATTCGTGGTTGTAGAGTTCGGCCCGGTTGCGCGCGCCCTGGAACAACACGATCTGACGCGTATCACCTACTTCCAGCAGGTCGAGAATCATCGATTGCGGGCTAGATAACCCCGAGCCTCCAGCAATGAAAATCAGGTCGCCACTTTGCGAAGTGCGCACGAAAAATTGCCCGTAGGGCCCGGACAGATCCACTGCGTCACCGACCTTCAAGTCATCGTGAATCTTGCCAGTGACCAGGCCGCCGTCAACACGCCGCACGTGCAGTTCAACTTCATCGGCGCGGCTCGGTGGGTTGGCCAGCGAGAATGCGCGCGTGCCTTCAACCCCGGGTAGTTGCAGGTTGATGTACTGGCCGGCCTGGAACGCCATTGGTCGATCAAGCTTGAGGTGTACGCCCTTGATGGTCGGCGACAGGTCCACCAGTGCGCTAACCACGGCGCGGTAGTCCTCGACGGGATGCCCGTGGAAATCGGGGTCTGCATCGATATCCGCCTCGATCACCATGTCGCTTTGCGGAATCGCACAGCACGCCAATACCTTGCCTTCATCGCGCTCCATATCCATCAAGGCAAAAGACGATGCCGCGCCCAGGTCCGCTTCGCCTTCCAGCACCTGAACTTTACAGGTAGCGCAGGTGCCATGCCCGCAGGCAAATGGCAGCCAGACACCCTGGCGTAACGCTGCCTGGAGAATGGTCTGCCCCTCTTCCACTTCGATCTGCTCGCCAGTGGGTTCGATGGTTACTTGGTAGCTCATCGCCATGTCCTCAGTTGAAAGTGCCGGCAATGCCGTTCAAACCAGGTGTATTGAGGTGCAACAGGCTTTTGTGGTCGATGCCGTTGTCGATCAGGCTCAACCCGTTGTCCGGGGTGAACGGGCGATCGTTCAGACGCCACAGCGCCTGGCTGAAATCAATCCTCGCAGCATCCGGATGCTGGGAAATCGAGGGCTTGACCACCAGCTCGATAAAGTCGGCGAAGGGCATCGCCGGTGGCAGCGGAAAGGTAAACGGGGCACAGAACATCAGGTGCTTTTCCCAGCAAAGGTACACAAGTTGCAATCCATGGAAGTTTTCCTGGCGATCCAGGGGTTGGGCCTCATAGGCACCGATGGAAGTCACGGGCATGATCTTGTCCTTCTTGTAATGGGGTTTTCGAAGCGGACCCGCAGGCCCACTTCGTCACACGTCTCAGGCATCAACCGGTCTTGCGCAGGTCCGGGTCAACGGGCGTGGCGGGCGCACTGCTACGATCGTTGGGGTGCCAGTCCTGCCAGCGACGGTGCTCGGTGGAGCCCAGGTATTCGAGGTTGTCCTGACCGGGGTTGATGTTGTAGTAATCGCGCACCACCGACTCGACATCCCCGCCACCGCAATTGCCCTGAAGAATCTGGTGCACGGGTAGCCAGGCCTGGATGTACTTGATGGGCTCGTATTCGAAAATGTCGCAGCAACCCTGGGAGCAAAAGTGATAACGCTCGCCTTCGTGCTCGGCGCTGCGATGGCTGAGGGTGGTTTGGTCATCTGGCTCGCCGAACGACAGCGGGATCTGGCAGATTTGGCACAGCATCGGCAGGGTCGGGTTGTAAAAACGCTCACCCTTCTCTTGCAGCGCACGCCAGTGTTCAAAGCGCGGCCGATAGATCTTGTCGAAGGTGTCCGGGTACTTTTCCGATAGCCAGTCGAGCTCTTCGTCGGTCGGCATCCAGGTGTGGAAGTTGGTCGCCTGACTGTATTGGTAGAAAATCGACCAAGCCTGGTGGCTGACGTGATCCTTGGCGTTGTTGGCCTCCTCGACATGCTTGGGCGGACGGATGCCGTAGCGCTCCAGGTCCTTGAATAGCGCACCCCCTGCCTCTTCGAAATACACACCCCAGGCCTCGGACCAGGACATGACTTTGTTCGGCAGCATGTAATCCATCATCATGCCGACCAGCGTCAGCAGGCGGTAACCGCGCCAGAACCACTTGTCGATCCAGCGCTGGATAATCGGCACGTTGTCTTCGTGTTGCTCCAGCAGGAACTTGATGACCTCAAGGCCCAGGGTCATGTGCCGGGCTTCGTCGGACTGCGCGGAGAAACCGAAAGTGACCGTGGCCATGTCGCCGTTGAACGCCGCACCGGACATAAACGGAACAAACAGCAAGTTGGTCAGCACGTACTCGAACGAAAACGAGATCGCCGTGAGGAACTCGAACGGACCTGCTGTGCGCGCATCTTCGAAGAACGATTTGGGCACCGACAGGAACCACACGCGGTCGTGCATGTGGGCAAAATCATGCAGGCCGTTGAAGTGCTTGTTGTAATGACTCATCGCGTGAATCTGGGTCTGCACATGGCGCAATTCGTCGATGGCCTGCATCTGGCACGCGATGCGCGCACCGGCACCACTGAATTGCCGGCCGACCCGGGCGAAGCCTTGATACGCCTGGTATTCCAGAGGCGTGACGGCCGACAGGAACAGCTTCAACGCGTTGACGTAACGGGCATCCGACAGCGTGGTATGGCCATTGTTTTGCGAAAACGCATCGAAGATTGCGTAGAGCTTTTTCTCTTTTTCAGCCTGGTACTTCCAGTAGGTATCCATGGTCAGGCGGAACGGATCTTCCCACTTGTCCCAATCGGTAATCTTGATCCCTTCAAAACGTTCATGCGGGTAGATGTCCTCGTGGGTCTGGTAGCTCGGCTCCCAGTCCAGGTCACGGGTCATGCAGCGATATTTTTCTTTGGCATTAAGGCGTTTTTTCACGGCCATGATGGCGCTCCCGAATTCTTGTTGTGGATCAAAGGCGGCTGCGATCGATGATCAGCTGTTCCAGTACAGGGAGAAGCTGTCGTCTTCTTCCGCAACGTTGCCGCCCAGGGTGATCACGTACATCAGCATTTCCTGGATATCCCACGAGGTACCGGTCAATTGCTCGACAGTTTCGCGATGAATATCCAGTCGGCCCTTGGCCTCGATGCGGATCATCGACGGTTGATGCTGGATCTCGGCATGGGGGTTGTCCCGGACAATTGCGTCGACAATCGAGCGAGCGTAATCGGTGTCTTGTAAGTTCATGTAAACGAGGGAAGTCATTCGCTGGCTCCTGTCAGGCCGATTTTTTTCAGGCGTGCGCTGAACTCGGCGCAGACGGCATCCAGAGAGGATGCATCGAGGCTCATCGCCGCCAGGGGCTGAAGTGCCTCGATAGAACGGGCACTCCAATGATCGATCCAGCCTTGCACCAGCGACTTGTTGGCGGGGCTTTCGTTGATCACGGTTTTAAGCAGCGCATCAACCCAGCGCTGGCTTTCGGCGAACCACAGGCGCATGAACTCGGTCAGCATGCCAACCTGGCCGGCACCGTTGGCCGACAATTGCTCGTCGAGTTTGTGGAACAGCAGCGGGTACAACAGGCCATCGCTGACCAGGTTTTGCGCCACCGTCAGTTCGAACCAGTCGCGGACCACCAATGTGTCTTCGACAAAGCGACGCAGGCCCTGCCACGCCGGGTCGTTCAGCCACTGCTGTTTGGCCTGGGCCAGCAACAAGACATCGCCGTCATCAAGCATCAAGCCGATGCGTGACAGGTACTGCGCTATGCCTAACCGGTCCATGGCATGGAACATGTGCATTTGCGTGACGCTGGTACC
>Ga0182008_10000979_pt1 | contig 19823 bp, 20 predicted proteins | sample Sormic07211129_1_FD_120482 | JGI IMG/M metagenome (GOLD analysis project Ga0182008, IMG submission 120482) | Rhizosphere microbial communities from Sorghum bicolor, Mead, Nebraska, USA - 072115-129_1 metaG | ecosystem: Host-associated > Plants > Roots > Rhizosphere | place: USA: Nebraska...
CGATCTCGTCGGTCCAGCGCAGCACGTTCCTGTACTCGCCCACCTGGAGGAACTCGCCCGCCTCGTACAGCTGCCCCTTGGCGAGCGTGCCGTACCAGGGCCAGACGGCCATGTCGGCAATGGTGTACTCGCTGCCCGCCAGGTAGCGGCTCTCGGCCAGCCGGCGGTCGAGCACGTCGAGCTGGCGTTTGGTCTCCATGGCGAAGCGATCGATCGCGTATTCGATCTTCGTTGGCGCATAGGCATAGAAGTGCCCGAAGCCGCCGCCCAGGTAGGGCGCGCTGCCCATCTGCCAGAACAACCACGACAGGCATTCGGCGCGGGCTGCCCGCTCGGTCGGCAGAAAGGCATTGCCGAACTTCTCGGCCAGGTACTGCAGGATCGCGCCGGACTCGAACACGCGGATGGGCGTAGCGCCGCTGCGGTCCATCAGCGCGGGGATCTTGGAATTCGGGTTCACCGCCACGAAGCCGCTGCCGAACTGGTCGCCGTCGCTGATGCGGATCAGCCAGGCGTCGTACTCGGCGCCGGTGTGGCCGAGCGCCAGCAGTTCTTCGAGCATCACCGTCACTTTCACGCCATTGGGCGTTGCCAGCGAATAGAGTTGCAGCGGATGTCGCCCCACCGGCAGGTCCTTCTCGTGCGTGGCGCCCGCGATCGGGCGATTGATGTTCGCGAAGCGGCCGCCGCTTTCCTTGTCCCAGGACCAGACGGTGGGCGGCGTATAGGCTGTCGTGCCATTCATGCGATGAGTTCCAGGAGTTGGACAGACGATGATCATTCTCTACGACTGCGCCACCGCGCCGAGTCCGCGGCGCGCCCGCATCCTGCTTGCCGAAAAGGGCATTGCCCATGAAACGGTGCAGGTCGACCTGGCACATGGTGAGCAATTGGGTGCAGCCTACCGCGCGATCAACCCGCAATGCACGGTGCCCGCGCTGCGCACCGAGGAAGACGGGCTGCTGACCGACAACGCCGCCATCGCGGCCTGGCTGGAGGCCCGCTACCCGGAGCCACCGCTGATGGGCCGCACGCCCAAGGAAAAGGCCGAGATCGCCAACTGGAACTGGCGCATCGAATTCGAAGGCCTGCTGGCCATTGCCGAGACGCTGCGCAACGGTTCGCCGGCCATGGCCAATCGGGCACTGCCCGGCCCTGTGGACTATGCGCAGATTCCCGAGCTGGCACAGCGCGGGCTGGCACGTGTACAGCATTTCTTCGAGACGCTGAACGAACGGCTGGCCGGCCGCGAGTTCGTCGCCACCGACCGGTTCAGCCTGGCCGACATCACCGCCGTGGTGGCGGTGGACTTTGCCCGCGTGGTACGGGTCAAGCCCGGGGAACAGCACCCCGAGCTGCTGCGCTGGCGCGCTGCGATGGCGCAGCGCCCGTCGATGTCGCGCTGAGCGGCACGACGGCGCGCCGGGCGCTGTGGATCAGCGCTCGATGGTCAGCGCCACGCCCATGCCCCCGCCGATGCACAGCGAGGCAATGCCCTTCTTGGCGTTCTGACGCTGCATTTCGTGCAGCAGCGTCACCAGGATGCGGCAGCCCGACGCGCCGATGGGGTGGCCGATGGCGATGGCGCCGCCGTTGACGTTCACCTTGTTCACGTCCCAGCCCATTTCACGGTTCACGGCGCAGGCCTGCGCGGCGAAGGCTTCGTTGATCTCGAGCAGGTCGAGGTCGGCCGCCTTCCAGCCCGCGCGCTGCAGCGCCTTGGTCGATGCAGGCACCGGGCCCATGCCCATGATGGCCGGATCGAGGCCGGCGGTGGCGTAGCTGGCGATACGGCCCAGCGGCTTCAGGCCGAGCGCGGCTGCTTTCTTGGCAGTCATCACCATCACGGCGGCAGCCCCGTCGTTCAGGCCCGAGGCATTGCCCGCGGTCACGCCGCCGGCCTTGTCGAAGGCGGGACGCAGGCCGGCCAGGCCTTCGGCGTTGGTCTTGCGGTTGATGAATTCGTCCTTGTCGAAGACGACGGGATCGCCCTTCTTCTGCGGAATGCTCACGCCGACGATCTCGTCCTTGAACTTGCCGGCGTCCTGCGCGGCGGCGGCCTTGGTCTGGCTGCCCAGGGCCAGCTCGTCCTGCGCGGCGCGGCTGATTTCGTACTTCTTGGCCACGTTCTCGGCCGTGATGCCCATGTGGTACTGGTTGTAGACGTCCCACAGGCCGTCCACGATCATGGTGTCGACCATCTTCCAGTCGCCCATGCGCTGGCCGTTGCGCGAGTTGGGCAGCACGTGGGGCGCTGCGCTCATGTTTTCCTGGCCGCCGGCGATGACGATCTCGCTGTCGCCCGTGGCCACGGCCTGGGCCGCCAGCATCACAGCCTTCAGGCCCGAGCCGCACACGGCGTTGATGGTGAGCGCCGGCGTTTCCTTGGCGCCGCCGCTCTTGAGCCACGCCTGGCGCGCGGGGTTCTGGCCGGCGCCGGCCGCCAGCACCTGGCCCATGATGGCCTCGCCGACCTGTTCGGCCGTGAGGTTCGCGCGGGCAATCACTTCCTTGATCACGAGGGCGCCCAGCTCGGTGGCGGGAATGCCGGCGAGCGAGCCGCCGAACTTGCCGACCGCCGTGCGTGCAGCCGAAACGATGACGATGTCTTCCATGAGGTTCTCCGTTGAAGTGATCTGAAATTCGAGGTGAGAGGGATCAGGCGCGAGCCTTGACGTAGCGGCCCGGCGCCGGCTCGATGGCCTTGTAAGCCTTGCCGTTGCCGTAAGCCTTGGGCGCGGGGATCTGTTTGCCCGCGTGGCCCTTGAGCCATTGTGCCCAGTCGGTCCACCAGCTGCCGGGATGCTCCTGCGCGCCGGCGAGCCATTCGGCCTGCGTCTTCGGGAACTTGCCGTCGTCGCGGATCCAGTGGCTGCGCTTTTTCTTGGCGGGCGGGTTGATCACGCCTGCGATGTGGCCCGAGGCGCCCATCACGAAACGCTTCTTGCCCGGCAACAGTTGCGTAGAAGCATACGCGCCGCCGATGGGCACGATGTGGTCTTCGCGCGAGCCGTAGATGTAGGCCGGGATGTCGATGTTGCCCAGGTCGATCTTCTGCCCGCATACCGTCAGCGCATTCGGCTTGGCCAGCTTGTTCTCGTGGTACGTGTTGCGCAGGTACCAGGCATAGAACGGGCCCGGCAGGTTGGTCGCGTCGCTGTTCCAGTACAGCAGGTCGAAGGGAGGCGGGGTTTCGCCCTTCAGGTAGTTGCCGACCACGTAGTTCCACACGAGGTCGTTGGGCCGCAGGAAGCTGAAGGTCGAGGCCAGGTCGCCGCCCGGCAGCAGTCCGCCCTTGCCGAGCTGCATTTCGCGGTACGCCACCATCTGCTCATCCACGAAGATGTCGAGGATGCCGGTGTCGCTGAAATCGAGGAAGGTGGTCAGCAGCGTGACCGATGCGGCCGGCTTCTCGCCGCGCGCCGCGAGCACGGCCAGCGCGGTGCTCAGGATGGTGCCGCCCACGCAGAAGCCCAGCGTGTTGATCTGGTTGCTCCCGCTGATCTCCTGCACCGTGTGGATCGCCTTGATGGCGGCGTTCTCGATGTAGTCGTCCCAGGTGGCCTTGTCCATCGACTCGTCAGGGTTGCGCCAGCTCACCACGAACACGCGGTGGCCCTGCTCGTTCGCATAGCGGATCAGCGAGTTCTCGGGCTGCAAGTCGAGGATGTAGAACTTGTTGATGCACGGCGGCACCAGCAGGAACGGCCGCTCGTACACCTTGGGGGTGAGCGGCTTGTATTCGAGCAGCTGGAAGAACTCGTTCTCGAACACCACGGCGCCTTCGGTGGTGGCCACGTTGCGCCCCACCTCGAAGGCGCTCTCGTCGGTCATGCTGACGTGGCCCTGCTTCATGTCGTGCAGCAGGTTCTGGATGCCCTTGGCGATGCTCTCGCCCTGCGTGTCGATGGCCTTCTTCTGCGCTTCGGCATTGAAGGCCAGCGAGTTGCTGGGCGACGAGGCCGCCATCCATTGCTCGACCGCGAAGCGCAGGCGCGCCTTGGTCTTTTCGTCGGCGTCGATGGCCTCGGCCATGCCGAGCATGGTGCGGCCATTGAGCAGGTACACGGCCGCCGAGAAGGCCGACAGCGGGTTGCGGCCCCAGGCGTCGCCAGCGAAGCGCTTGTCGCCTTCGGGCTTGGCGCCGAAGCCCTGGCGCCAGAGTTCGGTGGCTTCCGCCATGTACTGCTGCTGGATGGACTGGAGCTTTTCGGGGTCGATGGAGAATTTTGGCAGCTCGGGCATCTTCGCGGCCTGCGGCAATTGCCATAGCGGCGTGCCGCCGCCGTTGAAGGCCGAAGCCCCTTGCGCGGCGGACTGCCGGAAAGCTTCCAGCGCCTGGGTCCATCCCTCGGTCATTGCCTGCTGGAAGGGCGCGAACGCATCGGCCCCCGTGGCTTGTTGCTTCATCATGTCTCCTGGTCCTCGCCTGAGTCGAAACGGATGGCTTGCGTGTTTTGAGTATCCTGCATTTCACGGGACCCTCACAACGCCGCTTCCTTGCTTACCAACTGAAACTACTTGTGTTTATCCATCTGATCGTCATCGGTTGGTTGTACGTCGCCCTGATGATGGCGGTGGCCGAGGCCACCAACACCACAGGCACGGTGCTGGGCGCCATCTTCACATTTCTTTTGTACGGATTGGTGCCGGTGGCACTGGTGGTTTACCTGATGGGCACTCCGGGTCGCCGCCGCGCGATGAGGCAACGCGAGGCCGAGGCACAGGAAGCCGCCCGGCGTGCAGCAACCGAGAAAGCGGCGCCGCCGGTCGCAGGCTCAGGCCGTCTTCCAGACCAGGGCGGCGAAGCGGCCGCTGACGCTGTCCCGCCGGTGCGAAAAGAACCTTGAGGGATTGGCGACGGTGCACCAGCCGTCGCTGCCGTCGTTGCCATGGACGGCCTCGATACCCACCGCGCGCAGCCGCTGGCGCGCCAGTGCGGGCAGGTCGGCCAGCCATTTCCCGGTGGCAGCCGCGGGCCTGAAGCAGGACGCCGCTTCGGGCGCATGCGCCTCGAAGGCAGCCCTGACCTCGGGGCCGACCTCGAAGGCCTTGGGCCCGATGCACGGGCCCAGCCAGGCGATGACGCGGGCCGCGCCATCGGCCTCGAAGGCCTTGGCGGTCTGTTCGAGCACACCGCCCGCCAGCCCGCGCCAGCCGGCATGCGCGGCCGCCACGCGGTGGCCCGCTTCGTCGGTGAAGAGCACGGGCAGGCAATCGGCCACCATGATCGTGCAGGCCAGGCCGCCGGCAGTGGCCGTGCAGGCATCGCCAACGGTGCCGTCGCGCACCGCGTCCTGTGCGGCGTCGAGCGAGACGACGCCGGTGCCGTGCACCTGCTGCAGGAAGACCGGACCCGCTCCGATGGCCGCGCGCAAGCGGTTCCGGTTCTCCGCCACATGCGCGGGCTCGTCGCCCACGTGGTCGCCGAGGTTCAGGCTCTCGTAGCGCCCCAGCGAAACCCCGCCGTCGCGCGTGGTGCACACGGCCCGCACGTTCGGCGGCGCGGGCCAGTCGGGGACGAGCCAGCGCTCGTTCATGGGGCTCAGGCTTCCGCGTCGGGCGCCTGCGAGGGCTGCGCGCGCTGGAAGGCGTCGAGCTCCATGCAGGCCTCGAAGGCGGCCATGGTGCGCGGCAGGCCGCTGAAGTCGCAGTCGAAGCGGCGGCCGTTGAAGATCTGCGGCACCAGGCAGCAATCGGCCATGGTGGGTGTATTGCCCCAGCAGTAGATGCCGGCGGGGTGCTGCGCAAGCTGGCGTTCGAAGGCCAGCATGCCGTCGCGCACCCAGTGGCGGTACCAGGCGTTCTTGGCCGCATCGTCGAGCTTCAGCTCTTTCACGAGGTACTTGAGCACGCGCAGGTTGTTGAGCGGATGGATCTCGCAGGCGATCGACTGCGACAGTGCGCGCACGTGGGCGCGGCCCACCGGATCGGTCGGCAGCAGCGCCGGCTCGGGGTGCACTTCGTCGAGGTATTCGATGATCGCCATCGATTGCGAGAAGCGCTCGCCCTCGTCCTCCAGCAGGGGCACCAGCATGTCGGCCGAGATGGCGGAGTAAGGGCCGGTGCGGTGGTCGCCGCGCGCGATGTGCACGGGGATGTACTCGAAATCGAGGCCCTTCAGGTTGAGGGCGATGCGCACGCGGAACGAGGAGGAGGAACGGAAGTAGTTGTGCAGCTTCATGATTTCCCAAGCATAGCGCTCCGTCACGGGCGCGGCATGGCCCTTCAGCGCGCCGTTCTGGCCGGCTTCTATTGTGGACCTCCCGCCTCTGGCACACTGCCGGTCTCCCGCTTAGGTTTCGCTGAAAAAGGACACGTCGCAATGGCTTCCGAGTTCGTCTTCGCCCCGCCCGCCACCGTCTCGGTGCCGGTGGCCGGCCAGCCCGCCCGCTTCCCGGTGCACCGCATCTACTGCGTGGGCCGCAACTACGAAGATCACGCCAAGGAAATGGGCTTCACCGGCCGCGAGCCGCCCTTCTTCTTCATGAAGCCGGCCGATGCGCTGGTGGTGGTCGACGCGGGCCAGACCGGCACCATGTCCTACCCCTCGCTCACGAAGAACCTGCATCACGAGATCGAGCTGGTCGTGGCCATCGGCACGGGTGGCAAGAACATCCTGGCGGCCGATGCGCACAAGCACATCTACGGCTACGCCGTCGGCCTCGACATGACGCGCCGCGACTTGCAGAACGACATGAAGAAGCAGGGCCGCCCCTGGGACATCGGCAAGAGCTTCGAGCAGAGCGCGCCCATCGGCCCGATCGTGCCCGTGGCGCAGGCCGGCAATGCGGAAAAAGCCGAGATCTCCCTGCAGGTGAACGGTACCGACCGCCAGCGCAGCAACGTGGGCAAGCTGATCTGGAACGTGGCCGAGACCATCGAGCACCTGTCGGCCGCGTGGGAGCTGCAGCCCGGCGACCTGATCTTCACCGGCACGCCCGAAGGCGTGGCCGCGGTGGTGGCCGGAGACACGCTCGTGGGCGAAGTCGCGGGCCTGCCCAAGCTGACCGTCAAGATCGCCTGAAGACGGCAGCCGGCTCCATGCTCCTGCGCGTACCCATCAAGCATTGCAAGAACTGCGGCACCGCGGTGGTCTACCGCGTGCCGGACGACGGCGACACCAAGCAGCGCGCCGTCTGCCCGGCCTGCCACACCATCCACTACGAGAACCCGCTGAACGTGGTGGGCACCATCCCGGTCCTGGGCGACAAGGTGTTGCTGTGCAAGCGCAACATCGAACCGCGCTGGGGCAAGTGGACGCTGCCGGCCGGCTTCATGGAGCTCGAGGAAACCACCGCCCAGGGCGCGGCCCGCGAGACCGACGAAGAGGCCGGCGCCCACTATGTGATGGAGGGCCTGTTCTCCGTCATCAGCGTGGTGCGCGTGGGCCAGGTGCACATGTTCTACCGGGCCCGGTTGCTCGACGACAGGTTCGACCCAGGCCACGAGACCATCGAGGCCAGGCTCTTCGCCGAAGAAGAGATTCCCTGGGACGAGATCGCCTTTCGCACCGTGCGCGAGACGCTCGAGCACTACTTCGAGGACCGGCGCCGCGGCAGCTTCGACCGAGTCCACACGTTCGACATCGTCTGAACCCGCAGCGCCCCATGACACTTCGCTCCATCCTGCTTCGCGCCGCGATCGGCCTCGGATTCATCCTGGCCACGACGGCGCAGGCGGAAACCGTGGGCGACGTCGACACCGCCTTCAAGCTCATCGGCCCGGACCACAAGATCGTGATCGAGGCCTACGACGACCCCAAGGTCAGCGGCGTGACGTGCTACGTCTCGCGCGCCAAGACCGGCGGGCTGGCCGGCGCCTTCGGCGTGGCCGAGGACAAGGCCGAGGCCTCCATCGCCTGCCGCCAGGTCGGCCCGGTGAGCATCACGCAGCCGCTGCCCAAGCGCGAGGAGGTCTACAGCGAGCGGCTGTCGGTGCTCTTCAAGCGCCTGCGCGTGGTGCGCATGGTCGACCCGAAGCGCAACACGCTGGTCTACCTGACCTACTCCGACCTGCTGATCGACGGTTCGCCCAAGAACAGCGTGACGGCGGTGCCCATCGACCGCGGCACACCGATCCCGCTCAAGTAGCGCCCGGGGGCCGATGGCCCCTTCACAGCCGGTTGCTCTTTCGCGGGGCGCCGTCGCGGCAGTTTGCTAGCATCGCCCGCGTGGCCTCCCCCCGCGGGCCGCGGCGAGCCAGATCGCCGGAACCCTCCGCAACGAAACCGTTCCAACACAGCGCCATGCATCTTCAGACTTTTGTTTCCCGTATCGCCGCCCTGGCCCTGGTTGCCGCGAGCCTCGCGGCCTGTACCACCACCGACCTCAACGCGCCGCGGCCCGGCCCCTCGGTCACTCCCCCCGTGCAAAGACCCACCGCGATGTTCGTGCGCCCCGCCACCGGCGCGACGCTGGCGCGCTTCGACGGCGTGCGCACCAAGGGCATCGACATCGCCGGCAACTTGGGCGATCCGGTCGTCGCCTCGGCCGACGGCCGCGTGGTGTACGTGGGTGGCGAGCTGCCGGCCTACGGCAACATGATCATCGTCAAGCACAACGAGACCTTCCTCACCGCCTACGCGCACTTGCAGACCATCCTGGTGAAGGAGAACCAGGTGGTCCGACAGGGCGAGAAGATCGGCGAGATGGGCAAGAGCAACGCCGACCGCGTGAAGCTGCGCTTCGAAATCCGCAAGAACGGCACGGCCGTGAACCCCGAGCCGTATCTCAACGGATTGCTTCAGCAATGACAGGCGGCGCCCGCCGCCCATGAAAAAAGCCCCTCGTGGGGCTTTTTTGCTTTCAGGCGGACTTATCTAGCTGATGCAAAAAACCTTTTAGATCAATCGGTTAGAGCGGCCTTGAGGCATTCGGAGCGACGACCGAATACTCGTCCTAGACCGGTTGCCAAAGAAGCCGTCCACTTGTCCCGACCCGCTTCACAGGGAGCGCAGGAGATCCGCGAGTCAGCACGCTTGGAACTGCGCGCACTGCGCGCACTGCGCAAGGCAGCGAAGCCCGGCGCTTACAACTGGATCATCGGCGTACGGCAGAGTGGTTGGTGCTCTTGTCGGAGGACGCTACGATTGCACCCACCACTCCGCCCTTGTGGGGTCATTCAGTTGACCTTCGCTTGGGAAAAGGACCGCCTTCGGGCGGTTTTTTTATGCCTCTCGTCCCATCAAGCTACATATTGAGCAAATTTTGGGCGAGTTTGGGCCTTGGCCGACATTGAAGGCAATGCCAGCCTGACCTGCGAGAGGGCTAAGTCAGGACGATCGGCCGTGCGTCAGAACAAGTTCTTGATGAAGTTGATCAGCGTGTCGATCAGATCGTAGAGATCGATCATCACGAAGATCCACTCCAGCAGTTTTTGAAGCTTGCGCATGGTGTGGTCCACGGGGGAAGCGCCCTTGCGGGCGAAAAAAAACCTCGACCGATGGCCGAGGTTCAAGAAATGAAAAAGCCCGCGCGGTGTAACCGGGCGGGCTATTGGGGGAACAGAGGCTTAGTTTGTGCCACGTCCACTGGCAGTCAATTTAAAACGGCGGTGCACATGGCTTCGGCTACCAGCAAAAAAGCCTCGCGATTGCGAGGCTTTTTTTGGTCGTGGCTCTCCCACCACTGTCAGATCTTAAAACAAAACCGCTGCAGACGCAATCGAACTGCACACCCGTCGGGGCACCAGAGCACTTCATAAGAGCTGATTGAAGGTTGCGAACACCTTTTCTGCTCGCTCAAGCGTCTTTTGGATTGACGCCGACTTTCCGTCGAGCAGCTTCGAGTTGCGGATCAACCAGGCGGCAGGTGAAAAATGATCGAACATCGGAATCGATTCCGGCATCACCCTGAATGCGGCTTCTGCCTGCTTCACCAAGCGATCCGTCTCTGGATCTGCAGCTTTCAGTTTGGCTGCGGAAAGACTGTGAGGATCCTGCAGGCCATATGTATCGTTCAGGATGTTCGCGAACGTGTCCGGTTCGAATATGTCCTCGATGTCCGCCTCCGGTCGCTCCAAGAAATCAGCGATCGTATAGAAGTGACCCGCCGCCAAAACGGCCGAGCGCTTCATCTCCTCGATCTTCTTTTTGTCACTAGCGGCCTGATCGGAGAGTACAGCGACGTGAAGTGCGTTGCCGGCAAACAAAGCGACGAATGGTCTGATCTTGTCAATGCCGCCTGCAGGACAGATAGTCCACCGTACATCCAAGCCCTGTCTCCCCTTACGACGGAGTGCATCCGATAGCGCCTGGATGTAGAGAATGTCCCCCGGCCCCTCTACGAGCAGGGTGTGTTTTCCGATGAACAGCGACTGGGTGATCTCGTACCCAAGGGCACCTTGCAGCGGAAACAATGTGTCCGGATCGCGAGTCAGAACATCGTCTCGAACCTTTGTGCCGATAGGTATACGGCGCTGGCCTTTCATCTCAACCTGGTCTTCTACGACTCGTACTGAGGCGAGATCATCGGCTGGCACCATGAAGGGCGAATGCGTCGAGTAAACGATCTGGTGGTAAGGGGCGAGCTTCTCCTTGAAGAATCGCAAAAGCTCGGCCTGCGCTTTTCCGTGAAGAGTTAGTCCTGGTTCATCGAGTAGCAGAACAACCGGCGAGGGATCGTCTTTGACTTGCGCAAACTTCACGAGAAATGAGAAGAACCAGACAAAGCCTGCGCTGCGCTCTGAAAATGGCGTGTCCACGCGATGAAGGTTGTTGTCGATGCGGGCACGCGCGATTGTCCCGCTGTTCAAGGGCGGCGGGTCGCCGGGCCTAGCTTGACTGACACTGACTAGGACACTGAGGTCTGGGTTTTGAGTCCAGTACTCGAGTACCTGATCAGTGATGTTGTTGGAAGCCCCCTTGAGCTTCGCGTTGAATGTCTCGAATGTGCTCACACTCAAGATGTCTTGTATCGACACGCCGGCATACTGGAGAAACTCGACGAACAATCGCACCCCGCGATATTGTTCGAGCTCCAACTGCTTGTTCGCAACCAACTGCTGGGTATGTTCAAGCTGGATGGCTCCATCCATTCGGTCGTAAGAACTGAAATACATGAACTTCGGAAGGAAGCCTTTGATATGCCCTTGAACCTGACTGGTAACGGCACCATGCTTCTTCAGATACTCACTCAACTGTTGATGCTTCGGCGTTGGAGAGGCAAGCTTGCCGAGCGCTTCGATCAGCTCCGAGGTATTCGGCACGGCCGCAAGAACCGAGCGCTCCGACGCGTCTAAGGCAAATTTCGAATAGAGAAAATCGAGTGCTGGCTTGTAGGCGATCTGGGCAACAACTCTGACATCTTTATCGCCGTATCGGCGCGAAATTGACACGAGATCTGAAGTGACGACTTTGGCGCCTACCGCCGTCGCAAGCTTTGCCATCTCGTCCGCATCGAGCCGCCACGTTGTCTCGATTGCAGTTGCTTGATCGACCGGATGTTTCTCGTCGTACTGCGTTAGTGATCGACGGGGATAGTCCCGCTCCTTGTCGAAGATTGCGGGGGTTGCCGCATGGGGATTGAGGGCTGCAAGGGCGAGAAGAATTGCGCTCTTGCCAGCTTCATTTTTCCCCACCAAGCATGTAACAGCGCCGACAGAAAATTTTTCGCTGTCTTCCGCCGAGCGAAAGTTGGTCACATGCACCGTCTCAAGTTTCATGTCCGATTCCCTTGCGATAGATGCTTCTTAACAGTTGTATCCAGAACCGTGCGTACAAATTTGAAAAATCACGCGCACCGGTAGTAGAGGCCGAAAACGGTCAACGGCTCATATAGCCACCTCCATTGCCGGTAGGTAGCAGCATAGATTTTGATGGTGGAATACTCCTCTGTGCCGCGATGCACTGTCGCGCCGACCCGGCACGAAGGTATCTCACAATCGGAGCGCATGCAATCATCAACTTCCATGATCGCCTGCGAGAAATCGGCCCTCAATCGAAGATCTTGCCCGTCTCCGATATGACGTCGGCGCGAGCCGCAACCAGACGCTCATTAGGCTGCAGGTCCCCATTCCCTGCGTAATCTGGATGTTCAGTCACGATCGCCGACAAGCGGCAATGAGCGATGTGTTGTTCGCTTTCGAACCAACCAATGAGTGGCCCACCACTGATTCCGCCCAAATCGTACTGGGCCGGAGGCATCTCTATTGCAAGCCCTTCGAGCTGCTCTTCGGGCTCAAGGAGCCACGTCACTTGCTTAAGGTTCACTCGCCTCGCGACGCCGATCACGGTATAGAGGCCGAAGGTAATCGTGGAACTGTCCGTTTGCTCCCTGGCCCCGCCGGGGTAGCCCGCAATCATGATGCCTTTGCCTTCGTCCGGAGGTTTTGGCGGCCAGGCGCCAAGCGGCGTTTTTCCGAGCCGCTTGACCAGCTCCTCATCAAGTGCAATGGTGGCGATGTCGAGCTTGTCGGAGACGGCTATCACGCGATCTAGAAGGTCTGGTGTCTCTTCATCCAGAACATGAACTCGATACTGATGCTGCTCCCTATCTTTCCAGAGTTGCCTTACAACGTGCGCCGCGGTGATCCCGAGAAGCAGCTTTGGCGTACGGGCCAGTGTCAACGTCCCGTTATGTGCGATCGGTGGATCCTTGATGTCTCGCCTGTACCAGTAAATAGGTGCGCAGCAGTCCATAAGGATCTTTCGGTATGCCTTTCCCAAATCGCCAGCGAGCAGTTCTTTGGCTTTCTCGAGGGAAATGGGATGACCTTCCATTGCATTCCTTCGCAGTTTTCGATGGAGCGGCATTGCGCCCTCGATTGAAGTGGCTTCCGCAGTCATGCTCCGCATTGAACCGTTGGTCTCGCCCCCGTTTTTCCCTCTATCAGGGACGCCCCTCGATCTGGCGCTCAGACCCGCCCTCAGCCTTCAGAATACACTTTGAACCGTTAAGAAGGCCTGTACGCTATGGCCGCTTTTATCAAGAAACGGGAATCGCGTGCAAAGAATTTTTTACTCGTGGCAGGCAGACCGGGAAGCCAAGACAGGGCGCCATCTCGTTCGAAGAGCGCTTGAAGAGGCAATCAAGATGCTTTTGATGGAGGCGAGTACAGATGTTGAGGAAGCGCAACGCGATCAAGAATCGATCACGCTGGATAGCGACACCCAGGGCGTTGCGGGATCTCCGCCAATCGTCGACACGATCTTCAAGAAGATCGATTCAGCATCTGTATTCGTCGCAGATCTGACCTTTGTCGGTGAGCGATGCGGTGGGAAGCTAACGCCGAATCCCAATGTGGCCATCGAGTACGGATATGCCCTGAAGACACTCTCACACGCGAGAATCGTGGGCGTCATGAATGAAGCTCATGGCAAGCCAACGCGCGAGTCGCTTCCGTTCGATTTGGGGCACATGCGCTTTCCCATCACCTATTCCTGCCCCGACGACACAGACGACGCGACAAGGAGAAAGGTACGCTCTGCTCTTGCCTCACAGCTGAAGTACGCACTCAAGGCAATTTTGGACAACGATGAATTGAGCTCAGAGAAAGAGACCCGGCCGTTGTACGTATCTGCCTATCCGAACGCTGATACGTCACGCTTCCGTACTGAAGCTGAGCCGATTGGCCAATTGCATGACGGGAGCGCGATCGCGAGACCGGACGCCCCACTAATTGGAATCGCTAGCGGTCCTGCAATGTGGTTGCGGGTCATGCCGAAATTTGCGCCAGCTACCGATCTGCTTACTACGCGAATCCGGGAAGGATTGATCAACTCGGGGTTCAAGGTTGCACCTCTGCATGCGGAGGATGAGCTTAATACACTGGGCATCCGAGGTGATGATGGATACGGATTCGCTGCTTCAACAGCGTACGGCGAAGACGCCCGCATCCTGCTCTACGTTCTCAAGCGCGGCGAAGTTTGGAGCATCGACGCAGCACGCATGAGCTATCAGCCTGGGAATCTGTTTTTCAGTCCAGACAGTTATGTTCGCGCCCTCTCCAGATTTGGAGATCTGCTGAAGCGACTTGATGTCGCAGGTCCCTACAAGTGGATTGCTGGGATTGAAGGAATGAGGGGCACACGCATCAACATCGAAGGTCGCCACTCGCCGTTCGGCTCGCAAATTTGTCTAGAGAAGAACCTGATTCTTACTGGCGAATACTCTGGCGATCCCGAGCAAGCTGCCATTTCTATCGAGCCGTTCATTGCTAGGGTGTATGACGCGGCTCACCTGCAGCGATGACTCGTTTTCGTTAGTTTGTACTAACACGCTGACACTCAAGGTACTTCTGTCTTCTCGAGTTTCGGGAGAGAATCAGTAAAGTTCTTGGAGGCGACATGGCCAGTTACAAGCCCGATCAGGTCGAAGAGATCTATCAGCGCATGATGCAAGGCGAATACGATGTCTTCGGAGACTGGGGACCGAAGCTCGTCTATGAGGATTCCGAGACCGCGATATCACTACCGATCGCGGGCGGTGAGCGAGAAATCTATAAGCGCAAGCAAGGACAGCCGTGGCAGCTTGACCTCAGCTGATACTCACCAATCCAAGGAGCAACTCGTCCTTGGATCACCAGCTTGTTTTGACGATAACCGTACCAGTTGCATCGCGCTGCTGGACGCTCTCCGTGACTCTGAATCCTTTGACCGCGATGTGTTTCTCGTAGACCACACGTCCTACGACCGCACCCGCGACGTCTACTACGTCGTAGGTGTCCACATCTGTCTCGCCCATGAATCCCTTCTCCCTGGAGCTCACGTGCTTCAAGGTCTGGCCTTCGGACAGGATCAGTCGGTCTCGGAACGTCATCTTTCCCTCAGGAGTTCGAATAGTGGTTCGATTTTCGCCCGGAAACTCCAGGTTGATCAATACGCCTTAGCCGCTTAGCGGCGCGAGCCCTACGTATCATGGCCAGCATGCTTGACGCTCCAGAACATCAGTTCTCCGACGGGTTTCTCTCGGAAGTCATACGCACTCTCCGCGGTGAAGTGCATCAACATAATCCCAAGTTGGTGGAGTTGATGTACTCGGTCAACAGAATGGCAGTCGAGTTTCTTCATGAACTCGAGATCTCGCCTCAAAAAGCAAACGAGATGGTTGGGGCGCTCCTGTACGCCCGAACACTTCAGTCGTCCCAGGCGGCGGTGCTGCTCCTAGAGCATGGGATGCCCACGCAGGCGCGAACGGTCTTGCGCTCCGCCCTTGAGACGTTGTTCCCTCTGTCGGCAATTGCTAAGGATTCCAGCAAGGCAGATGACCTTGTGGCTAGTCATGATGCCGATAGACGAACTCTCGCTGATCGCATGAAGCGATGGAAGGACCCGGCGCTCCGAGCCTCCGTGCCCTTCACTGACGCCCAGTTGGACGATATCGTGAAGAATCCTGCTAAAGCCACAAATATCTTCGAGCATGCGAAATTCGCCGGCATGGAGGACTGGTACGACACGCTGTACACAATCCTCAGCTTTGCGGCCCATTCAAAAATCTCGGACCTCGACAAGCACACTGTCCCCGATGCTGACGGTGAAATCGTTGAGCTTCAAAGCGAACCGATCTTGGCAGGTCAAGCAGAGATGTGGCTTTGGATCATTGAAGTGCAACTTGCTGCCATGCGATCGGTGGCCCAAATCTTCTCGTCTAGCATTTGGACAGAGCTTGTCCAGACCCGGTGGCAGTTGTTGCACGCACTGGTCCAAGAAGGTGGTCACCTGTCTCCCGAATCGAAGGGGTGAGAGAGTACACGGCACCAACATGCGATGGTTTGGCACCAGAGAAGATGCAGCGCGCCGGTACACGGCGAGACAAGGACAGTCGCGGCACACACCGTTCCACGCGACAACTCGAGCAGACCATCCGGGAGTACCTGGACATCAAGAATGCCAAGCCGAAGCCCTTCGTTTGGTCGAAGACCGCCGAAGACATCCTCGCCAGTGTCAACAGATTTTGTCTGCGAACTTCTAACTCACCACGCTAGCGTACCTACTTACGCAGCGATCAGATGGGCGAAGATTTGCTGACTCGTTCACGCCGCCCGTCAGGATATTCCCTGAATACCAACCCGTCGACAGTGACCGCCTTTGGCAATCCCAACCGTGCACGGGCCGCAGCTGCCTTCTTCAAGCCCTCACTGAATCGACGCTTGAATTCGGCAGAGGTCGTGAACTCGAGCAGTGATTTCGTCATGCCGCCCTACCTTTGATGCTGACAATATTGGCCGCTAAAGTTTACACGCGTCCCGACGAACTCCAGATCGCCGATGAGCGACATGCACTCGCATATATCGCTCATGCTCAAGTCAAGCACCCTGGCTTTTTGTCGATTGTCGCTCCACAAACGACAATGCGAGGATTGGTCTGGCGGACTGACTGTAAGCAAGATGCAGCCCCCCTATATCTGAACGGTCAGCAGATGTCCCGCTGTTCAAGCACAGATCCAATAGATCCAGATAGGTTTCAGAAGCCTCGGACCAAGGGAGACGCCGCGACATCGCAAGGTCAATAGTTTTGTCTAGCATGCTGCAGACAGATTCGGCGGCCCCGAAGTTGGTTGAGCCCTTCGCCTCCTTGAAGAGCGCGAGGAGCAGACTCAGGCGGTCGTACCACGCGAGTTCGGATAGTGCTGACGCAAGGCTCGCATTGAAGACGCTACGTTCATCCATCTGCTCATTCCCAAAGAGGTAGCGGCTTGCCTCAGGCCAGTCGAGCCTGGTCAGTCCGTACAGCTCGAGCAAATCGTCAACGTTCTGGCTGCACTTAGCAAGCGAAGTCTTGTCGTCTCTCACCAACGTCCAAAAGGGTGCCTCGTACAGGCGCCGAGTTCCGGGGATGTTCAGGTCAACTCGATGAAGCACATCGGCACGCGGCGGTTTGGCTTTCTGTTCGATGAGATCGAACTCCTTGCGCCGGTCTGCTGAAGAAGCTCCAGGTTCGGACGAGAACATCTGGTCCAGCTCGTAATTGCTGGCCCCTCCCGATTCCCGGCGCACCTCATTGAGCCAAAGCCACACCTGTAAATGATCGAGCCAGTCCTTCTTCTTCATGCCTAAAACAAAAAAGGTCGTTTGTCTAGGCTCCGATCATGCCTGCATTAGAGCCTAGATTTTCGGTCCGGCCGCTCACACGATCGGCAGTCCATTCAACCTAGGTGAAGCGAAATGAACGCTGAAAGCACTCCGGCCGCGCTGCGGCGCAGAGAACTGCTCGAGATGTACGGTCCCATGGTTAGCGGGAGTGCAATCGCGACGGTGCTCGGCTTCAAGAGCTATTCCGCCTTTTACAAAGCAAGGCGCGAGGAAAAACTCCCGGTCAAGGTCTTCGACCTGGAGGGGCGCCGTGGGCCTTTCGCCCGCACCGCTGACATCGCCGATTGGCTGGAGTCGATGAGCAAACAGCTCTAACCGGCCCGCCATCCGCACAACACCAGGAGGACATCTCAGCAGCACAACCACATTGAACATGCACTGCCTTCAGTGCAGGTGATCGAGAAACACAAAAGCCGCCAACTCCCTAGGGAACTGGCGGCTTTGTGCGGGATTAATGCTTGGACGGCGATTTATCTTGCGCAAATTGTGTGTCATGTCCCGTGCCCCGTCAAGCCCTTGACGGCGTGCGGCGGGATCTCGTTCGCCTGCGTCCTGCGCCTGCCCGGCGTACCGAGTTCCGCAACGACACACATGACCCAGCATCTCTACGGGGGCGCACGTGCGCGCGTCCCTGCTACCACGCGCTTCCATTCGATCGACGAAGGTCGTCAGACCGAATCAACCGCACGCCGCGATCTGGTTGCCACCGCGGCGCCATCCGGTAACAGGATCAATCGGCGCTGCCTGACCATCTCGCGCCGTCAGCGCTAGACCTCGGGCGCCCGTCTCAACTCCGCCACTGCGGATGGCCAGGCATTTCCTGCTGTCGAAGGAAGCGAGGAATTTCAGCTTCGATGATGTCGCACGCCTGTCCGAAGATGACGTGCAGGCGCTTTTCGTCAAACAGCGCTGGGGCGTGCACGGAGAAGGAGTACAGGTTTGCCCCGACTGCGGCAGCATTGACAGGCACTACGTCATACGCGGCCGGCGCCAATGGCGCTGCAAGGCTGGAGGATGTGGGCGCACGTTCTCGGTGACGTCAGGAACCAAGTTCCAGGATCACAAGCTCCCACTGAAAAAAATCATGCAGGTGCTGTGGCTCTACGTCACTGGAGTGAAAGGAGTCTCCGCCCTCGAGGTGTCGCGCAGGGTTGGTGTCGCCTATCAAACCGCCTTCACACTCCTGCACAAGCTGCGAGAGGGCCTCCTCGATGAGCGAAATCTCGAACCGCTTGGCCGGCATGTGGAAATAGACGGAGGCCATTTTTCCGGACGAATCCGCAAGCCCAGAAAGAAGATCAAAACGACGGCGATGCCCGCCCGGGCAAAGCAAGGCAAGACCTGGTACGCAACACATCCCAACCGACGAATAGTGATGGTTCTCCGGGAAATCTCGCCGGTTCAAGGGCAAGGAGCCACCCGTACTATTGTTGAAGTGGTCCCCGCGGAGGCCGAGGTCCACGTCACGCCGTTGGCACTGAAGTACATCAAGAAAGGCTCAGTCGTGCATACCGATGAAAGCAATGCGTTCAGCAGGCTGGGCGTTCGGTACGAGCATTTCACCGTGAATCACAGCGTCGAGTTTTCGACGGATGAGGGCGTGAACGAAAACCAGGCTGAGAGTTTCTTTGCGCGGAGCAGGCGCCTGGTGTGGGGGGCCATTCATCGCATGGCGCCGAAGTACATGCTCGACTACATGAACGAGATTGCATGGCGTGAGGATTTCCGGCGAAAAGACACGGTCCAGCAACTGGGATTGCTTCTCAGCGCGGTATTGAACAATGGCCGGTCACGGTGGTGGCGCGGCTACTGGCAGGGTCACCACCGGCCAGGTGAATTGATGTTCGATCATGGAACCGCGTCCAAGTCATCGGACTGATCGACGACTAACGACCAGCTTCCCATATCTTCTGTTTTAAGAGGATGGTGCCTGCGCACAATGCCAAGCTTACACATCGCCCTCAGTCGATTGCGCACGCGCAACACCAAATCGCGCGACTTCATTTGATTCGGGTCTACGCCCGCCTCGCGTGCAAAGAAATAGGCTATCTCCGGGGTTCGAACTGGCTTTCCATTCGCGGCCTTAAGGCAACGAACAATCAGCTTCGTCAACTGGCCATGTGAAGCGAGCGACTTTCTTCTCGGGCGCCTTCCCTCAATCGAATTCGGATCTACTTGGATCTCGTGAAACGGAATAACGGCATCGATCGCGGCAAGTTCTTGCTCCGCTTGTGCGATCTGTTCTGGCAGTTTGGCCTGGAGTGCCATGAACTTATCGAGTCGCCCTTTGTGGATCTGGCGAACTCGAATCAACCAAGCCATCGAGGACGGGGTGCGCTCCAATCCTGTGTAGTCACGATTCTTTTTCATTCCCCGAGGATTTCAAAACCCTCGGGAAATGTCTTGTGCATCAGCTAGATAAGTCCGCTTTCAGGGCGCTGTCATGCCGAAGCCCTGGCCTCGTCGGCTAGAGCAGGCTCTCGGGCACCAGCGGCGCCAGCAACTCCAGCTTCCAGCGCGACCAGTAATCCGTTTCGGGCTCCTGGTGCAGGATGGTGTCGGCCGCGTCCCCCGTGGCCGGGCTCACCCACTCGATGGCGCCCGTCGGTCCCAGCTGCAGTTGATAGGCGCCGTCCAGCCGGATGAAGCCGATCAGGCTGGTGAGTTGTTGGGCGATCTGCGGGCTGAAGATGAAGATGCCGACCTCGGTGTTGTGCAGCATCGAACGCGGATCGAAGTTCATCGAGCCGATGAACACGATCTTGCGGTCGATCACCGCCGACTTGCCGTGC
>Ga0182008_10000980_pt1 | contig 19812 bp, 14 predicted proteins | sample Sormic07211129_1_FD_120482 | JGI IMG/M metagenome (GOLD analysis project Ga0182008, IMG submission 120482) | Rhizosphere microbial communities from Sorghum bicolor, Mead, Nebraska, USA - 072115-129_1 metaG | ecosystem: Host-associated > Plants > Roots > Rhizosphere | place: USA: Nebraska...
AGTTGCAAAGCAAGGTGTTTATATAGATGCGCAGGGAATTATGCGCTGGGAGAGGGATAAAAAAGAAGCCTCCTTTTTCGGGGTTAACTATACGGCACCTTTTGCTTATGGTTACCGTTCCATCAGCCGACTTGGTCTTTCTGTAGAGCAGGCTATAAAGGATGATGTGTATCATTTTTCCCGTCTTGGGCTTGATGCTTTCAGAGTTCATGTGTGGGATACCGAAATTTCTGATGCTGCAGGGAATCTGATCTCTAATGAACATCTGCGATTATTTGATTTTCTGGTTGCAGAGCTTAAAAAGAGAAATATTAAAACCATTATTACCCCGATTGCTTTCTGGGGTAACGGTTATCCTGAAAGAGATGAGAACACAGGTAGTTTTTCAGTTAAATATGGAAAAAAGACAGCACTGGTTGAAGAAGAAGCTTTTAAGGCACAGGAAAGGTACCTTGGTCAGTTTTTTAAGCATAAAAACCAATATACGGGGCTCACTTATGAACAGGATCCTGATGTTATTGCAACAGAGGTTAACAATGAACCGCAGCACAGTGGTCCAAAAGAACGAACTACGGAGTATATCAACCGAATGGTTAAGGCCATTCGAAATACGGGTTGGACCAAGCCTGTGTTTTATAACATTAGTGAATCTCCAAAATATGCTGATGCGATAGTGAAAGCCGACGTTCAGGGGCATAGTTTCCAATGGTATCCAACAGGATTGGTGGCTGGACATACTCAGAAGGGAAATTATTTACCAAATGTGTCTACATATACAATCCCTTTTGACAGCATTCCGGGTTTTAGTAAAAGGGCTAAGATGGTATATGAATTTGATGCTGCAGATGTTCTGGGTGCATATATGTATCCTGCTATGGCCAGAAGTTTCAGGACTGCCGGGTTTCAGTGGGCAACCCAGTTTGCCTATGATCCAATGGCTACGGCCTCTACGAACGTGGAATACCAGACTCATTACTTAAATTTAGCTTATACTCCAGCCAAGGCCATTAGTCTGCTCATTGCTTCGAGGGCTTTCCATCAATTGCCAAGACTAAAAAAGTATGCTGCTGATACCTTATTAGATGCCTTTCGTTTGGATCCTGAAACTTCTTTGAGCGAAATGAACACAGCTGAAGAATTTTACTATTCTAATACCACAACTTCAAAACCGGTAAATAGTACCTCTTTGCGTCATATTGCCGGGGTTGGCAATTCTGGAATGATTCAATATGAAGGCACCGGGGCTTATTTTATAGACCGGGTGGATGAAGGGATCTGGAGATTGGAGGTGATGCCCGACGCTGCTTTTATCCGTGATCCTTTTGAGAAAAATGTTCCTGAAAAGGAGGTCGCCAGGATCAGATGGCAAAATCACCTGATGAAATTGAATCTTCCAGACTTAGGGCAGGATTTTAAGGTTAGCGGAATTAATGGCTCGGCGGGTTCTGATTCGAAAGCTGAGGGGTACCAATTCAGGGTATCACCAGGTGTATACTGGCTGGAGAAACAAGGAAAACAAAACACTTTTACTGCCCAAAGCCGTATTGGTCAGATTAGGGCAGGGGAGTTTGTGGCGCCGAAAGCCTCGAGCATTCATTTGTTCAGCCCTTTTGCCGACAAAGACAGAGTCATTGTGTACAATCCTGACTGGAACAATAAGGCGCTGGAATATGTGCATGGAGAAATTCCAGCTCCAACACTATTGAGGTTGAAACTGGATACAACAGAGACGAATCCTCTGATTGGAATTCAAAGTTTTGTAGAAGATCAGCTTGGACTCAGCCCTGAAGAAAGCACTGCTTTGAAAACTATAGTAATCCGGGCCAGAACGGGAAATACAACAGCTCTTAAGATCAAATTTGGTTTCCTTACCAAACAAGGTGATTTCTTTTCTGCTGAAGCAATGGCAGGCCATGAGTTTTCAGATATAGAGATTCCTCTGAAAAGTTTGCAGAAAGACGCCCAACTGCTGTTGCCCAGACCTTATCCTGGATTTTTACCCTTATACTACAGATCTGAAAATGATCATACTTTTAATTTACAAGATGTACAAAAGCTGGAGCTGACTTTTGGTTACGGCCTGAAAAACAAGAGGAATACTGAACCTAATACCCTGGAGATAACATCCATTTACCTTAAATAATATTGACTATATCATATGCGCCGATTTACAGGATTTTTTCTGCTGATGCTGATTGCTCAGCTATTTGCCCCTAAACCCCTAGCTGCCCAGCAGCATAGCCTTCCGGGAAGAATTTCTTTTGATGAAGACTGGAGGTTCAGTTTTGGCCATGCGGCTGATCCTTCCAAAGATTTTAATTATAAGATAGCTAATCTTTTTGCAAAATCAGGGAAAGCGGAAAACACGGCTATAGATCCAAAATTTGATGATGCTGGCTGGAGGAAACTCAATGTTCCTCATGACTGGGCGCCAGAACTGCCTTTTGTTCAATCTGCAAATGCAGATGTTCTAGCCCATGGCTATAAGCCTATAGGCGGTTTATTTCCAGAAACCAGTATAGGCTGGTACCGTAAACATTTCCTGGTTTCGAAAGCAGATTCGGGGCAACGTTTTCAGATTCAGTTTGATGGCATTTTCAGGGATGCAGAGATCTGGATCAATGGATTTTACGTGGGGAATCATCAAAGCGGCTATCTTGGTGTTCAGTATGATTTAACAGATTATCTGAACTTTGGGAAAGATAATGTATTGGTGGTACGGGTAAATGCTACTCAGTATGAGGGCTGGTTCTACGAGGGCGCCGGCATTTACCGTCATGTCTGGTTAAACCAGTACCATAGTCTGCATATTCCGAAAGAGGACGTTTTTGTACATGCAGTCGTAGCGCCTGAAAAAGCTAGAATCACTGTTGAAACTGGATTGAAAAATATGGGGCTTGAGGCAGGCCAGGTCAAGCTGTACACTTATCTTGCCGATCGGAATGGAAAAAGGCTGGCCGAAAGCCAGGTGCAGGATCTGAGCCTGGCCATAAAGGGACAAGCTTTTGTTCAACAAGTTATAGAACTGGACAAACCCCGGTTATGGTCTTTAGAGGATCCTTATTTATACAAAGTTGTTTCGGTATTAAAATCAGGAAGTCAGGTACTGGATAGTGTGGTGACCCGTTACGGTGTGCGAACGATTGAAATTGATCCGGAAAAAGGACTCTTTCTAAACGGGAAACACGTAAAGATCAAGGGTACAAATAACCACCAGGATCATGCGGGGCTTGGAAGTGCTTTGCCCGACTACCTTCAATATTACCGTATTGGTTTGTTAAAAGAAATGGGATGCAATGCCTGCCGGACCAGTCATCATGCGCCGACACCTGAGCTGCTTGAGGCCTGCGACAGTCTGGGAATGCTGGTGATGGATGAGCAGAGACTGCTGAACAGCAGCCCCGAGTATATGTCGCAATTTGAGCAGCTGATTAAAAGGGACCGGAACCATGCCAGTGTGTTCATGTGGTCCATTGGTAATGAAGAAGGTTTGATTCAAACCAATTCAGTTGGTAAACGTATTGCTCAGACTTTATTGGCTAAGCAAAAGGAACTTGATCCATACCGTACCAGTACTTATGCTGCTGATTTGGCTAATGTGTTTACCGGTGTTAATGAGGTGATTCCTGTTCGTGGGTTCAATTACCGTCAGTTTGCTGTTGCAGATTACCACCGGGATCATCCTGGTCAACCTGTGATTGGAACAGAAATGGGTAGTACGGTTACAACAAGGGGGATTTATGTGAAAGATTCTATTGCAGGGTATGTGCCGGATCAGGACATTACGGCTCCATGGTGGGCAAGCAAGGCTGAGGACTGGTGGACATTGGCAGCCGAGAATCCGTATTGGATGGGTGGTTTTATCTGGACCGGATTTGATTACAGGGGCGAACCTACACCTTATGAATGGCCTAATATCAATTCCCATTTTGGTGTAATGGATGTTTGTGGCTTTCCTAAAAATATATACTATTATTATCAGTCCTGGTGGACCGATCAGGACGTGTTGCACCTTTCTCCGCATTGGAACTGGAAAGGAAAAGAAGGGCAGCCTGTTGAGGTTTGGGTAAATACCAATGCGGAAACGGTAGAACTGTTTTTGAATGGGAAGAGTTTTGGGAAGAAAACCATGCCCAGGAACAGTCATCTAAAGTGGCGTATTCCTTTTCAGCCAGGAACCTTATCTGCAGTGGCCTATAAAAAAGGTAAAAAGCTGACTGCAAAAGTGGAGACTACAGGAGCTGCTTACCGCCTGGTGATGAAGACAAGCCGCCAGGAAATTACTGCTGATGGAAAAGATGCCGTTGTGGTTAATGTAAGTGCAGTAGATAAACAGGGTAGAGAAGTTCCTGATGCCAATTCACTTGTTGAATTCTCTCTGAACGGTGATCTGAAGATTATCGGTGTAGGCAACGGAGATCCAAGCAGCCACGAATCGGATAAAGGCGATAATGGTACCTGGAAAAGAAGTTTGTTTAATGGTAAATGTCAGATTATTCTGCAGGCTGGGAAAGATGGTGGGGTAACGAATTTAGAAGCTTCTTGTAAAGGGCTGGTGAAGTCTATAATTTCCATTAATGTTAAAAAAGGGTGATTCCTGCTGTCCATCCAATCCAACCCTTTAGTTTAGGGTTGGATAAATTAAACTGGTCCTTGCGCTGGATCATATCGGTGTAACCAGGATTGAGTGTAAGTTGATCGCTATAGTAAATATTTAAGGATGGACCTGTAGTAAGTCTGAGCCCTCCGGCAAGCTTGAAATTTAAGTCCAGATCTAAGCGATTTAAAAGATTGATGTCTTTCCAATTGCCCAGATAAAGGTATCTGCAGCTCAGTTCAGGACTTAAACTGAGCATTTTGCCCATATTGATTACTTTTCCCAACCCCGCACCAAATAGGTATTGTTTTTCTTCTTTTTTCAGGCTCATGCCGGTTAGCAGTGAAGTATAAAGGTTGTTGTTTCCGGTTTTTAGAGCTAGATTCAATGTCGTCATTTCATTGGTGCTGATATTGATGCGTTGAAAGCCATCGTTGATCAGATTAAGTAACCCTAAACTACATCCGGTTGAAGAATGGGCTACATTAATTAAGCCGAACTGAAATCCGCTAAGTTGATCTGTCTGGTTTAAAATCCCAGACATTTGCAATCCACTGGATTTACCGTGAACCGTATTGAATATTCCGGCCAGTTGAATGCCGGATGAATTCTTTTTTACGTTGTTAAATATGCCGGCGACCTGGACACCTGTCCGGCTGCCTTTAACATCATTGTAAATTCCAGCCAGCTGAAGGCCATCGGCTTTGCCGCCATTGATGTTAAAAATACCCGCCAGCTGTACGCCGTGCATATTCATTTTATTGAGATTGAAAATGCCGCCAACTTCAACACCACCTACTCCGGCACTGTAACCGCCAACAATATTGAGCGATATTTCATTTACAATCTGCCCGCTAAAATTGCCGTGTGTATTGATCGCGGGTGTTAGAGAAGCCTGGTAAGGTGCAGTAGAAATCATGTTTCCGAGATTCAATGCATGTATGCGCTGTTTAGAGGAGATCAGAAACTGTGCAAGGCCATTAGTGAGCAGATCTCCAGGGTCTTCGGATATTTCTTCTGTTCTTATGGTTTTGCCAGGTTGTTGTATTTTCACTTCCAGTAAATAGTACGTAGTCAGTTCTCTGTAGTTCTCTTTACTGATGTTGAGTGTTATGGGCTGATTAATATGTGAAAGACTGATTTCAAAATGTCCGTTTTCGTCGGTTAGTGTGGCTTGCACCAGGTTTCTCTCATAGACACTTGCATTGCGGATTTTTTGTCTGGTATGCTCATCTATCACAAAACCCTTTATGGTATATTTCTCCTGGTCACCCCAGGCTTTATCTAGTACAAGAGAAAGACGTTTTGGGGCGTAACGCAGGATAATGAAATTTCGGGTTTCAGAATAGTCATACCGTTCGTCGAGTAATTTGTCTAGTACTTCTTTTATACTCAGATCCGTACACTGAAAATTGACCAGGCTGTCTTTGGGGATGATCTTACTTTGATAAGAAAACCGCAAGCCTGCTTTTTCCTCTATTTGCGTCATTACCTTTCCTAATGGTTGACGCTGACTGTGAACTGAGATGGTTCGATTTAGTAAAGACTGGGCAGTGGCTGTTGGATGAAGTCCGGCCAGGATGGCCAGGAGCAGGAAGAAGAAAGGAGGGTGATAAAATGAAAATTTCATGGAGCGTCTTTTATTTTAGCAGAATCTGTTGATTTTTATATTCTACCTGGATTTTAAATGTCTCTTTAATGACTTGTATGATTTCTTCAGGAGACTGGTTTTTGAAATTGGCTGTAATCTCTTTGTTTTTTAAGGCGTTTGTACTGATTACGATATTTTTGTGATGAATTTCATTCAGGATGTCGACAAGTTCCTGGAGAGGGGTATGGTCACATTCCAGTTCGTTGGTCCTGTAATAGTTATACAATTTGCTTTGGGTTCTTTCTTTAGATAGTTCTGTTTGATCTTTGTCTATTATACTTTGTTCTCCGGCATGTAATTCTATGGTTTTGTCTCCCCGGCTTACCTTGACAATGCCCGTTTCAACCACTACAACGGTTTTGTTGTTTCTGTTTTTTACATTAAAAGTGGTGCCAACTACTTTAACTGTGATTTCATTTACAGTAATGATAAAGGGTTTTTCTTTATCTGGTGTTACTTTAAAAAAAGCTTCTCCGGTTAATTTTACAGGTCTGTCCTGACCTTTAAAGATGCTTGAATAGATGATTTCTGAATTTTTGTTCAATGTGATCTCTGAACCATCGGGTAGCACCTTATGGATGATATCTGCATGGCTTTGTATGGTTAGAAGTGCCGGGTTGCGAAAATAATAAGAAGCAAACCAGCCCAGGCCGCTGATCAGCAGGATGGCAGCGGCAATGCGGAGCCACGGATTGTTAAAACTTTTGCGTTTTGGAACAACAGGTGTGTTTAAGTTAAGGCGGTTTTCGAGTTTAGTCCAGGCTGCAGATTCTTCTTCCTCACTGCCCTCTGCGAGGCAGACACTTTCTTCCCAGATCAGTTGCAGCCCGTTCAAATATTGCTGGTTTTCCTCGCTTTCTCTGAGCCATGTTTCTACTTGCTGAACTTCTTCTGCATTTGCTTCCTTCATCAGGTATTTGACCAGGAGGCCATCGTTTATGGTATTGTTGTTGTTGTTCATGGTATTACATTAAATACAGTAGGAGGATGATCAGTGGAAGGAATTCGACGAGTTTAATTCTCAAAACCTTCAATGCTTTTCCCATTTGGTTTTCAACTGTTTTTATAGAGATGTTCAGTGCATCTGCAATTTGCTGGTATTTGAGCTGCTCAAAACGGCTCATCTGAAAAATGGTGCGGCATTGCTCCGGTAATTCGGCAATGGCACGCTGGATATGCTGGTTTAATTCATTGGCAAGTATTTGATGGCTGAGGTTGAGTTCTCTTTGTTCCATTTGCTGAGTCTGATAAACTTGAAATGTGTTTTTAACTTTCTGATGGCGGAGCTGGCTTAAACTTTCATTATATACCGAACGATAAAGCAGGGGTTGCAGTGCGCCTTCGAGTCTAAGCTGGTCTCTTCGTTCCCAAATTTTGCAGAACACCTGTTGTACAATTTCTTCTGCGTCTTCATTGTCTTTGACGAAAGTATAGGCATAGATGCGCAGCTTTTTGTAGAACTTACGAAAAGTTGTTTCAAATGCATGTTTATCTCCAGCTCTGATGCGTTCCAGAAGTTGATGATCGTTGTGTTCCATGGAGAGCTTTTTCGCTGTGCTGATCTTTAGACTACTAATATATTTAAACACCGGCTTTTTTTCCTGATTTTCTTTTGGCAATATGGTCTGGGCTTGCAAAAATGTAATATAGTTTTCTGCTGAGCGTATGGCTCTGTCTAACATCTGTAATGATGTCCTGAAATTCATGTATATTAAGGTATACCGGATCAATTTTACTTTTTAGTGGGCTGGTAATGCCGTATTTTGGTTTTTCCACTTCGTATTGAAATGTTCCAAACAAGTGGTCCCAGATCATAAACACGGCTCCAAAATTCTTGTCGAGGTATTTTTCCTGGCTGCCGTGGTGTACACGGTGGTTGGAAGGTGTGCCCAGGTATCTTTCTATAAAAGGACCAAGTTTGCCAATGGCTTCAGTATGTACCCAAAATTGATACAGCAGGCTGAGCTGATTGGCTACGAAAAAGATCACCGGATGTACACCAGTAAGGAGTAATGGAATGAAAAAGATCACTTTTGTGTACTGGAACCAGCTTTGCCTGAAATTGACGGTTAAATTGTAATGGTCTGCAGAATGGTGGACTACATGTGATGCCCAGAAAAAACGGCAAAAATGCGAAATCCGGTGTGTCCAGTAACTGCAAAAATCGTAAATGATAAAACAAGGGACCAACGTCCACCAATTGAATGACATCCGGTAGGGAAGTGCATTGTATAACCAAACTGCACCATAGAGCATAATCGTCTTCATAGCGAGATTGATCAGCAGGTTTCCGGCGCCTACAAACAGGGATCCCAGTGTTTCTTTAGATTCGTAATTTTTCCTTTCTAAAAAATAAGAGACGAAAAATTCAACAATGGTGAGGAGAAGCACCAATGGGAGTACATATACAACAATATCAGGTGCTTTCTTTTCCAGGTTACTGATTTCGGTAAAGGCAATTTCTGGTGCGAAAAATAGGTTCTTAAGAGAATTTGTGAAGTCTAAGATGGGATTCATAGGTTATTGGGTTTAACTTACATGAGGCTTTTTTTTGTCCTTTGTAAGTTGTTACGCCCAATAGTGGTTTTACCCCTATGTCTGCTCTGATTTTTTTCTTCATTCAGCTTTTTAGGGCTGAATGAAGTTTTTTTTTAAAATAAACTGTTAAGGATATCGTCTTGCACCTGGCTAGCCAGGGTAACTTCCAGTGAAGGTGTCCTCTCCATTTCTCTTTTGATGGCAAAATTGGCTTCAGAATTTCTCGCCCAGCTGCGTCTGGCAATGCCATTGTTTACATCAAAAAACAACATGCTTTTTAATTTTGCATCAGCCTCGGGGGAACCGTCGAGGACCATTCCGAAACCACCATTGATCACTTCTCCCCAGCCTACGCCACCTCCATTGTGTATGGAAACCCAGGTCGCGCCGCGGAAACTATCGCCGATGACATTCTGTATGGCCATGTCTGCGGTGTACCGGCTTCCATCGTAAATATTGCTGGTTTCTCTGAAAGGAGAATCTGTACCGCTTACATCATGATGGTCACGGCCCAGAACAACCGGGGCAGTGAGGTCACCGCTTTTGACCAGTTGGTTAAACCGCTCGGCAATTTTTGCCCGGCCTTCTGCATCTGCGTACAGGATCCTGGCCTGAGAACCCACCACGAGCTTGTTTTTGGAGGCTTCTCTGATCCAGGTAATATTGTCTTGCAGCTGCTGCTGAATTTCTGCGGGGGCTGTCTCTTTAATTTCCTCCATCACCTGTTGTGCAATCTGGTCGGTTAGGGCCAGGTCGGCCTCATTTCCCGAAGAACATACCCAACGGAAAGGGCCAAATCCGTAATCGAAACACATAGGTCCAAGAATATCCTGCACATAAGATGGATACCTGAAATTGATGCCATCTGCAGCCATGATGTCTGCACCTGCACGGCTGCATTCCAACAGGAAAGCATTGCCATAATCGAAGAAATAGGTGCCTTTAGCGGTGTGTTTGTTAATGGCAGCCGCATGACGGCGGAGGGAATGTTGTACTTGTTCTTTGAAGTTTTCTGGTTCTTCTGCCATCATTCTGTTGGCTTCTTCAAAGCTAAGGCCAACAGGGTAGTAGCCTCCAGACCATGGATTATGGAGGGATGTTTGATCAGAACCCAGTTCCACATACAGGTTTGCTGCGGCAAAACCCTCCCAAACATCGACCACATTACCAATATAAGCTAGTGAGACCGTTTCTTTTTTTGTTCTGGCCAGGTTAACTCTTTCTATGAGTTCGGGAAGATTTTCCAGGATTTCATCTACCCAGCCTTGTTCATGGCGTTTTCTTGCGGCACTAGGGTTGACCTCTGCACACACCGTAATACAGCCAGCTATATTGCCAGCTTTGGTTTGCGCGCCACTCATACCGCCTAATCCAGCTGTCAGAAAGATTTTTCCCGCTGGCGAATCATTCGTTTTTAATTGTTTGCGGAAAGCATTCATCACGGTAATAGCTGTTCCATGAACAATGCCTTGCGGACCTATATACATATAAGAACCTGCGGTCATCTGTCCGTATTGGGTAACGCCAAGCGCATTGTATTTTTCCAGATCGTCGGGTTTGGAATAATTTGGAACCATCATTCCGTTTGTTACTACCACCCTAGGAGCATTTGCCGAGGAAGGGAATAAACCCATCGGGTGTCCACTGTACATATGTAAGGTTTGTTCACCTGTCATTTTACTCAGGTATTGCATGGTGAGCAGGTATTGCGCCCAGTTCTGAAATACTGCGCCATTGCCCCCGTAGGTAATCAGTTCCTGGGGGTGCTGCGCGACAGCGGGGTCCAGGTTGTTCTGAATCATCAGCATAATACAGGCTGCATGTTGGTGTTTTGCCGGATAAGCGGAAAGGGGACGCGCATACATCTCGTAATCTGGCCGGAACCGGTACATATAAATGCGGCCGTAGGTGTTTAATTCTTCCAGAAATTCTGCCGCCAATTCTGCATGCCATGCTTCAGGAAAATACCTTAAAGCATTACGCAGACTGAGTTTCTTTTCTTCGGGGTTGAGTATATCTTTTCTTTTAGGCGCATGATTGGCCTTGGTATCGTAAGGTTTTGCAAGGGGTAAATTTTGCGGAATGCCTTGTAAGATTTCTTCTTGAAAGTTCATGTTCTTAGTCAAAATTTGAAGTAAATACACATTCACCGTTTTTCCAGACTTGTGCCGGTTTCAGTTTTCCTTGCTGATATAGAATTTCTCTGTAATCGTTTGTCTGAAACAACAGAAAGTCGGCAAGCATATCTTGTTCTATGCGTCCGCGGTCTGTTAAGTTTAGAGCCCGGGCTGCTCTGTAAGTAATGCCGGCCAGGATTTCGGCATTGGATAATTTCTCAAAAGTACCAAGTATGGATGCCTGAGTGAGCAGATCTCCCATAGGTGCAGAACCTGGATTCCAATCACTGGCAATGGCCAGGCAAGCACCGGCATTCAGCAATTTTCTGGCCGGGGTAAATGCACATCCCAAACCTATTGTTGCTCCTGGCAAGGCCATGGCTATGGTATCGCTTTGGGCAAGTAGCTGGACTTCCTTATCAGTACTGGCTTCCAGATGATCCGCACTCAGTGCGTTTAGCAGTACAGCGACTGCACTTCCGCCTGTACTAAACTGATCGGCATGGACCGTAATTTTGAAACCCTGTTCAATTGCCTTTTTAAAATAGGGAAGGATATTTTCCGGAGAAAAGGCGCCTTTTTCAACAAAGGCATCTATCCGGCTGCATAAATTTTCTTCAAGCAGTATAGGGAATAACTCCTGGCTTATTTTCTCCAGATATTCACTGTGGCTGCTTTCAAAATCTCTTGGAAGGGTATGTGCGGCCAGGCAAGTACTGATCAGTTCTGCTGGAGTTTCCTGATTTGCAGCTTTTATAGCGCGGAGCATTTTTAATTCATCTTTTACAGAAAGACCATAGCCACTTTTAACCTCTATCGTGGTTACACCTTCTGATAGGTGGCGATTGGCCCGGTGAATCGTTGAGGTGGTCAGCTCCTCAAGAGATGCTTTACGGGTATGTTGGACCGTATCCCAAATACCACCACCTGCTTCGGAAATTTCCAGATAAGTTTTTCCGGAATTTCGCATGGCATAATCCTGAGCCCTGGAACCGGCAAAACAGATGTGGGTATGTGCGTCTGTAAAAGCCGGAATACAAACATATTCTCCTTCAAGGGTAACTGTTATTGCTCCAAGCAGCGCAGCTTCCTTTTCCAGACTTTCATAGTTGCCTGTTTTAAAGATCTTGTTTCCTTTTGACAGGATACCCGCCTGAGCAAGAGGTGCTATTTGTTCATCTGCAATGGCTCCTTTAAGGGGCAGGCCAGCTAAAGTAATGAGCTGGGTAAATGGACCTATGAATTTATATGCTGTATCCATAACTTAAAATTCGTCAAAGTAACTACTGTATTCTGTGGTGTAAGGTACGTTTTCCTGAGCAGCAGTTTCTCTGGCAATCTGTGGTAGGGTACCTTTACTCACCAAATCAATGCAGTTTTGCATCAAATCGTACATGATCTGGTCTTGTTCAATATGTGGAACCTGCTGACGGACCAGTTTGTGTATCGCAACAGGAATTTTTCCCGATTGAAGCGGCGCATGAAAGTCCAGGGCCTGGGCAGCGCAAAACAATTCTATGCCCAGTATTTTTTCTACATTATAGATGACCTGTAAGGCTTTACGTCCACTGATGGAACCCATACTTACATGGTCTTCCTGACCCAATGAAGTTGGAATACTGTCGGCGCTTGCAGGAAAGCAGAGGCCTTTGTTTTCACTGGCCAGAGCTGCAGAAGTGTATTGCAGGATCATGAAGCCAGAGTTAAGGCCGGTTTCTTTTAATAACAACTTTGGTACGGCGGGAGTAATGCCTTCCAGTGATAAATAAATTCTCCGGTCAGCAATGTTCCCAAGTTCGGATGCGGCCAGACAAGCATAATCTAATGCCATAGCTAAGGGTTGTCCATGGAAGTTTCCTCCGCTGATGGTCAGATCCTCACTAAAAATTACCGGATTATCGGTTACAGAATTCAATTCTATTTCTAAAAGTTCTTTTAGGTGTAGCCATGCATTTCTTGATGCGCCATGCACCTGCGGGATACAACGCAGGGAATAAGGGTCTTGAACGCGCGTGCAGTTGGCATGTGAAACCACGATTTCCGAGCCCTGAAGTAGGTTTCTCATGGTAGCAGCTACATGCATATTTCCCTTAAAAGGTCTTAGTTTATGCAGTTCGGCACTGAAAGGTTTAATGGAGCCCAGAAGTCCTTCGAGCATCATTGCTGCAGTGAGGTCTGCTGTAGCCAGTAAATTATGCAGTTTTTCAATTACTTTAACGCCATGGGCTGCAATAAACTGCGTTCCGTTAATCAGGGCAAGGCCTTCTTTTGGGCCGAGGTGTATCGCTGTAATGCCGTGTTCTTCAAACAGTTTTGCGGTAGGGATGATATTTCCTTGATAATGAACCTGTCCAAAGCCGATTAAGGGAAGGAAAAGGTGGGATAGTGGGGCCAGATCTCCGGAAGCCCCCACAGAACCTTGCATCGGCACCACAGGAATTGCTCCGGTTTCTAAATGCCAGATGATACGGTCCAGCGTGCTTTCCTGAATGCCGGAATAGCCTTGTGCAAGGGCTTGTACTTTCAGAACCAGCATTAAACGGGATATATCTTCAGGAATTGGTGCACCTGTACCAACAGCATGGCTCTTTAATATGTTTTCCTGAAGGGTTTTGGTGTCTTCGGCAGAAATCATGGTTGTACATAAAGGGCCAAAACCAGTGTTAATACCATAAACAGCTTTGTCTGATACTGCAATATTTTCGACAATTGTACTGCTTTGTCTTACTTTTTTCCTTGTTTCCGGGCTTAATATGCCCTTTATTTTTCCTTCGCTGATGGCTAAAGCTTTTTTAGCAGTCAGAAAGTCGGTGCCGTATTTAAAGATCTGTTCCAAGATGATATGTTTTTATTTAACACAAATATATTTCATAGTTTTGATGCTTATAAATACCATTTACATCATTGATTAATAACTATGGGTTATCAAATAGAGCTTAGACACCTTAAATACTTCCAGGTGCTGGCCCAGGAACTGAAGTTTCGGGTGGCCGCAGAAAAACTATTTATCTCCCAGCCTGGTTTGACAAGGCAGATCCAGCAGATGGAGGAAATCTTTAATGTGAGTTTGTTTGACCGGACCAAGAGGAAGGTGGAACTGACTGCAGCGGGACTTTACCTGAAAGGAGAAGTAGACTTTATGTTTAATCACCTGGAGACTGTGAAACGACAATTGGAAAATATCGGTCAGGGTAAAGAAGCCGAATTAAGGATTGGCTTTTTAGGTTCTGCGGCGCAAAAGGTACTGCCGGAATTGTTATTGAAGCTGAATGCAAGTTATCCGGGAATTCAGACTACGCTGGAGGAGATGTCTAATAAACTTCAGGTAGAACTTCTTGAAAAAGATAAACTGGATTTGGGTTTTGTGCGTTTACCCCGTGTTCCCGATGGGATGAGCAAGCATCTGGTGTTTACAGACTCGTTCTCTGTTGTTCTTCCAAAACACTATCCCCTGGATCAGGGAAGTTTCAAGAATGTTCGGCAACTGAGTAATGAACCCTTTATATTTTTCTCCAGCGATGACAGTCCGTTCTATTATGAACTGATTATGAGCATTTGTGAAGACCAGGGGTTCCGTCCGAAGGTTTTTCATAAATCAGTCCATGCACTTACAATCTTTAAATTGGTAGAAGAAGGCCTGGGAGTGGCTATTGTACCCAGCTCTCTAAAATATGGTTATGATCTGGAAGTGAAGTTTATTGAAATTGAAAATATAGGACAACGGACGGAATTATTTGCCATCTGGAAGGATACAAATAGAAACCCTGCTTTGAAAAATGCGGTTGATTTATTGGTTTGAAACTAAGACTTTGTTTCGTAAAAATCCTGGAGCATATCAAATTCTCCTTTGCGGGCAAAGTTGGCTTTTTCCAAAACACGTTTTGCAGCTGTATTTTTCCTGTTGACCACTGCACCAATACTTGGTATGCCCTGTGCTAATATTTCATCAACAATCGGAGGCAGGATTTGTGTCATAATATAGCATCCGGTGGCGCCGCTGATCAGATAAAACTCTATAAAATGCGGATATTTATTAATGACGTAGAATTCTTTAGCGACTTCAGGAGAGATCAAGTCAATAATACCAACTACTTTATCTTGTTTCTTATCTGTAATGAAGTGCACATAATTTCTGCCAGAATGATAATTGACCACCATGGTTTGCAGAAAGATCTCTGCTTCTTCCAAAGAATTTAAGCGTTTTTCCGGAATATATTTCAGGGTCTGGTCATCTGTTAAAATAGAAAATAAATCAGCAACAAGTTGCTCATACCTTTCCAGGTCATCCGGACGAAAAGGATGGATCAGCAGTTCATTATTTTCATAAAAAATGGGCTTCAGCATAGAATTTAAAGGTCATTGGTAGAAGGCCAAAATAAACAAATTCTATGGAAACCCATGGGATAAATAACAATACTTATTAGCCCTGTTTTCTTACATATTTAGTTAGGATAACGATCACCTGACCTTCAATTTTTCCTTCGATCTGGTCGGTGTTGTTTTCCACCAGGCGAATATTCTTGACCACTGTACCTAGTTTTGCACTGAGTTGAGAGCCTTTAACATCTAAAGTTTTGGTTAAAACAACCGCGTCTCCGTTTTGAAGTACCCCACCAATGGAATCCAGGTGCAGTTCAATGGCATCTGTATCGTTATCAAGACCGCCAGCGGCCTTTGCCCAAGCCAGTCTTTCCTCGTCAAGATACATCATATCCAGATTATCCATCGCCCAGCTTTCATTGCTAAGTCTGTTTAGCATACGCCATGAAACAACCTGTATAGCTGGTACATCACTCCACATACTGCCGCTAAGGCAATTCCAGTGTTTGCTGTCCAGTGGCTCTTTCTTTTCGATCTGGTTCAGACAGGTTGTACAGATCATCATGCAATTGTCTTCATTGCTACTGGATTGAGGAGGTACTTCATAAAGATGTAATGGTTCACTGCTTTGACACAATTCACATTTATTTTCACTTCTTTTAAGCAGTTGTTCTTCTAGTCTCATTTTTATTCCTTTAGTTCAAAGCCGCGAATATACTAGAATTTTAGACAAGTAATCTTTCCATCCATGGTGGTTGCGATCAACCTTTTGTCTTTGAGGAAGGACAGAGGATTTACCAATGCATTAGAAAGTTTATGGATCCAGGCCAATGAACCATCTTTACGGTTAAAAGCATAGATGTTTCCTGAATTACTTAATCCAAATACCAGGTCATCATATTCCTGAACTAAAGAAGGCGAAATTTCATAACCCATATTTTTGCTACTTTTCCATTTTACATCCATCTCATTTACTTGAGTAGAAATACCCAGTACATCGCCGTCCATAGTTTTTACATAGACGAGGCTGCTGTCTGAAGAAAGCCCCATAGACTCTCTGACCCTTATCTTAGGATCTCCCTTGCGCCAGATCACAACTCCCGTTGTCGCATTGAGGCAGGTCATGTAGCGGTCTGGTGCTACGATGAACAGCTTGTTACCGGTAATGACCGGAACACAGGAAGCGGGGGAGAACATGCGGTTTGTATAACTATCATCCCAGCGCCAGATCAATGTGCCGGTGTTTTTATCCAGTGCATAAAAGGAATTGCCCCAGCTGCCAAAATAGACCTTGCCGTCTTTTACAAGTGGTTTACTTTCTGTAAAACCCCTTACTTTTTTGAATTTCCAGAGCAGTTTACCTGTGTGTAGGTTGTAACATCTGAAATGTCCGTCAGAACTACCGCAAAATACTTTATCACCGTCAATTACAGGGGAAGCAACTATCGGTTTGTGCGAGGCGGCTTTCCAATTGATTTTTCCGGTGGTATTGTTCAGGCAATAGAGGTATTTATCTGTGCTGGCTACTACAATGGAATTTCCTGTTGCATCAGGGGTACTATAGATCTTTCCGCCTGTTTTTATGCTCCAAACTTTATTTCCATTGTTTACATCATAGGCTTTGATCCAGCCATCTGTATTGGTTACAATAACGTGCTGACCGGAAACTACTGTTCCTGAGCCTATGTCACTGTCATCCTGCAGGCTCCAAACCTCTTTTGTACCAGGATATTTTTCATTTACCTCAAAATTTGGGCGTGGATATTTATCCAAAGTTGTGAAGTTTCGTGGATAAAGTCCAACAGTTGTCCAGGCATTGGGATTTGTATCCATTCCCGGCTTGCGCTCATTGTAGAATACGGAGTCTTTGGTAATGGTTACGATATTATAACCACCAACAGAATCTTTCGCACGGAGGTTTGAACGTCCCATTACTCCGGGGATGCCTTCAAAATTCAGCAAATGATTGTTGTGGCCATGGCCGCAAAGGATGAGTTGAGTATTGTGGGCTTTCAGCCGGTCAATGCTTTCATACCAATTGTTCAGAGAGGAATCCTGAGGGTAGTGATTCACAAATATAATAGGGGTGGATTTTGGAGTTGCTTTAAGTAGAGAATCCAGCCAAACGATGTTTTCCCGCGGAATTTGCCCAGGACTCATCCGCATATTTGGACCGCAGTTGGTGCCCAGAAATAAAATGCCATTATGTTTAAAGGAGAAAGTCTCTGAACCGAATACTGTTCTGAAACTATTGCCGCCGCTTTCCGACCAGCACATATCGTGATTTCCCGGGATAATGTACCAGGGTTTGTTCAATTTTTTTAAAATTGATTTGGAAAGCCGGAGTTCTTTGTCTGCACCGAATTCAGTTACATCACCAGTGAGTATGACGAATTCAAGTTCTGGATTGTTGTTAATATCATGTACTGTACGTTTTAAGTCCTCTGCTCCGGTTTCGCTGCCCACGTGTGTATCGGTTACATGTGCAAATTTCCAGGGTTTGTTTTGGGCACTAACTTGTAACAGTATCGAAAATAGGAATCCTGTAATAATGAATATCTTTTTCATGTCGCTAACAATAATACCAATACCATTTAGAATAATAACGATACTTGTTGTAATTATTTTGTTTCTTATAAATAGAATTTATGAAAGGAATTATCTGCTTTCTATTGCGGCAGGATTAGAGATTAATTTAATTTTTTAAATAAAGTATACTGATTTGGTAGTATTTGACTATTGTTTTTATCTTTGATCTTGATCATACCTGTAATTTTCAAGAGGTGGCGAATTTTATGAATAAGTAATTGTAAAGATTAAAGAGAATAGCTAGATTTATGCGCTCCTGATTATCATAGCAGTTCTTACCGATTATATATTTGCTTATCCGCTTAAATATGATGTGATTTAGATTATAATTGTTAGATAGTAAAATGTTTTATGTAAAGTAAAAACCTTATGGCCCCCTACACTACACTTAGTGACGCCGAATTAACTGTTTTGCTAAAACAGCAGGACCAAAGGGCCTATACCGTTATTTACGAAAGGTATTGGGCGCTGTTATTTCGTCATGCAGGCAGGATGCTTAAGGATGAAGAACAAGCTGCAGATGTGATACAGGATTTATTTACTGTAATGTGGACAAATGCAGAAACACTGGAAATTAATACCTCACTGGCTTCATACCTTTATACATCACTTCGAAACCGGATATTGAAGCTGATCAGGAGAGAAAAGGTACAAATCAATTATTTGGTCACACTTCCTGATTTTGAAAAAGAGGGTCATAATATTACAGACGAAATTCTGCGTGAAAAAGAACTTCAGATGCAAATTGAAAGGGAAATTGAAATGCTCCCATCAAAAATGAGGGAAATTTTTGAATTAAGCCGAAATGCACATATGAGTTATAAACAAATTGCAGAGGAAATTAATATTGCAGAGGGAACAGTGAAAAAACAAGTCTATAATGCATTAAAAATATTGCGGGCCAGACTAGGAATGACGTTTTTTATGGGCATTATGAAATTAATATTATTTTTTTTTAAATAAATCTACCACTTTGTCTGTTTTAAAGGGTCATCTATTTAAACAGGCTAACACTGCGCTATAAAACATGACTGAACAAGAAGCAAAAGAACTGCTGAAGAAATATGAGAATGGCCTATCCAGCCCGGAAGAAAAAGCTTTTATTGAAAGCTGGTACCTGGATTTGTCTACGCAAGCCGAGGATTTGAAGACAGAACCAGATTATACATTCTGGAACCAAAGAATAAAGAGAAATCTTCCTGTTCAGGAATATAGCGGAAACTGGAAATTATGGACACGTGTTGCTGCTGCTGTAGTATTTATAGTTGCGGCGGCAGGTTTGTTTTTTTACACCACAGATTACTTTAACACGAAGAGTGAACAAAGTGATCTGAACTATGCCGAAAACAAAATTAAGCCAGGAGGGAACAGAGCCTATCTGACATTGGCAAATGGTAAAAAGCTATCTCTTACTGACGCAGGAAATGGAGAACTTGCAAAAGAAGCAGACGTTGAGATTACAAAAACTTCAGATGGCCAGTTGATTTATACAGTGAACAGGAATTCCAAACAAGAAAAGCCACTTATAAATACGATCGAGACACCTAAAGGAGGACAGTATCAGATCCTTCTGCCTGACGGCACAAAAGTTTGGTTAAATTCGGCGACCACGTTTAGCTATCCAACAAAATTTACAGGTACCGAGCGCAGGGTAGAGCTTAAGGGAGAGGGGTATTTTGAAGTGGCTCATGACAAATCAAAACCATTCAGAGTTGTTTCCAAAAATCAAACCATTGAAGTGTTGGGTACCCATTTTAATGTCAATTCTTATTCTGACGAGGAAAATATAAAAACTACGCTGGTAGAAGGTCAGGTAAAAGTAAAGACTGGGAATGGTCATTCAGTTGTTATTAGTCCTGGTGATCAGGCTGTTGTTGAAAATGGAGAGATCAAAGTAATGAAGGTAAATACGGATGATGTAATTGCATGGATCAATAATACTTTTGTGTTTAACCATGAAGAACTGGGGAGTATCATGAAAGAGATTTCCCGGTGGTATG
>Ga0182008_10000981_pt1 | contig 19805 bp, 18 predicted proteins | sample Sormic07211129_1_FD_120482 | JGI IMG/M metagenome (GOLD analysis project Ga0182008, IMG submission 120482) | Rhizosphere microbial communities from Sorghum bicolor, Mead, Nebraska, USA - 072115-129_1 metaG | ecosystem: Host-associated > Plants > Roots > Rhizosphere | place: USA: Nebraska...
CCATCGCCGCCGGTGAACGCGGCACCGCCTGGCTGAAGTTGACGGCACGCGGCCGGGCCGGCCACGGCTCCAAGGTGAACAAGGACAACGCGGTCACCCGGATCGCCGCCGCCATTGCCCGCATCGGCGAGCACGAGTGGCCGCTGCGACCGACCCCGACCGTCTCCGCCGCCCTCACCGAACTCGCCGCGCTCTACGGCATCGACGGCGACCTGGCCGACGTGGACGCCCTGCTGGAGAAGCTCGGCCCGGCCGCCAAGCTGGTCGAGGCGACCGTCCGCAACAGCGCCAACCCGACCATGCTGAACGCCGGTTACAAGATCAACGTGATCCCGGGGGAGGCCGTCGCGTACGTCGACGGACGGTATCTGCCGGGCGGCGAGGACGAGTTCCGCGCCACCCTCGACCGGCTCACCGGACCGGACGTGGACTGGGAGTTCCAGCACCGTACGGTCGCCCTCCAGGCGCCCCTCGACTCGCCGACCTACGCGCGGATGCGGGCCGCCGTCGAGGAGTTCGCGCCCGAGGGACATGTGGTGCCGTACTGCATGTCGGGCGGCACCGACGCCAAGCAGTTCTCACGACTTGGCATCATCGGCTACGGGTTCACGCCCTTGAGGCTCCCGGCTGGGTACGACTACCAGGCGATGTTCCACGGCGTCGACGAGCGGGTGCCCGTGGAGGCACTGCACTTCGGAGTGCGGGTACTCGACCGGTTCCTGCGCACGGCCTAGGCGAGTTGAGGGAGAACGTTGCAGACCCTGCCGTACGGTTCCTGGCCCTCGCCCATCGACGCGGCGCTCGCCGCCGCGCACGACGGGCATCCCGAGTACGTCGGCTTCGTCGGCGCCGAGGCCTGGTGGACCGAGCCCCGGCCCACCGAGGGCGGCCGGCGCACCCTGGTGCGCAGACGTGTCGACGGGCGGGAGGAGCCGGTGCTGCCCGCGCCGTGGAACGTGCGCAGCCGTGTCATCGAGTACGGCGGCCACCCCTGGGCCGGCACGATCGTGGACGGCCGGCCGCTCGTGGTGTTCGTGAACTTCGCCGACCAGCGCCTCTACCGGTACGAACTCGACGGCGAGCCCCAGCCGTTGACCCCGCTGTCCCTCGTCGGCGGCGGACTGCGCTGGGCCGAGCCCCAGTTGCTGCTCGACCGCGGCGAGGTGTGGTGCGTCCTGGAGGAGTTCACCGGCGACGGGCCCACCGATGTGCGCCGCGTCCTGGCCGCCGTACCCCTGGACGGATCGGCCGCCCAGGACCGGGACGCCGTACGCGAACTCACCGACGACCGGCACCGGTTCGTGACCGGACTCCGTCTGTCGCCCGACGGCCGTACCGCCGCCTGGATCACCTGGGACCACCCGCGCATGCCGTGGGACGGCACCGAGCTGGTCGTCGCGGGGGTCGGCGAGGACGGTGTCCTGCACGACCCGCGGGTCGTCGCCGGCGGGACGGAGGAGTCGATCGCCCAGGCCGACTGGGCGGCCGACGGCTCCCTGCTGTACGCGAGCGACCGCACCGGCTGGTGGAACCTCTACCGCGACGGCGTACCGCTCTGCCCGCGCGAGGAGGAGTTCGCCGGGCCGCTGTGGAAGCTCGGCCAGCGCTGGTTCGCACCGCTGGAGAGCGGACCGGTCGCCGTGGTGCACGGCCGGGGCGCCACCGCCCTCGGCCTGCTCGACCCGGAGACCGGTGAGATCGTCGACGCGGCCGGCCCCTGGACGGAGTTCGGGGCCACGCTCGCGGTGCACGGTGAGCGGATCGTCGCCGTCGGGGCCAGCCCGCGCAGCGCCTACGAGGTGGTGGAGCTGGACACCCGGACCGGCCGGGCCCGGGTCGTCGGCGCCGAGCACGAGGACGCCGTCGACCCCGCCCACTACCCCGAGCCGCAGATCCGCACCTTCACCGGCCCCGCCGGACGCGACATCCACGCCCATGTCTACCCGCCCCACAGCGCCGCCTGTGTCCCACCGGGCGACGAGCTGCCGCCGTACGTCGTCTGGGCGCACGGCGGCCCCACCAGCAGGGCGCCGCTCGTCCTCGACCTCGCCATCGCCTACTTCACCTCGCGCGGCATCGGGGTCGCCGAGGTCGACTACGGCGGCTCGACGGGGTACGGGCGGGAGTACCGCGACCGGCTGCGCGAGCAGTGGGGCGTGGTCGACGTCGAGGACTGCGCGGCCGTCGCGCTCGCCCTCGCCGACGAGGGCACCGCCGACCGGGACCGGCTCGCCATCCGGGGCGGCAGCGCGGGCGGCTGGACCGCGGCCGCCTCGCTCGCCGCGACCGATGTGTACGCGTGCGGCACGATCCTGTATCCGGTGCTCGACCTCGCCACCTGGGCGGAGGGAGAGACCCACGACTTCGAGTCGCAGTACCTGGAGAGCCTGGTCGGACCGCTCGACGAGGTGCCCGGACGGTACGCGGAGCGCTCGCCCGTCGAGCACGCCGACCGGATCACCGCGCCCTTCCTGCTGCTCCAGGGCCTGGACGACGTGATCTGCCCGCCCTCCCAGAGCGAGCGGTTCCTCCGGCGGATGCGGGACCGGCGGGTGCCGCACGCCTACCTCGCGTTCGAGGGGGAGGGGCACGGGTTCCGCCGTTCCGAGACCATGATCCGCGTCCTGGAGGCCGAACTCTCCCTGTACGCGCAGGTGTTCGGGATCGATCCACGTGACATTCCCACCCTGGAGCTGTCCGAATGAAAGAGACGTGAGAGAAGACGTGAGAGAAGAGGTACGCGAGCTCGTCCGTCCGTCCCGGCTCGCCGCCGGCGCCCGGGTGGCCGTCGTCGCGACCAGTGGACCGGTGCCCGAGGAGCGGGTGCAGGCCGGTCTCGACGTGCTGCGCGGCTGGGACCTCGACCCGGTCGTGGCGCCCCATGTGCTGGACCGGCACGGGGAGTTCGGCTACCTGGCGGGCTCGGACGCCGACCGTGCGGCCGATCTGCAGGCCGCCTGGTGCGACCCGTCCGTGGACGCGGTGCTGTGCGCGCGGGGCGGCTACGGCGTCCAGCGGATGGTCGACCTGCTGGACTGGGACGCCCTGCGCGCGGCGGGCCCGAAGGTCTTCGTCGGGTTCAGTGACATCACCGCGCTGCACGAGGCGTTCGCCACCCGGCTGGGCCTCGCCACCCTGCACGGTCCGATGGCGGCCGGCATCGACTTCATCAAGAACGCGCGGGCGCAGGACCATCTCCGGGCCACGCTGTTCGCGCCGGAGTCCGTGCGCACGATCACCTCCGGCGGTACCGCTCTCGTCCCCGGGCGGGCCCGTGGCGTGACCCTCGGCGGCTGTCTCTGTCTCCTCGCCGCCGAGCTGGGCACTCCGAACGCCCGTCCCGGGGCCCGTGGCGGACTGCTCTGTCTGGAGGACGTGGGCGAGGAGACGTACCGCCTCGACCGCTACCTCACCCAACTCCTGCGCGCGGGCTGGCTCGACGGGGTGCGGGGTGTGCTGCTCGGCTCATGGCAGGGGTGCGATCCGTACGAGAGGGTGCGCCCGCTGCTCGTGGACCGGCTCGGCGGGCTCGGTGTGCCCGTGGTGGAGCAGTTCGGATTCGGGCACTGCGAGGGCGCGTTGACGATCCCCTTCGGGGTCGCCGCCGAACTCGACGCCGAGGCGGGCACCTTGACACTCGACGAGCCCGCCCTGCGCTGAGCGACGTCCCGCGGGGGCGGCGCCGCTCGCCGCCCCCGCTGCTGAATCTCTGTCAAGAACACCCGTTTCGGTGATTGACCTCGCCTGACACGTGTCACACCATGACGTGTGCCCAGAACCCGAGCAACGATCGCTCTCGCCCTCGGCGCCGCCCTCACCGCACCCCTCGTCCTCACCGGCCCCGCCCCGGCCACCGCCCGGTACACCGTCACCGCGCTGGAGTTCACCGTCCGGGCCGGTGGCCGCAGCTGCGCCGTGGACGCCGATCTCTACCGCCCCGCCGGCGTGGACCGCGCCCACCCCGCACCCGCCGTCCTCGCCACCAACGGCTTCGGCGGCAGCAAGTCCGACGGCTCGACCGACGCCGTCGGCAAGGCCTTCGCCGAGCGCGGCTATGTCTCCCTCGTCTACTCCGGGCTCGGCTTCGGCAGATCCGGCTGCCTGATCTCCCTGGACGACCCCGCCATCGACGGCACCGCGGCCTCCCGGCTCATCGACTTCCTCGGCGGCCGACGCGCCGCGGACGACGGCACCCGGGCGGACTTCGTCACCCTCGACGCTGCCGGTGACCCCCGGGTCGGCATGATCGGCGGTTCCTACGGAGGGGCCGTCCAGATGGCGACGGCCGCCGTCGACCACCGCGTCGACGCACTGGTGCCGCTGATCACCTGGAACGACCTGGCCTACTCCCTGGCCCCCGACAACGCCACCGGCACCGCCGGCCCGGGTGTCTTCAAGTGGCAGTGGACCAACGGTTTCTACCTCCTCGGCGAGAGCCGGCCGCTGACCGCGCCCGACCTCGACCCCTCCCGCGTCAACTCCCTCACCTGCCTGCACTTCGTCACCCGGGCCTGCGACACCATCCGGACCCTCAACTCCGGCAGCTACCCCGCCGGCGCCACCGCCCGCATGCTGGCCTACGCCCGCAGTGTCTCGCCGCGGTCGTACCTGAACCGGGTCGAGGCGCCCACCCTGCTCATCCAGGGCCAGGCCGACAGCCTCTTCAACCTCAACGAGGCGACGGCGACGTACAAGACGCTCAAGGCACAGGGCACCACGACCAGGATGATCTGGCAGGCCTGGGGCCACAGCGGAGGCATGACGAACCCGGCCCCCGGTGAACTCGACCTGAAGCGGGGCGACTTGGAGTCGAGCTACGTCGGCCGACGGATCATCGCCTGGTTCGACCGCTACCTCCGCGAGCGGAAGGGCGCCGACCCGGGCCCGGCCTTCGCCTACTACCGCGACTGGATCACCGACCCCACCCACACCTACGCCACCACCGACCGACTCCCCGCGCTCACCCGGGCGTTCCGCCTCTCCGGCGACGGCAAGCTCGTCGACAACGCCGGGAAGGTGGCGCGAGGCAGCCGTACGTACCGCAACTCGCTCGTCCCCACGAGCCATTCCGAGAGCCTGCTCCCCGGGATCGCCGGGCTGCCGGACCCGGCGCCGCACGACACCCCGGGCACCTTTCTGGGCTGGACCAGCGACCCGCTCACCGGCCCCACGGACGTCGTCGGCGCGCCCCGTGCCGCCCTGAAGGTCGTCTCCCCGACGGCCGAGCGGACACAGGGCTCCGGCGACGCGGCCGACCGGCTGGTCCTCTTCGCCAAGCTGTACGACCTCGCGCCCGACGGCACACAGACCCTGGTGCACCGGCTGGTCGCCCCGGTCAGGGTGCCGGACGTGACCAGGAGCTTCACCGTGTCCCTGCCGGGCATCGTGCACCGCTTCGACAAAGGGCACCGGCTGCGGTTCGTGATCGCGGCGAGCGACGACGCCTACTTCGGCAACCGGGGGATCAAGCCGGTGACGGTGGTCGCCGCGCCCGGGGACACCGGGGTGCTGGAGCTGCCGGTGGTGGGCGGCTAGCCGTGTCACCCGGAGGCGGCCCCCACCGCGCGTGACCGGGGATCAGGGCTCAGGCTGGTGGTATGAGCCCGAAGACTTCCGAGCACGCCACGAAGAGCGGGAGCCGGGGCCGGCAGGTGTTCACGCCCGGCCGGGTCTCCGTCCTCCTGCTGGCCGTCCTCGCCCTGATCTTCATCTTCGAGAACACCCGCGCCACCAGGATCCGGCTGCTGATTCCCGAGGTGACGATGCCGCTGTGGATGGCGCTGCTGGCGACGGGGGTCATCGGTGCCCTGTGCGGGGCGTATTTCATGAGACGGCGCGGCTAGCGGATCGTAGGGTGGCGGAATGCCGCACACCGCATCCCGCTATCTCGCCGAGGGCCCCCGGGTGGGGATACGCCACTTCACCTACGAGGACGGCGCGGAGTTCACCGCCCGTGCCCGCGAGAGCAAGGACCTGCACCACCCGTGGCTCTTCCCGCCGGACAGCCCGAGCGCGTACACCGCCTACGCCGACCGGCTGATCGAGGACCGATCCAAGGCCGGGTTCCTCGTCTGCGAGGTCGACGGCGGGGGCATCGCCGGGTTCATCAACATCAACAACATCGTCGAGGGCGCCTTCCAGTGCGGTGCGCTCGGTTACGGCGCCTTCGCGCACGCCGCCGGGCGCGGGCTGATGCGGGAAGGGCTCGCTCTGGTGGTCGGACACGCCTTCGGCCCGATGCGGCTGCACCGGCTGGAGATCAACGTCCAGCCCGGGAACACCGCCTCCATCGCCCTGGCCCGCGGCTGCGGGTTCCGCCTGGAGGGCTTCTCCCCGGACATGATCTTCATCGACGGTGCCTGGCGCGACCACGAGCGGTGGGCGATCACCGCCGAGATGCGGGCTTCCGGTTGACCTTCATCGTGTCGAGGTCGGTGACGGTCGACCTCAGGTCGCGGAAGCCGTAGCCGAGCGCCCGGAGCGCGCTCTCCGCCCGGTCCTCGGCGATCGCCCCGGCCATCTCCTCACCGTCCGCCGCGTCCGACACCACCACGTACCGCATCGAGAAGTGCTTCAGCGGCGACGGCTCGTACGACAGCGAACCCTCCTCGGTGAACCGCATGCTCGGCATCCCGTGGTCGGCGGCCCGAGCGAGCAGCCGCCGCCGGGCCTCGTCGGTCAGCCCGTCCCAGGTGCCCCGGACGATCACCCGGTAGGTGTGCTGCTCGGCCATCGGTTCCGCTCCGCTCCTGGGTCCGTCTCCGTACGGGGCCGACTGTACGTCGATGCCGGCGCCCCGCACACGGAATTTCGCGGGGCCCCACGCGGACGCCCGGAGCCCGCTGCCCGCCTTTGCGCAATCCTGACCGGTACCTCCCCTGGCCGGTTCACCGGCGAGCGGCTTCCATGGTGATCGTGACGACCATCCGACGTGAGGTACTGACGTTGCCCGCCGCGGAGTTGGGGCCGGACAATCCGCTGCCCCCGTTGCGGCCGCCGCGGGAGGTTCACCGGATCGAGGACCGCGACCGGGACGAGCTGCCGCGTGAGACGGCCCGGCAGGCGGCGTACGAGCCCCTGCGGAGTCTGCTGCCGGTGCGGATCCGGGACGGGTACGGCAGAGAGCGCGAGCCCCGTGCCCTGGACACCCTCGTCATCGAGAACGACCGGCTGCGCGCCACCGTCCTGCCCGGCCACGGCGGCCGGGTCGCCTCCCTCCTCCACAAGCCCACCGGCCGTGAACTCCTGTACCGCAACCCGGTGTTCCAGCCCGCCCACTTCGCCCTCAACGGCGCCTGGTACTCCGGCGGCATCGAGTGGAACATCGGCGCCACCGGCCACACCACGCTCGCCTGCGCACCGCTGCACGCCGCCCGCGTCCCGGCCCCCGACGGCGGCGAGATGCTCCGGCTGTGGGAGTGGGAACGGCTGCGCGACCTGCCCTTCCAGATCGACCTCTGGCTGCCCGAGGGCTCCGACTTCCTCCATGTCGGCGTCCGCGTCCGCAACCCGCACGAGAAACCGGTGCCGACGTACTGGTGGTCCAACACCGCCGTCCCCGAGGAACGCAGGGTGATCGCGCCCGCCGACGAGGCCTGGCACTTCGGGTACGAGCGGCGGCTGCGCCGGGTGCCCGCGCCCTCGTACGACGAGGTCCGTCAACTCGCCTGCGCGGCTGACTACTTCTACGACCTTCCCGACGCCCGGCGGCGCTGGATCGCCGCTCTCGACGAGGACGGGTACGGGCTGGTGCAGACGTCCACCGACGTGCTGCGCGGACGCAAGCTGTTCGTCTGGGGCCGGGGGCCGGGCGGACGGCGCTGGCAGGAGTGGCTCACCGAACCCGGCACCGGCGGCTACAGCGAGATCCAGGCGGGGCTCGCCCGCACCCAGTTGGAGCATGTCCGGCTGGACGCGGAGAGCGAGGTGTCGTGGCTGGAGGCGTACGGGCCGCTGGACGCCACCGAGGCCGTCGACGAGGTGGAGGCCCGCCTCGAAGCCGCCCTGCCCCGCGCCGCCCTCGACGCCGCGTACACCGCCTGGAAGCCCTGCGCCGACACCGAACCCGTGGAGATCCTCGCCACCGGCTCCGGCTGGGGCGCCCTCGAAGTACTGCGCGCCGACTGGAAGTTGCCCGGCACCCCCTTCGAGGAGAGCACCCTCGGCGAGGCGCAGGAGCCCTGGGTGGCGTTGCTGCGCGCCGGTTCCTTCCCCGAGCCGCGCCGGGTACGGCCGCCCGGTGAGACGCTCGTCGCCCCGCCCTGGCGGGACATGCTGGAGACCGCGCCGGCCACCCCGCTCACCGAGTACCACCTGGGCGTCGCCCAGTGGCACGCCGGCGACCGGGCCCAGGCCGTGCGCAGCTGGGAGCGGGCCCTCGAACTCGCCCCGTCCCTGTGGCCGTTGCTGCGCTGTCTCGCCGTCGCCGACCAGGAGAGCGGCAACCAGGAGCGGGCCGCCGACCGGTACGCCGACGCCTTCGACGACCTGTGCGCCGAACGCCGCGACCACGGCGCGTCATGGACGGCGGCCACGGCCGCGCTGGGCCGCGAGACGATCGAGGCGCTGCTCGCCGTGGGCCGCACCGCGCAGGCGCGTGCCGTGTGGGACCGGCTGCTCCCCGGGATCCGGGAGCGCGGCCGGTTCCGGCTGGTCGAGGCCGGGCTGCTGCTCGCGGAGGGGCGCCGGGAGGAGGCGCTGGACGTGTTCCGCGCCGGGTTCGAGGTCGCCGATCTGCGGGAGGGAGCGGACACCGTCAGCCATCTGTGGGCGCGGTTGACCGACGAACCGCTCCCGGCGCACTACGACTTCCGTATGCGGCCGCCGGAAGGGTGAGAGGCGGGCGAACCCGGCGGTTCGCGAGGGGCGGCGGCCCTACGTGTTGCGGTCCACGTACTCGTAGACCGTCCCGTCGGGATGCATCGCGATCAGGTTGCGGCCGCCCGGTGTCGCCACCGGGCCGGCCACGATGTGCGCGCCGAGCTCGGTGAGGACCCGGTGGGTCTCCTCGACGTCCTTCACGGCGATCGTCGCGGAGATCTTGCGGAGCACCTCCAGCTCCGCCTCCGGCCCGCTCATCAGCAGGAAACACCCGACGGCGGCCACCTGGACGCCACCGCGCTCGAAACGCAGGGCCGTGCCGCCCGCCAGGCGTTCGTAGAAGGGGACCGCCTTCTCCAGGTCGTCGACGCAGACGCGCAGCGTGGCTCCCAGAATGTCCATGAGGACGAGCCTAGTTGGGGCCGGCGGGTAAGCGTGATCACTTCCGGTCCTTTCGGCCGCGTGTCCCGCCGGTGACACAGCGCGTTATGCGTACGCACGTACGGGTACCCGGTGTCCATGGAAGGCTTGGATCACCTTGAACACCTGGACAAGCACCTGGTCGACGAGCTGGCGCAGGTGGCGCGCGAGACCGTGCGCGACGAACTGCGCGAACAGACTCGCAAGCAGCGCCGCACGGCCATGCTGTACGCGGCTTCCGGCGCCGTCGCCCTGTACGCGGGCGCGGCCCTGGCCCTGACCGTGGGACTGGCCCTGGCGATCGGTCTGCCCGACTGGGCGGCCGCGCTGATCACCGCCGTGATCCTCGGCGTCATCGCCTATGTCCTGCGGGGCGCGGCACGGCCCCACGCGTCCCGGCCGACACCGGAGCAGACCGCGGCCGGGCAGGGCGACCGCGTCGTGGGCGGCCGGGCGCCGGCCGCACCGCCGAGCGGGCTCGGCACGCCCTACCCGCCGGCTCCCTCGACCCCGCCCGCCGGTATGCCCGGCGCGGGCATCCCGGGGCCCGGCATGGGCGAAGCGGTGCCGGGCCGTGACGAGATCGACCCCGAGCAGCCGCACCATCGGGCGTGACCCGTGATGGGCAAGCGCCGGGGAGCACCCGGGGGCGGCAGGGCCGTCGTGGTGACCGGGGCCAGTGGCGGCGTGGGCCGGGCCACGGCCGTGGCCTTCGCCGCCCGGGGCGACCGGGTCGCCCTGCTGGCGCGGGGACGCGAGGGCCTCGCCGCGGCCGCCGACGAGGTGCAACGGGCCGGGGGAGACGCCCTGGTCGTCTCCGTCGACACGGCCGACGCGAAGGCCGTCGACGCCGCCGCCCAGCAGGTCGCCGACGCCTTCGGGCATATCGACGTCTGGGTCAACAACGCCTTCGCCGGGGTCTTCGCGCCGTTCACCGAGATCACGCCCGACGAGTTCCGACGGGTGACCGAAGTGACGTACCTGGGCTGTGTGTTCGGCACCCGGGCCGCCCTGCACCACATGCTGCCGCGCGACCGCGGCACGATCGTCCAGGTCGGCTCGGCGCTGGCGTACCGCGGCATCCCCCTGCAGTCCGCGTACTGCGGCTCCAAGCACGCCATCCAGGGCTTCAACGAGTCGCTGCGCTGCGAGCTGCTGCACGCGCACAGTGGCGTCCGTACGACGATGGTGCAGCTCCCGGGGCTCAACACGCCCCAGTTCGACTGGGTGTTGAACCGGATGCCGGGGCGGCCCCGCCCGGTCGCCCCCGTCTACCAGCCGGAGGTGGCGGCCCGCGCGATCGTGCACGCGGCCTCGCACGCCCGACGGCGCGAGTACTGGGTCGGCGGCTCCACGGCGGCCACGCTCATCGCCAACGCGGTGGCCCCCGGAGTGCTGGACCGCTATCTGGCGCGGACCGGCTTCGACTCGCAGCAGGACGTCGCATCGCAGCAGGACGAGGGCGGGCGCGGCGGGCCGGGCAACCTGTGGTCCCCGGCGGACGGACCGCACGGCCGGGACTTCGGAGCGCACGGCCGCTTCGACGACGAGGCGGTGGCGGACAGCCCGCAGGACTGGGTCTCGCGCAACCGGACTCGTATGGGGATGGGGCTGCTGGCCGGCGGGCTGGGGGCCGCGGTGACCGCCGGACTGCGCCGCCGCGGCTGAACCATCGCCGTACCGGCCGAGGAGTACCGGCCGAGGAGTACCGGCCGAGGAGTACCGGTCGGGGGAGTACCGGTCGGGCGGGCGGAGTCGGTCCAGTTCAGCCCACCTGGTACTCCTCCACCTCCTCCGCCCGCAGCGTCGGGCCGTGGCCGCAGCCGGGCCGGGGAAAGGTCGAGGAGCCGCGCCTTGAGGTCCCAGAGGGCTATGTCGAGCGCCGAGATCGTACAGCCGGCGATGCCCGGACGGCCCGCGTTGCGGACCGAGCGGCACATCGCGTCGTGCGTGGCCGGGATGTCCAGGGCGCTGCGGCCCTCGACCGGCGGGGCCAGGCTGTCGCGCAGGAAGTCGCCGACGGCCGGCGGGCCGTACGTCCAGCCCGTGCCGGTCGCGTCGCCCGCCGTCACCTCCGCGATCACCATCGTCGTGGAGTCCCAGGCCAAGGTGCCGTCCGCCTCGGGCGCGTCGGTCGGCACCGTGTGGACGGAGACGAGCGGGCGGTGGAGTCTCATCGAGGGTTCCTCAGGACCGCTCCAGCTGCGGCAGCACCTTCGTGCGGTAGAAGTCGAAGAAGCCGCGCTGGTCCGGGCCGATCTGGTTGACGTAGACCCGGTCGAAGCCGGCGTCCGCGAAGGCCCGCAGCGCCGAGACGTGCTCGTCGACGTCGTCGCCGCACACCGCCTTCTCCCGCACCATCCCCTCCGTGACCAGCGGCTCCAGCTGCTCGAAGTGCGCCGGGGAGGGCAGGATCTGGGCCATCTCGCCCGGCAGGAACTGGTTGAACCACCGCTCGTGGACCAGCCGGACGGCCTCCTCGCGGTCGGCGCCGTAGCAGACCTTGGTGCCGCCGCTCACGGGCTTGCCGCCCCCGCCGCCCTTGCGGAACTGCTCCACCATCGACTCCTGCGGCATCATCGTGATGTAACCGTCTCCCACGCGCGCCGCGAGCTTCGTGGCGGCCGGGCCGAAGCCGGAGATGTCGATCGGGACGGGCTCGTCCGGGACCGTGTAGAGGCGGGCGTTCTCCACCTGGTAGTGGGTGCCGTGATGGGTGATCTCCTCGCCGGTGAACAGCCGCCGCATGATCTGGATGGACTCCTCCAGCATCTCCATGCGCACGCTCGCCGGGGGCCAGACATGGCCGAGGATGTGCTCGTTGAGGGCCTCGCCGGTGCCGACGCCGAGCCGGAAGCGGCCGCCCGTCATCACCGCCGAGGTCGCCGCTGCCTGCGCCACCACCGCCGGGTGGATCCGCACGGTCGGGCAGGTCACCGCCGTCTCGATCGGCAGCGACACCGCCTCCGACAGCGCGCCGATCACCGACCACACGAAGGGGCTCTGGCCCTGTGCGTCGTTCCACGGGTGGTAGTGGTCCGAGATCCACAGCGACCGGAATCCGGCCTGCTCCGCCATCCTCGCCTGCTCGACGAGATCCTTGGGGCCGAACTCCTCACAGGAGAGGAAGTAGCCGTACTCGGGCATGCGAGCACCTCCGAAGCCGGTGACACGAGGGCTGGTCGGCGTCCGGGTACCCGGCGGCCACGGGGGAAACCGGAGCACGTTTGGCGGTCCTGACCAGGGGGACGCGGAAGGCTCCGTACGACGCACGCGACAGCGCCGGAGGCGAACCGTGGCTCGACCCCGCATCGTGATCGTCGGTGCCGGCTTCGCCGGCTATCAGACCGCCCGCACCCTGAACCGGCTGGTGCGGGACAAGGCCGAGATCACCCTGCTCAACCCCACCGACTACTTCCTGTATCTGCCCCTGCTGCCCCAGGTCGCCGCCGGAATCCTGGAACCCCGCCGGGTGACGGTCTCCCTCTCCGGCACCCTGCCGCACGTCCGGCCGGTGCTCGGCGAGGCGGACGGCATCGATCTGGACGGCCGGACCGTGCACTACACCGACCCCGAGGGCGGCGAGGGACGGCTCTCCTACGACCGGCTGGTGCTCGCCGCCGGCAGCGTCAACAAGCTGCTGCCGATCCCCGGTGTCGCCGAGCACGCGCACGGGTTCCGGGGACTGCCCGAGGCCCTGTATCTGCGTGATCACATCACCCGGCAGGTGGAGCTCGCGGCGGGCGCCGACGACCCCGGGAGCTGCGCGGCGCGCTGCACCTTCGTCGTGGTCGGGGCCGGCTACACCGGTACCGAGGTCGCCGCGCAGGGCAAGCTGTTCACCGACGCGCAGGTGCGCAAACACCCGCTGCGGCGGGGGATACGGCCGCGTTGGCTGCTGCTCGACATCGCGCCCCGGGTCCTGCCCGAACTGGACGAGCGGCTCTCCCGCACCGCCGACCGGGTGCTGCGCCGGCACGGGGTCGACGTGCGGATGGGCACGTCGGTGAAGGAGGCCACGCGGGACGGGGTGCTGCTGACGGACGGCGAGTTCGTCGACAGCCGCACGCTGGTGTGGTGCGTCGGGGTACGGCCCGATCCGCTCGCCGAGTCGCTCGGGCTGCCGATGGAGCGCGGCCGGCTGCTGGTCGACCCCTTCCTCCAGGTGCCGGGCAGGACGGAGGTGTTCGCCTGCGGTGACGCGGCGGCGGTGCCCGACCTCGACAACCCCGGGCAGTACACGCCGATGACGGCCCAGCACGCCTGGCGGCACGGCAAGGCCGCCGGGCACAACGTGGCCGCCTCACTGGGGCTCGGGCAGCGCCGCGCCTACCGGCACAAGGACCTCGGCTTCGTCGTCGACCTCGGCGGTGCCCAGGCCGCCGCGAACCCCCTGGGCGTGCTGCTGAGCGGCCCGCTGGCGGGCGCCGTCACCCGTGGCTACCACCTCGCGGCGATGCCCGGCAACCGCGTCCGGGTCGCCGCCGACTGGCTGCTGGAGGCCGTACTCCCGCGCCAGGCGGTGCAGTTGGGGCTCGTACGGTCGTGGTCGGTACCCCTGGACACGGCGTCACCGGAGCTGGCCCGGGTGCCGGGGCGCCCGGAACGGCGCGAGCAGACCGACGCACGGTCGGGCCCCGGCGCGGCGACGGCCACGGACACGGACGGCCCCCGAACCGCGGACCGCCCCCAACAGCCCGACGAGGAGGAGTCGGAGCCACCTGCGAAGCAGCCCGGCGGCGGGCCCGCCGAGGAGCAGCCGGGTGGTGAGGCCGTCGACGAGCAGCCGGACGGCGAGGCCGCCAACAGCCACCTGGGTGGCGGGGCTGTGAAGAAGCAACCGGGTGGCAAGGCCGCCAAGAGCCAACCGCCTGGCGAGGCAGCCAAGAAGCGATCAGGCGGCGAGCCCGCCAAGGGCCAACCGGGTGGCGAGACTGCGAAGAACCAACCGGGCGATGAGGCCGCCAAGGTCCAACCGGGCGGCGAGGCCGCCAAGAACCAACCGGGTGGCGAGGCCGGCAAGAACCGACCAGTTGGCGCGCCTGCCGAGAACCGACCGGGTGGCGCGCCCGCCAAGGAGCAGCCGGCTGGTGCGCCCGCCAAGAGCCGGCCACGTGGCGAGGTCGCCAAGAAGCAACCGGGCAGTGGAGCCGCGAAGAAGTCGGTCGTCGAACTGCCCGGTGTCATCGGAGATTCCGACACCCCAGCGGAAGGAGACTCATGAACACCGCCGAACTCACCGAGCTCGCGCAGCAGTTGCGCGTCGACAGCGTGCGGGCCGCCGACGCGGCGGGGTCCGGGCATCCGACGTCCTCGATGTCCGCCGCCGAGCTGATGGCCGTACTGCTCGCCAACCACCTCCGCTACGACTTCGACCGCCCGGCGCACCCCGGCAACGACCGCTTCGTCCTCTCCAAGGGACACGCCTCGCCGCTGCTCTACTCCGCCTACAAGGCCGCCGGTGCCATCGACGACGCTGAGTTGCTGAGCTTCCGCAAGCTCGGCAGCCGGCTGGAGGGGCATCCGACGCCCCGGCGGCTGCCGTGGGTCGAGACCGCCACCGGGTCCCTCGGGCAGGGCCTGCCCGTCGGTGTCGGTATCGCGCTGGCAGGCAAGCGGCTGGATCGTACCGGCTACGGGGTGTGGGTGCTCACCGGCGACAGCGAGCTGGCCGAGGGGTCCGTGTGGGAGGCCGCCGAGCACGCGGCGTACGAGCATCTCGACAACCTCACCGCGATCGTCGACGTCAACCGGCTCGGACAGCGCGGCCCGACCCGGCACGGACACGACCTCGACGCCTACGCCCGCCGCTTCCAGGCGTTCGGCTGGCACACCATCGAGGTGGACGGGCACGACGTCGACGCCGTCGACCGGGCGTACGGAGAGGCGGTCTCGACCACCGGCCAGCCGACCGCGATCCTCGCCCGCACGCTCAAGGGCAAGGGCGTCGAAGCCGTCCAGGACCGCGAGGGCCAGCACGGCAAGCCCCTTCCGGACGCCGACGAGGCCATCCAGGAACTGGGCGGTCGGCGGGACATCCGCGTCCAGGTCCACGAGCCGCCCGCCGCCCGCGCGCTGCACGCCGTCCGCGCCGGGCACCTCGAACTGCCCCGGTGGGAGAAGGGCGATCCCGACAAGGGCGTCGCCACCCGCGACGCCTACGGTCAGGCCCTCACCGCGCTCGGCTCCGCGCGCGGCGACGTCGTCGCCCTCGACGGCGAGGTCGGTGACTCCACCCGGTCGGAGTTCTTCGGCAAGGAACACCCCGAGCGCTACTTCGAGTGCTACATCGCCGAGCAGCAGATGGTCGCGGCGGCGGTCGGGCTCGCCGCGCGGGGCTGGGTGCCGTACGCCTCCACTTTCGCGGCCTTTCTGACCCGGGCGTACGACTTCGTGCGCATGGCCTCGATCAGCGGTGCCGGCATCAACCTCGTCGGCTCGCACGCGGGGATCGCTATCGGACAGGACGGGCCCAGCCAGATGGGTCTGGAGGACCTGGCGATGATGCGGTCCGTGTACGGCTCGACCGTGCTGTACCCGTGCGACGCCAACCAGACCGCGATGCTGGTCGCCGCGATGTCCGGGTGCGAGGGCATCCGCTATCTGCGCACCTCGCGCGGCGAGAGCCCGGTGATCTACGGCCCCGACGAGGAGTTCCCCATCGGCGGCAGCAAGGTGCTGCGCTCCAGTGACGAGGACCGGCTCACCCTGGTCGCCGCCGGGGTCACCGTGCAGCAGGCGCTGACCGCCGCGGACGCGCTGGAGCGGGAGGGCATCCGGGCCCGGGTGATCGATCTGTACTCGGTCAAGCCGGTCGACCGGCGCACCCTGCGGCGGGCCGCCGAGGACACCGGCTGCCTGGTCACCGTCGAGGACCACCACGAGGAGGGTGGCCTCGGCGACGCCGTGCTCGACGCCTTCCTCGACGGCCGGCCGGTGCCGCGCCTGGTGCGGCTCGCCGTCCGCGAGATGCCGGGCTCGGCCTCGCCGGAGGAGCAGCTGCACGCCGCGGGCATCGACGCCGAGTCGATCGCCGCCGCCGGGAAACTCCTGGTGGAGGAGGCGGTCGTGCGGTGAGTGACGACGACGTACGGACCGTGCGGGCCGGGCGCCGCACGGTCGAGGTGCACCGGCCGGACAAGGTGCTCTTTCCCGGGGGCGGCGGCGCGAAGGAGTACACCAAGGGTGATCTGGTCGACTACTACCGGTCGGCCGCCCCGTTCCTGCTGCCTCACCTGCGCGGCCGTCCGCTGATGCTGGAACGGCATCCGGACGGGATCGACGGGCCGCGCTTCATGCAGAAGAACACCCCGGACTCCTATCCGGACTGGATCACCCGCGTCGAGGAGACCAAGGAGGGCGGCACCGTCTGCCACACCGTGTGTGACGACTCCGCCACTCTTGTCCACCTCGCCGACCAGGCCGCTCTCACCCTGCACCGCTGGCTGTCCAGGGTCGGCCGCGAGAACTGGCCCGACCGTCTGGTGTTCGACCTCGACCCGGCCTCCGGCGACGACTTCACCGCCGTACGCGAGGCGGCCCGGCTGCTCGGCGAACTCCTCGACGAGCTGAAACTCCCCTCCGCCCTGATGACCACCGGCTCGCGCGGACTGCATGTGATCGTCCCCCTGAACGGTCGTCAGGACTTCGACGGGACAAGGGAGTTCGCCCGCGCCGTGGCCGACACCCTCGCGGGGGCGCACCCCGACCGGCTCACCACCGCGGCCCGCAAGAAGGAGCGCGGCGACCGCCTCTACCTCGACGTCGGCCGCAATGCCTACGCGCAGACCGCGGTCGCCCCGCTCACCGTCCGGGCCCTGCCCGGCGCGCCCGTGGCCACCCCGATCGACTGGAGTCAGCTGGACGACCCGGACCTGACCGCCGGCCGCTGGACCATCGCCGACGCCGTCGAGCAGGCCCGCGCCGACCCCTGGGCCGGTGTCATGAACAAGGCACGCGCCTTGGGGCCCGCGCGGCGCAGGCTCGACGCGTTGCGCCGCTCCTGAAGGTTTGGCCCACGCTATTGCGGCCACCCGGTCACAGAGGTGGCCATGGCAAACACAAAAGACACCCCAGATTCGCAAAACTCACAGAATTCCGACAATCAGCATTCCGAGAGGCGGCGTGCCGGCACGGACCACGCGACGGAGAAGCGGCCGAAGCCCATGGAGGTGCTGCGCAACGCGCGGTCGCAGCTCGCGGAGCTGACCGGCATGGACGCCGAGAACGTCTCGTCCTTCGAACAGACGGAGGACGGCTGGAGCCTCGAGATCGAGGTGCTGGAGCTGTCCCGGGTCCCGGACACGATGAGCCTGATGGCGAGCTATCAGGTCGACCTGGATCCCCAGGGGCAGCTCACCGGTTACCGGCGTGTCCGCCGCTACGAGCGCGGACGGGCCGACGCACACAGGCCGGGCGGCCGGTAGGCCGCCCTCCCGCCATTCCCACGGACAAGGCCATTCACACGGACAAGGAGGGACGGTCGACATGACCGTAGTCCCCGCACAGCAGACCGGCGGCGGAGGTGGCAGCAGCGGCCTCTACGACGTTCTGGAACTCGTTCTGGACAGGGGTCTGGTCATTGACGCCTTCGTACGCGTTTCGCTGGTCGGCATCGAGATCCTGAAGATCGACGTACGTGTCGTCGTGGCCAGCGTCGACACCTATCTGCGCTTCGCCGAGGCGTGCAACCGCCTCGACCTGGAGGCGGGACCGCGCAAGGACCCGGGCCTGCCCGACCTCGTCGGCGAGATCACCGAGAACGGCGCGCGCGGCAAGTCGAAGGGCGCGCTCTCCGGAGCCGCCGAGACCATTTCCGACGCCTTCAAGCAGGGACGTGACGACGGCGGCCGGGAGCGGGAGTCCGAGTCCCGCCCGCGCGCCCGCAAGACCACGTCCGCGCGCAGGAAGGAGGAGCAGGAGTGAGCACGTATGTCTATGGCATCACGGCGAGCTCGCACCCCGCGCTGCCGAAGGACTTGGGCGGCGTCGGCGACCCGCCGATGAAGGTCCGTGTCCTCGAGAAGGGCAAACTGGCGGCCGTCGTCAGCGACGCCCCGGAGGGGCTGCGGCCCAAGCGCAAGGATCTGCTCGCCCACCAGGCCGTACTCGCCGAAGTGGGCGCGGACGGGCCGGTGCTGCCCATGCGGTTCGGCAGCCTCGCCCCCGACGACGACACCGTCACCGGTGTGCTCGCCGAACGCGCCGACCACTACCAGGAGCGCCTGCGCGCCCTCGACGGCAAGGTCGAGTACAACGTCAAGGCCACTCACCAGGAAGAGGCCGTGCTGCACCGGGTGATGTCCGAGAACCCGGAGATCCGCGCCCTGACCGAGGCCAACCGGCGTTCGGGCGGCGGCAGTTACGAGGAGCGGCTCAGGCTCGGCGAGATGGTGGTGGAAGCCGTCAAGGCTCGCGAGGCCGAGGACGCGAACGAGCTGCAGCGCGCCCTGGAACCGGCCGCCGCGGCGGTGGCCGGAGGGCCGGAGTCCACCGGCTGGCTGTTCAACGTCTCCTTCCTGGTGGACCGCGACTCGACGGAGGAGTTCCTCGCCGCGGTCGAGCAGGCCCGCAAGGACCATCCGCACATCGAGCTGCGCGTCAACGGCCCGCTGCCGCCGTACAGCTTCGTCGAACCCGGTCCCGCCGAGCACGCGGGCACCGCCGTCGGCGGTCCGGGTGCCACCGAGGGATGAGCTCATGGGACTGATCAAGGAAGTGGTCCTGCTCCCCTTCGCCCCGGTGCGCGGCAGCGCGTGGGTGATCGGGCAGGTGTTGCACGAGGCGGAGCGGATCTACTACGACCCCGCCACCGTGAGGGCCGAACTCGCCCGGCTGGAGGAGCAGTTGCTGGCCGGAGAGATCGACGAGGAGGAGTTCGACCGCCAGGAGGACGAGCTTCTGGACCGGCTGGAGATCGGCCTGCGCGGTGGCGCGGCCACAGGTGACGGGACGGCGCGATGAACCGAGTGGGACTGGGCCTCGCGATAGGGGCCGGATACGTCCTCGGACGTACGAAGAAGATGAAACTGGCCTTCGCGGTCGGATCGTTGGTGGCGGGCAAGCGACTGAACCTGACCCCGCGGGGGATCGCCGACCTGGTGTCCCAGCAGCTGCAGAACAACCCCCAGTTCAAGGAGATCGGGGACCAGCTGCGCGAGGACCTGCGAGGCGTCGGCAAGGCGGCCTCCGGCGCGATGGTGGAGCGGCAGATCGACGCTCTCGCCGACCGCCTGCACGGTCGTACCGCCGAGGTCCGCGACCAGATCGCGGGCGTGACGGACCAGGTCCCCGGCCTCGGCGATGACGAGGAGGCCGAGGAGGCCGAGGAAGCCGAGGAGGCCGAGGAGGCGGGGGAGGAGGAGACTGAGGACGAGGAGCCCCGCGAGGAGTACGACGACGAGGAGTCCGAGGACACGGAGCCCGAGGACGCGGAGTCCGATGACGCGGAGTCCGGCGACGACGAGCCCGAGGACGGCGGGACGCGGGACCACCGGTCGCGGGACGACGAGTCGGAGGCCGAGGAGGAGTCTCCGGCCGGTGCGTCCGGGCGGGGCCCGGCCAGG
>Ga0182008_10000982_pt1 | contig 19802 bp, 17 predicted proteins | sample Sormic07211129_1_FD_120482 | JGI IMG/M metagenome (GOLD analysis project Ga0182008, IMG submission 120482) | Rhizosphere microbial communities from Sorghum bicolor, Mead, Nebraska, USA - 072115-129_1 metaG | ecosystem: Host-associated > Plants > Roots > Rhizosphere | place: USA: Nebraska...
TGAAGGTATCGGCTCCGCGCATCGTCTGGGGTCTTGGTTTGCAACTGTCGGGGGTGTCAACTTCCAACGCCTGAGGGCTGTCACGCGCCGACTGGTGGGAGAGGTATTTCAGCACCCTGCTAGAGGCTTGGCAATTGCTGGATATGCCGATGTGATCGACGCAGTGGTGCGCGACGATCGCACTCCATGATCAGCGCGCAGCAGCTGGAAGCCTTGGATCCGAAAGTGCGGCAGGCGATGCTGTCGTTGATGGCCGAGGTGGCCGCGCGCGACGAGCAACTGCGCGCCAAGGACGCTCGGAGTGCCTTGACGACTACGTTGGTGAAGACAACCCGGTGCGCATCGTTGATGCGTTCGCCGGTGAGTTGGATCTCCATGCTCTCGGCTTCGACAGTGCCGATCCTGCGGCCACCGGGCGCCCCGCCTACCACCCGTCGGTGCTGCTCAAGCTATACATCTACGGCTATCTCAATCGAATTCAGTCGAGCCGCCGACTCGAGCGCGAGGCGCAGCGCAACGTGGAACTCATGTGGCTCACCTGCCGCTTGGCGCCCGACTTCAAGACGATCGCGGACTTCAGGCACGACAACGGTAAAGGCATGCGAAATGTCTGCCGCCGCTTCATCGTGCTGTGCCGACAGTTGAAGCTCTTTTCCCAAGCCGTTGTGGCCATCGATGGCAGCAAATTCAAAGCAGTCAATAGTCGTGATCGAAACTTTCTCGCCCGGCAAGATTGGCGGACGCATTGAGCAGCTTGAGCAAAGTATTCAGCGGTACCTCGAGGCACTGGAGACCGCGGCACGAAGCCCGTGAGCGCATGCACGCGCAGGGTGCCCGCGGGTTTGCCCCGCACGTCGCGCATCTGGTCGACGATGTCGTTGGCGCGCGAGACGAGGTCGCTGCAATCGCGCAGGAACGCCTGCCCCAGCTCCGACAGGCGCACCACGCGCGTGCTGCGATGGAACAGTGGCCGCCGAGATAGGCCTACAGCTGCTTGATGCGCTTGGTGACCACCGACTTGGCCACGCGCATCTGCCGCGCGGCCTCGGCGAAGCTTTACGCCTGCGCGACGCGGACGAAGGTTTCGATGTTCTGCAGCCGGTCCATCGGCCGCGCTCTAATGCAACTCGGCCGGGTGTCCGGCTCATCGCCGCGCCAGCCAGCACCGCGAAGGAACCTGCCCAAAGATAGTTGTCGCAGGCACGACGGGCACCCATAGTCGCCCGATGGAAACCGATTCGCCGATCAAAGCCCCCGCCACGAGCGATCCGCGCGCCCTGCGCGATGCCCTCGCCACCTTCACCACCGGCGTCACGATCGTGACCACCCGCAACACCGAAGGTGCTCCATTCGGCGTCACCGTGAACAGCTTCAACTCCGTCTCGCTTGATCCGCCACTGGTGCTATGGAGCCTCGCGAAGACGTCTCGCAGTCTTGAAGCCTTCCAGCGCGCCGAGTACTGGGCCGTGCACATTCTGTCTGCCGAGCAGGAGGCGCTGTCGACGAGTTTTGCCCGGCCCGGCGAGAACAAGTTCGAAGGCATCGAACTCGAGTCCGGCATCCAGGGCACGCCTCTGCTTCCCCGCTGCACGACGCGGCTGCAGTGCCGCACCAGCTTTCGCTACGAAGGCGGTGACCACATCATCTTCGTCGGCCAGATTGTCGCCTACGATCGCTCCGAGCGGGCACCGCTGGTCTTTCATGGCGGCAAGTACGCGGTCGCGACCCGCAAGACGCCGCCGCTCACACTCGCCCCTGGCACAGGCGCGCCCATCGACCCCCGCTTCGGCGAAGAACTCCTCGGCTACCTCTTGTGGCGCGCCAGTCAGCAGTTTCATCTGCGCATGCAGCCCACTCTGGCGGCGCGCGAATTGACGCAAGAGGAGCTGCTCGTGCTCATGCCGCTCTTCCACAACGACGGCCGCAGCGCGCCCGCATTCTCTTCAACGTTGGCCGACCTCGGACTCGACGCGGCAACGTCCACCATCGACCGCCTGGCTGCCCGCGGGTTGATTCGCATCGAGCCCGATACTCGACGGCTGTTTCTCACCTCGCGGGGCCGCCATGAGATTCTTCAGGTCTTCGCAATGACCAAAGCGATCGAGTCCGAATGCCTCAGCCAATTGGGCGACTGGGACAGCGTGTCGCTGAAAAATCTGCTCAAGCTGTTCATCCTGCAGACCAATCCCGGTTTACCCCACCCCTGGGACGCCGAAGATGCCGTGCCGCAGGCATGAATCAGTCGATGTAGCCCAGCGTCCGCGCCTTCTCTAGCGCGCCCACGCGTCGGCGCACGCCGAGCTTGTCGTAGATCTGCTGCATGTACCACTTGACTGAACCTTCAGTCAGGCCCAGGCGATCGCCGATTTCCTTGTTGAGCAAGTTGCGCGAGACAAAGCGCAGAATGTCCACCTCGCGTGCCGTCAACGGCTCGCTCGGCGCCGCGCTGTCCCGGATATCGCGGCCGGGCAGCTCGTTCGCCGAAGCCACAAGCGACTTTCGGTTCGGCTGCGAATTCGGCAGCGGAACACCCAAGGCCAGGCATAGGCGCCGGCGCAAGACGCCAAAGGCCGCATCGGTTTCGTGGTCGGCTTCAAGTGCCTTCAGCACCAGGGAGCGGATGGGCTCGCCCTCGATGACGAAGGCGAACACCATGCCGCCGATGGCTGCCTGGCCTAGAGCCTGCCGGATGGTGCGCAACGCCCCTCGCCCGTCGCCGCCGGCGAATTGGGCCCGAGCGGCCAGGATGCCCAGCCGCACCTGGGAAGCCACCGCGCCGCACGATTGCGCGAAGCCCAACCAGGCGCGCAAGAGCCGCAGCGCCTCGGCGTGGCGTCCACAGGCCATGGCGAGCCGCGCCCAGGCCATCGCCATCACTTCGTGCTTTGTGGTCACCGCGGTGCCGGGCCGCAGCAGCGCCTCGTCTTGCGGCAGGCCCGTGTCGGAAGCGACCCGCTGCGCGCCCAGGACGTCGCCTGCCAGCACGGCCTGGCGAATGCGCTCGTGGACAACGTGCCAGCGCAGGCGCTCGTAACCCCCCGCCTGCGCCTGCCCCAGGCCCTCGCGCAGCAGCGCCTGCGCCTTGGCCTGGTCGCCATCGTGGGCGCACAGGCGAGCCCGGCTCACGTACGCGGCGACCAAGTCCTCGATCAGGCCCACGCCATGGCCCATGGGCTCTGCCCGCTCATAGCAATCGCGCGCCTCGGGCAGTTCGTAGCGCTCGATCAGCGCCTCGGCCAGGAGAACCAGGGGCATCGCAGCCATATCCTGGTCTCCCATCACCCCGACGCGCATGACCAGGGCGAGCGACGCACGGTAGTGTTCGATCGCGGCGTCGATCTCGCCGCGCTGCAACAGAGCAGGCCCCGCAATGCAGCCGTGCCAGATCAGGGCCGGCTCGTTCGCCGAACGCAAAAACATCTCGCGCGATGCGACGATCAATGCCTCGCAATCGCCCAGGCGGTATTGCTCCCGCCTGGCCAGAAGCAAGCCCAATTGCACAGAGCCTTCCAGGTAGTAGTCAATCGATTCGCTTGCCTTCTGCTCAATCTCGGCGGCCAGCCTCTCGATGCCCGGGATGTCGTCGCTGAATCTCGCCAGCATCAACTTGCGATGCAGCAACCAGTGCTCCCACTGCCGCAATCGCAGCGGATCGACCGACGGATCCTGCGCCATGCGCGATAGCTGCGCAGCCACGCGTTCGATCAGCAGCCGAGCTTCGCCGAAACGGCGCTCGCACAGCAGATACAGCGAGCGCCACAGTTGCACACCCGGGTATTCGTTCAGCACATGGGCTGGCAACGCCTCCGCCCAGGCCACGCTGGCGGAGTAAATGCCGCGGCGGTGGGTCGTGCTCCACCAGCGATCGAGCATGCCTGCGGCCAGGTGGTGGTTCTCGCTGCTCACGGCGTGCCGGATGGCCTCGACAACCAGCCCGTTGTCTGAATACCAGATGCTGGCGCGCCGATGCAGCTCGCGTTCGAGCTCGGGCTCGCGCTCGCGCAACCGGCGCAGCAGGAATTCCGCGAAAAGATGATGAAAACGGTACCAGTGCCGTTTCTCGTCGAGCGAGAAGATGAACAGGCTGGACGCTTCGAGCTCATCGACCATCGCGCGGCCATCGTCGCTTTGCGTCAACGCGTCGCACAACGCGGGGCAGAAGCGGGTGAGAACGCAGCTGCGCAGCAAGAAGGATTGCACTGCCGGCTCGAGACGGCCGAACACCTCTTCGGACAGGAATGCGGCCACGTCGCGCTGATCGCCGGTGAGGCGGTCAACGAAACTGCTCTCGTCCACCGCACGCTGGAGCGCGATAGACATCATCTGCAGGCCGGCGGCCCAGCCTTCGGTACGCTCATAGGTCAATCGGGCCAGGTGCTCCGAGACCACGCGACCACTGTCGTGCGATAGCAGCCGGCGCGCGTCGTCCAACGTGAAGCGCATGGTGTTGACGTCCACTTCCGAGACGCGCCCGAAGGCTCGCAGCCGCGCCAGCGGGAACCCCGGGGCGCTGCGGCTGCCGACGATCCATCGGACGTTGTCGGGCCCCTCTTTCACCAGCATCGCGAGCAGTCGTTCGGCGGCAGAACCGTGAATGGCGTGCAAATCGTCAAGAAAGACATAAACGGGTTCGCTGTGCAGGCGCAACGCATTGTCGAACATGGCTGTGAGGCGACCGAACCGACGGCTTTCCATCACGCCGCCGCCGGATTCGGTCAGTTCCGGCACGGCCACGCCTCTGGCGATTAGGGCCGCACGCAGGTGACCCACCAACTCGGCGACCGATCCGTCGAACTCGTTCAGGCTAAGCCATACCGCCGTACGTGAGCGCTGCGTCAAACTCCAGTAGCACTCCACCATCAGGGTGGACTTGCCATAGCCCGCCGGCGCCTTGATCAGCAGCAGCCGCCGCGCCTCGATATCCCGCAGCACCGTTTGGCTGGCACTTCGCGGGATCGACTCGCCTTCGCGGCGCGGCGGGAAGAGTCGCGTTTCCAGCACATCCATCGTTGTCTCCACAGGCACCGCGGGTCGCGTTGCGAGTCAGTCTGAAACTCGAGTCTTGCCCCTGTGCGTGCAAGGGGATGCAGGCCGATTACAGCGTCACGCGGAGAAGGGGCGTATCCAGTTGCTGCGCGAACTGTCCTTTTCTTGCTCGTTCGAGGGTTTCCCAGGAAGGCTGCGCCTGCCGCGGGGGCGTCGTGAGCCTCCGGCATTACCCGCGTTTGCGCAGGAAATCTACAGTCGCGGCAATAACGGGAAGGTGGGGGATGCCCGATGTGACAAACCGGCCGCGCCAACCCGGAGACCGAATATGCCCACACGCCGTCAGTTCGCCAGCCAACTCGCAGGAATCGCAGCGTTGGCTGCAGCGCCGCTTCGTGACGCACACTCCCAAAGCCTCGATCTCGCAAAGATCGTTGTCGGATTTCCGCCGGGAGGAAGCGCCGACGCGGTTGCCCGTCGGCTCGCTGAGAAGATGCGAGGCGGCTATGCCAACACCGTCGTGGTCGAGAACAAGCCCGGGGGTGCAATGCACATCTCCATTTTGGCGCTCAAGGACAGTCCACCGGACGGGAGCACGTTCCTGCTGAGCCCCACTGCGCTCTTCTCGATGCATCCCTTCACCTACGCAAGCTTCGTATGCCCTGGAAGACGTGGCCCCGGTCTCGTCGGTATGCCCGTTCAATTTCGGGTTCGCCGTGGGCCCCGCCGTCCCTGCGAGCGTGCGCGGGATCAAGGACTTCCTCTCCTGGTGCAAGGAAAATCCGGGAAAGGCCGACTTCGGCTCTCCAGCGTCCGGCTCCACCCCCCATCTGCTTGGCAACTGGATGGGTGGCCAAGTGTCCGGCTACACCTCGACCGTGGGCAGTTTCCTGCCGCACCTCAAGAGCGGCAGGGTCCGTCTCATTGCCGTATCGGGCATTGGCCGGAACCACTTCGTGCCTGAAGTGCCCACGTACCGCGAACAGGGATACTCGATCACGTCAATGGAATCGTATGGCTTGTTTCTTCCGGGCAAGGCGCCGCAAACCGTCGTTCGCCGCGCGGCAGCCCATCTTCAGCCGCTCCTGGCCACAGCCGGATATCGTGAGCGCTCTCGGGGACGTCGGCATGACGACGCGGTCGAGCACGCCGCAGGCCCTGTCCGATCTGTTGAAAGCGGACACCGAGGAGTGGCGCCGATTGATCAAGCAAATCGGCTTTACGGCGGAGTCCTGACGCACGCGTGGGATGGTCATCCCGCTAGGAGCTCTTCCTGTAGGCCATTGGCGTCATGCCCCAGTATCGGCGGAAGGTCTGGCTGAAATGGGCAGGTGACGAATACCCTGTTTCTGCGGCGATATCGGAAAAGGACGCGTTCGTCTTTCGGATCAGACTGGCAGCACGTTCCATGCGTTGGGCCGTCACGTACGCGTGCGGCGTCGTCCCGAATGAACGCTTGAACGCGCGAGAAAAATGGAAGGGGCTCAGGTCAAGCAAAGCGGCGAGCCTGCCGACCGTCCATTGGGCCCCAGTTTCTGAGGCGACCGCTTCACTCACCACACGCATCTCGCGCCGGGACAGAGCCGGCAGGTTTCGCGGCGCAGCGTCCAACCCGGCGTAATTTTCCACGAGGTGAAGAGCGACACCCATCGACATGGTGTCGGCAAATGCCGGCAGCAGAGACGTATCGCTGTCCAGCGAAGCCAGCAAGACCTGTGCAAACGCGGCCAGCACCGGGTCAGACCTGCCGAGGCAGCTTTCAAGACGAACATCCCGGCCGGCGGCCTTCTGTAACCACGACGGGTCCAGGTCGATGTGAACGTAGTCTCGCGGCGCTGAACCACGCCAGAAGCTGGGAACCTGCGCAGGGACGACGATCGCATCCCCCGGTTGGACCCGCCCCATGCCGCTGAGCGCACCTTGCCGTTGCAGCAACTCAGTTGCAGTGGCACGCCGAAGCATGATGCTGTGGGTTCTCGCCGGAGGGACATAGATGTCGCCAAGTCCCCCGAGCTGATGCCAGACCATCAAGCCCTTCCAGGGCCTGCCCTTGCTGCTGCGGTGAACTTGTTCGGGCAGCGCCTCGCACGGGTCATCGAGCACGAGCGACTCAAGCTGCCGCCAGCGCCTCACATCGATCGAATCGCCAACTGGCGAAGTTGCCTTGTTCACGAGGAACCTCCAGGGAATCCTACCGGCAGCAGGCTGCTCTCGATGACTCCATCGGTGCGAGTGTAAGCCTGGCGCACCCGTCACGAGAACGTCCTGTCGAAGCCCGTTGACAGCGAGTGGCCAACCATCGATAGACCTGTAGAAAGATAGGTGCAGCGATTCGGTGTCATCGGCACAGTCGGTCGCCGTGAAGACTGGCCCAACAGGAGTGACTGCCATGAACCGTGCCGAAACAGTTTTTCTTTCCACCGCCGAACCGCTCTTGCGCCCGCGCATCGAGGCTCCCGAGCCAGGTTTGACCCCTGAAACGGTCATCTCGCGCGCCACCGCGCTGAAACCCCTGCTGCGAGCCCAGCAAGACGAAGCCGACGCACGCGGGCACTACTCACAAGCCTTGCACAACGAGTTCGTCAAGGCGGGCTTCTATCGCCTGTTGCAGCCCAGGATGTTCGGCGGCTACGAGTTCGACTATGCGACCTACTTCAAGGTCATCATCGAAATCGCCAGCGGCCATCCCGCCACCGGCTGGTGCCTCTGCCTGGCGGCCTCGCATGGCCCGCTGGTCGCGGCGCACTGGTCGGAAGAGGCGCAAGTGGAGCTGTTCGGCGATGGCCACTTCGCCGCGCCGCATCGCGCGGTGCCCGGCGGCCGCTGCGAGCCGGTCGAAGGTGGCTACATCATGGACGGCGTGTGGCCCTACTGCTCCGGCATCCCGCACAGTACCCATCTGGTCGCCGCAACGGCGATACCGCGCCCGGACGGTCCGCCGCGCCTGCTCAATTTCGTCGTACCCGCAGGCCAATACACCGTGCTGGACGATTGGGGCGGCGACCGCACTTTGGGCATGCGCGCCAGCGGCTCCAACAGCGTTCGGCTCGAAAAGCTGTTCGTTCCCCAGCACATGACGGCCGACGCCGATCACCAATACCGGCTGCAAGATCCGCAGGGCGGCACCCACGGGACGCGGCTGCACGGCAACCCGATGTACCTGGGCCTGACGATGGCGCCCTACCACGCGGCGCTGGTTTCGCCGGTGATCGGCGCTGCGCGCGCCGCACTGGACGAGTTCCACGACACCCTGCGGACGCAGAATACGCAGCTGCCCCCCTTCGTGAAGCGCTTCGAGAGCCCGGAATTCCAGCGTCCCTATGGTGCGGCTCTTGCCATGACCGATGCGGCCGAAGGCATCGTGATGCAGGCGATGCACCAGCAAATGGCACTGTGCCGGCGCTGGGCCGAGCAGAAGATGTCGCCCTCCAGCGAAGAGATGCTGCGCCTGTGGACCATGCAGCAACAAGCAGGCAAGCTGGCTTGCGAAGCGATCGAGATGCTGTTTCGCAGTTCAGGCTCGACTGCGGCGCGCAGCGGTTCGCGCATGTTGCGGTACTTCGGCGACGCCCAGATGTACCGTGGCCACATGTCCTCGCAATACCAAAACTTCGCTTCGATCGCGGCGCGGGCGCGCTTGGGCCTGCCATCCGGGTTTCGCGACCTTTGATTGGGAAGACCGGTATGGCCACTCACCACCAGGCGCCCCTCGCCATCGCCGACCAGGGCTGCTTCTGGGTCAACGTGGAGCGCAAGCCCACGCCACAGGGGACGCTGGCCTCGGGCCAGATGTTCGTCCAGTATCAGATCCCCGCAGAGCAGCGCCACCCCTATCCCATTGTGATGGTGCACGGCGGCGGCGGCCAGGGCACCGACTACCTGAGCACGCCCGACGGCCGCCCAGGCTGGGCGACGTGGTTCCTTCGCCAGGGCTACGCGGTTTACGTCGTCGATCGTGCCGGCCACGGCCGCGCGCCCTTCCATCCCGATGCGCTCGGCCCGATGAGCCCGCCTCCGCCCTACGAAATGATCAGCGCGATGTTCGCCGCGCCCAACCCGGAGACCTCCCATTGGCCGCAAGCCCGGCTGCACATGCAGTGGCCGGGGAGCGGCAGGCCGGGAGACGCCGCACTTGACCAATTCATGGCCGCGCTGGGCCCGATGATTCCCGATCTGGCGCAGACCCATGAGCGCATGAAGCAGTGCGGCAGCGCGCTGCTCGACCGCATCGGTCCGGCGATCCTGATCACGCACTCGATGGGCGGCCCGTTCGGCTGGATCGTCGCGGACGAACGGCCCGAACTGGTCAGGGGAATCGTCGCTATCGAACCCGTGGGCCCGGCTTTCGACCCCGTCGGGCCGAACATGGGCAAGCTGGATTGGGGCCTCACGGCGATCCCCCTTCACTTCGAACCTGCGGCAGCCGAGGCGTCCGACATCCGGATCGAGCGTCGGAAGGCGCCGGCAGCGGGTCTGATCGACTGCAACGTGCAGGCCGAGCCGGCGCGCAAGCTGCCTCGCCTGGCGGGCATTCCCGTGGCAGTGCTGGTCGGCGAGGCCTCTTTCATGGCGCCGTTCGAGCATGGCGCGGTCGACTTCCTGACGCAGGCCGGCGTGGCAGCCGAACTGCTGCGCCTGGAGGACCACGGCATCCATGGGAATGGACACATGGTGATGAGCGAAAAGAACAGCGACGAAGTCGCGGCACTGATCGACAAGTGGCTGCAGCGCAAGGTCTCGAACCGATGAACCGACTCGGTCTACAGGTATGGAAGCAACTCCTCGATCGGAAGAATTCCGCCTACGCTTCGAGCCATTCCGGCTGAGTCTCGTGCCCCACGAGTTTCCGTGCGACGCGCTCGGGCACGTTGATCTGGACTCTTACGACAATCGAACACGCTTGCTATACCTCTATGTACGCGCGCTGAGGGGTCTTGACTACAGTCTGCCCCGTATGGTCGTCCTTGACCGCTAGACGCGACCGGAAGTGTCGATTGGATCCAGCGTCAGGCAGGGGTGTAGTGTCCCTCAAGAGCCCCCATGGCCTGGCCATCCCGAATCAGAACGCATTCGGGGGGAAACTGGTCGGAAAATTCGTAGTTCCACTCGATGAGGGTGTCGAGGAAACCTTCCAGGAAGGCCATGGCTCCGGCCATTCGGTGATCGTGGAGCACGATGGCCGTCCAATCCTGATTGGCCATCGCGTCATAGGCGCGGGTGACCCACGAACCCGGGGGGCCCAGCCAGTCCTGCGGGACGCAGTTCCAAGTGACTGCCGTGTAGTTGTGCACGCGCAGGTAGTCCACCGCGTCCTGGCTCAGCAGGTGAGGGCCCAGTTGTCCCTTTTCGCCATTGGGCCGGAATATCCGCTGCGGGGCCAGGTCGCCAAGGAGATCCTGCATCTCTCCGATTTCGCGTTTGGCGACCCCGCGCTCAGGACGGCGGCCCAGTGGCGCGCCATGAGTCAAGGTATGGTTGCCGATCCGATGTCCTTCGCCGTGGATGCGTGCCGCCACTTCGCGTGCGCCAGGCAAGGTCAGACTGGTTCCGACGAGGAAAAAGGTCGCCTTCAAATTCCGGCGCGCGAGTACGCGGAGCAGATCCGGCGTCGCCTGCAAATGCGGGCCGTTGTCAAAGCTCAGCAGAACCTGCTTCACGACCGCATCTGCTCGGCCACGACCGTGTTGCTAAGGATCCCAATCGCATCGACTTCAACTTCGACGACGTCGCCGGGCTTCAGAAAGAGCGGCGGGTTCCGCCGCGCGCCCACGCCTCCCGGGGTACCGGTGACGATGACGTCGCCGGGCTCCAGCGGGATAAAAGTCGAAACAAAGGCAATCTGTCTCGGGATGCTGTGGATCATCATGTCAGTCGTGGCGCGCTGCACTTCCTGGCCGTTCACGCGCGTGGTCAGCGTCATCCTGCGGCCGGGCCCGATCTCATCGCCACTGACCATCCACGGGCCGAAGCCCCCGGTTCTCCAGAAGTTTTTTCCGGCCGTCCATTGCGAGGACGCTGTCTGCCAGTCGCGCACGCTCCCATCGTTGTAGCAGCTGTACCCGGCAACATGGCTCCAGGCGTCGGCTTCCCCAATGCGCCGCCCCGCCTTCCCGACGACGATCGCGATCTCGCCCTCATAGTCGAGCTTCTGGGTCTCTGGAGGCAACACCATGGCCTGTCCGTGGGCAACCTGCGAAGCCGGGAGGCGCAGGAACAGAGTGGGATCCTCGGTTACGCTCTGCCCGGTCTCCGCGACATGCTCGTAGTAATTCAGCCCGATGCAGACGATCTTGCCGGGGTTGGGAATGACGGGCAATAAATCCACTTTCCCCAGCTCTACGTCCGGTTGTCGTCCGGCAGTCAGTTCGGCAACCTTGGGCAGCAAGCCGGCTGCGAGCAGGCTCTTAAGATCCGGCGCCGTCGACGCCAGGACGGCACTCAAATCCACCACCCCCTCACCGCGCAATACACCGTAGCTGGGACCATGGCTAGCCAAATAGCTGATGAACCTCATACTGGATTGCTCGATTCAGATCAGGCCGGAGTACGAGCCGCCATCCACCTGCAGATTCTGGCCTGAGATGAAGCCAGCCTGCGCACTGCACAGGAATGCGCACGCGTCGCCGAACTCGTGCAGCGTTCCGAACCGGCCAGCCGCCACTGTCTTGGTGATGCGCGCCCTTGCCTCCTCCCGGGAAACGCCGTCCTTCTCCATGATGCGCCGGGTCATCTCCACTTGCCGCGGGGAGTCAATGCGTTCGGGCAGCAGTTGGTTGATGGTGACGTTGTCCTTCGCCACCTCCAGCGACAGCGCTTTCGCGAAGGCGGTGAGGCCCGTCCGCGCCGCCGTCGACAATCCCATCTGGGGTCGCGGGCTCTTCACCATTGCCGAAGTGATGTTGATGATGCGCCCGAATTTTCGCTCCTGCATGCCACGCACCACCTCTTGGGTCAGGAAGATCGCGCTCAGCATATTGCTCTCGAGCGCAAGCCTCCAGACTTGAGGGGTCCATTCCTCGAGTGCTCCCGGAGGCGGACCGGCATTGTTGTTCACGAGGATGTCCGGGCGCGGGCATGCCGCCAGCAGACGGCCACGGCCCTCATCGCTGACCAGGTCCGCCGCCACCGGAGTGATCTGGGCGCCGGTGCGTTGCGCAAGTTCGGTGGCGACCGCCTGCAGCTTGGCCGGATTCCGGCCGTTGATGAAGACGTGGACTCCCTCGCGTGCCAGCGCCTCCGCACAGGCCAGCCCCAATCCCTGGGACGATGCGCAGACGATCGCGTTGCGCCCTTCGATTCCTAATTCCATTCAGCCTTCCGGTCCTTGTTCGTTGATCGCCAAAACCGCCCTCACTGCGAAACGGGCAATTTCCAGTAGCAAGGCCTCCGCAGGACTGATATCCTCACGTCTCAGCCCCGCTTAGTCTGTCCCCGCTATCGGGGACAACGGGTTTCTCTTTGAGCTCCTCGATAGGTGCGTCTTGACGGTCGGAAGCCCCTCCTTCGCTCACCCCGTTGACCGTCAGCTCGCCCGCGCGGTGGATGAGCTGGGGCGGACATCCTTCGCCCCGCAATTGCTCACTTACCTGAACGGGGCGGTCCGGGCGGATCATTGCGTCCTGTATCGCTTCGGTGCGGACGAGCCGGAGATTCTCGGCGCAGCAAGCATCGATGGCACGCGGCTCGCGGGATTGAATTCGCAGCGATACAAACGCGAGTTCTGGCGCCGCGACACAGTGCTCACGCGGCTCACCGCCCGAATCTGCGGCTACGCCTCCGAAGTCGCGTGCGTTCCGTCTGATCAGATCGAAGACCCGGAATTCAGGCACCAGCTATTTCACGCGCAAGGCCTCTCCGGCCGGGCGATGTTGATTGGCGACCGCGAGTCCGGGCTGTACGGACTGTCGCTGTTTCGTCGTTCTCAACTCGGATTCTTCAGTCTCGCCGAAACCGAAGCAATCGCCTCGCAAGCGGACATGCTCGTGTCCTGCATTGCCAAGCACGGTACGCTGCTGCGCAGAACGCAGGAGTCGGCCTCTCTGCTTCTATCGATCGGCCGAATAGAGGCGCGCATGCATGAGATGGCACCGGCCCTCACCGGGCGGGAACGTCAGGTGTGCGCGCGCCTGATCTATGGACTCGAAGTGAAGGAAGCGGCTAAGGAGTTGGGGATTTCCCCCGAGAGCGCGGTCACCTACCGCAAGCGGGCTTTTCTTCGGCTGGGAGTATCCACGCGCACCGAGCTATTGCGCGAACTGCTGCGAACCGACCACTAACCGCGGCACTGCACGGCCGCGGAACTGGGCCACTACGACAGCGCCTTCGTCTTCGGCGACGGTGAGTCTTGATGGGCGGTCGCTTGCGCTGACAATTGGAATCCTGAGACTCGCATGGCGACTTCAGCGGGATCCTGGAACGACCGCCCCTTCCAGGCCACGATCCCGTCGGGCCGGACGAGCAGGTGGGCAGGCCCCATCCCGTGGGCATTGCCTTCCAGTGGCGTCACCTTCAAAGGGATGCCGCGCTGCGCGAATGCCTGCTGCAGCGGCTGGGTGGCAGCCGGGTTCCGCGTGATCAACGTGAAGTCCCTCCCGCAAACGTCGTGTGTTGTGGCGGACGGATCGAGCCAGTGAGCGGGAAGCCGATTTCCGGGCTTGCTGATCGGCACATACACCTCGGCGTCCCAAGGAATCTGCGGGGAGTCGTCATCTACGACGATGGGGGAGTGGTCGTAGCGATCACCGAGATAGATACCATTCCCGTCGAAATGCTTCCCATGGCGATGCATGGTGCGCTCGATGAAAGCCAGCGCCGGAGCTCGGGTCGACTCGTCGAGAAGCAGGGCACCAGTTTTCAAGATCTCCCTTGTGAACGCGCGGTTGTCCGTCGCCTCTTTGGACGCCCGGACGGCCATCGGTCGCCTTTCCTGCTCGTACGTCGACAAGAGCGCGGGATGACCCCAGCCCTTGAGCACCGCAGCAAGTTTCCAGCCGAGATTCACGGCGTCGCCCAGCCCCGTGTTGAGCCCGTAGCCGCCGGTCGGCGACATGAGGTGGGCCGAGTCGCCGGCAAGATAAATCCGGCCGCTTCCGTAACTGGTCGACACGAGTTGGCGCGGAATCCAGAACCAGGAGCTCAGCACCGTGAGTGGCACGTTGACCCCCAGCGCAGCAAGGATGCTGGCGGATGGGTGTTGGTCCTCCGAGAAGGTTTCGTGCGGAAGAAGATGTCTGGAGAAAACCCATTTTCGATGCCCGTCGACCGCCAAGATCGCGCCGGTTGCATTGGGCCTCAGCGACCAATAAATTGCTGCGGGTTCCTTCCCGATCGCCTGGAGCAGGCCCGGACAGTCGAAGTATGTGTTCACGGAGCGGCCGACTTCACCGATACCCTCCAGGGAGGCTCCAAGTCGCTCACGAATTGCGCTTCGACCGCCGTCACATCCCACGACGTATCGGGCAGTGATGGCCAAGCGCTTGCCCGATTTCTCCTCGGCCACAACACTGACCGCCGCAGACGATTCTTCGAAAGCGACGACTCGCACGCCTTTGAGATTGCGGACGCATGCAAACTGCTCGGACGCGTCGAAGAGAACGGGCTCCAGATGGCTTTGACCGATGACGACCTTCCCGAATCTGGACCACGACAGCTGCGGATAGGTTCTGAGGGTCTCCGGGGTTCGGTCGATCATCTCGCGGATGGTTGGAAACCGCAGCCGTCCGAGTTCTGCCCCGGCGAGGGTCTCCGTGAAGGCAACATCCGGCCGATAGTCAGCTGGGACGGCGTGTTCAAGCACCAGCCGGTCAATGCCCCATGCACGAAAGTACTCCATGGCCCGTGGCCCCAGGAACGTGGCTCGTGGATGCTCATGAAATCCGGCCTTCTCGTCGGCGACGATGCACGACACGTCCCGACTCCCCAGTTCACAGGCCAATGCCAGCCCTACCGGCCCTCCGCCAACGATCAGAACCTCACACGAAAGGGGCGCTCCCGTGATCGGCGGGGCTGTCATGCGGTCGTTCATTCGGCAGAGATGTTGTTTTGCCGGATCACTTTCGTCCATCGTGCGAGTTCACTCCGCATGAACTGTGCGAACCGCTCGCTGGACATTGGCATTGGCTCGTAGCCGAGTGCGATGAAGCGCTGGGCGATCACCGGCGAGGCCAAAGCATCCGTAAACGCCTTGTTCAGCTCTTGCACCATCTCTCGCGGGAGGTCCTTACGGGCGACAACCCCGAACCAGACGTCCATTTCCATTCCCCCCAGCCCGACTTCCGAAGCCGTAGGCACCTGGGGCAGGAGAGGGCTTCGCTTCGACGACATGACTGCGAGCGGCCTGAGCCTGTTCTCTCTGACGTACGGGAGTCCCGCTGGAAGGGCATCGAACAGGATTCCGACTTGGCCCGCCAGAAGGTCCTGCATCGCAGGGGCGGAGCCGCGGTAGGGAACGTGCACGAAATCTCCCGTCAGGTTCCTGGACAGCATCGCGCCAAGGATGTGGCCTGGTGAACCGTTGCCTTGCGACGCAAACGCGACACTGCGCGTCCTGGCAAGGTCGCGGAGACTGGCTACGGAAGAGAATGGGCCGGATGAACTGGAGTACAGGACAACGGGAAACGAGAGAAGCGCGGTGATCGGCTCGAAATCGGCGATCGGGTTGTACGCGAGCGCATTGAACAGTTCAACGTTTGTGCCGAGTGCGGCCCAATCACCAATGAACAGCGGAATGACGCTATCTGGCGCCTGCTTGAGCGCGGCGACGGCCACACTGCCGAAAGCACCTGGCTTGTTCTCGACCACGGTGGATCGGCCAAGAGTACTTCCGACGGCTTCGCCGAGCGTGCGTGCCATCAGGTCAGTCGGCCCACCAGGTGGGGCCGGAACAAAGATGCCGAGATGGCGTCGGTCCTGCGCAGCCGCAGTTCGCAGAGGACCGTGCGCTGCCGCCGCCAGCGCCGCAAGGATCAGTCGTCTTCTATCCATGGTCGCTCTCTGTGCGTCTATTTCTCGGCGCTGATGTTCAGCCTCATTGCGACGTCCATCAGCGTGGCGGTCTCTGCACGCAGCTGCGCCTCCAGCTGAGTAGGCGTGCCCGCCACAACATGGATCCCCAACGCCTCGAGCTTCACGCGCACATCAGGCGACCCGACGACCTTGCGTACCGACGCCACAAGCTTGTCCTGCACTTCGCGCGGAAGACCTTTCGGGCCCAGCAGCGAGATGGAAGCGCCGAGGTTGTAGCCATTCACGCCAGCCTCGGACAGCGTCGGGACCGTCAGCATGCGCGGGTCTCTGCGGGTGGTCGTCGTTGCCAACGCCCTCACCTTGCCCGCCTGCACTTGCGTGAGGACTTCCCCAGTGGCGAACATCACTTGGCAGACGTTTGCGATCACATCCTGAAGCGCCGGTGCCGAACCTTTATAGGCGACGTGCGTCATGTCGACGCGCGTCATTGCCTTGAACACCTCTCCGGCGAAATGCAGGCCGCTTGCCTGACCTGAGCTCGCATAGTTGATTTTTCCAGGGTTGCTGCGGGCGTAGGAAATGAACTCCTGCACGGTTTTGGCGGGAACGCTTGGATGCACCACCATGATCAGGTTGTAGGACCCGATCTCGGACAAGGGTGTCAGCTCCTTGAGAGGCTCGAACGCGCCATTTCTCTCGACTGCCGGGATGTACGTCAAGGTGCCGTTCGTGACGAGGAGAAGGGTGTACCCGTCAGGTGCACTTCGCATCACCGCATCGGTTCCGATCCTTCCCCCCGCCCCTGCGCGGTTCTCGATGACTACAGGCGCGCCCATGGCATCCTGCAGCTCCTTCGCGAGGATTCGTCCGGTTTGATCAAGGATTCCGCCGGGAGCAGCGGGCAAGACGATCTTGATGGCACGTTCAGGGAAGAATGTCCCCTGAGATCGGGAAACGGTAGGAACGGCGAGCGACGCGACTGCGGCCGCCATCAGCACGCGCCGGGAAAGCTTGGCTTTCATTGGTGTCCCATTCAGTGTTCATGCTTCCCGCAAGATCGTCCTGGACGATCGCGCCGAAATCTTCCAGACACCGCTGGCTGAGCGACGGTACTCGTCCGAATACTCGACGATGGAGGAAGGCCGCAAGGAGGCAATTCCGGTTCGCGCCCCCTTGCTCCGGTAAACGGTCGCGACAGATCGTCCGGTAGCCGTCGTTGCGCTCGTGGCGGTGATCAGCACGTTCGACACGACATGACAGGTGAACTCGTCACGTGGGCGCTGCGCGAAGTACCTCGCGATCTCCTCGTGCCCGATCAACTTTCCGGCTGCGCGCTCCCAGGATGCGGCCGGATCGAAGATCGACAGGAACAGGTCCAGGTCATGCGCGTCGGCAGCAGCGCAGTAAAGCCTCGTAAGGCGTTCGCAGGCGACCTCCACTTCGAGGCGCTCAAGGGATGACAGCGGAGCTTCCCCAAGACCGTTGTCAGGACACATAGTCCTTGCTCCTGAATGTGTTGTTCGGCTGTCTCTGGCCATCCGTCCAGAGCTGCAATGAATCGTGGGCTGTCCGCCGCTGCCATTCCCTGATTGCTTCAGCGTTCTCCGCGTCATAAGCGAACTCCAGGGTGTACCCCTGGTCCGACGTCACGTACAGCGAGACGCAGTAGCCGTGATCCAGCACGCGGTGGGGGTACGCCGCACTCTTCAGCCGCTCGACAAGTTCGTCGAATGATCCACGACTCACTTTGAGAGCCGTGTGATCGTACTGACCGGTCCTTTCCTTGAGGGCCGGAACCACGCGCCGCCAATGCCCCGGCTTGTCGAAGGCGAAAAATGCGAGCGCGCTTCCGTCAGCCAACTCGTAGAACGTATGGCACATGACGACTTTCTTGCTGGGATCCTCGTAGTCCGGGACGTGTTCAATCCAGGTCGCCGTCAGGGGGATGCCGAGGACACCCTCTACGAGACGGCGGTTCTGCTCCTGGTCGCTGATGATCCTGGCACTATGGTGGACACGATGCGGCAGCTCCTTCAGAGGCTTGTTCGGATTGACGGTCACGGCACGGTTCCCTTTTGGCGGTGGAGATCGATCGTTCGTGCAAACGGCTTGCTTAGCGCTTGACACGCCGGGCGCTGCGTTTTGCACATCGGAGATGATGTCGTTGATCGATCTGTCGGTCTGTCCCTGATCTTAGGGACGGACTTTCCCGCAGCCGATTGCCGTGCGGTCCGGGCTGCGGCGACTGGCCCTGCTCCGGGCTGGCCATGGCAGCCTGGCCCGTTGCGAGTCCGTTGCCCATCCAGTCACTGGATCGGCGCGACCTCGCCGTTGTCCACCCGGGCCACGACTGCATCCATATCCAGGTCGGCACGCGCGAGCGCTCGCCGCTTCGCTTCCTCGCCCATCGACACCCCCTCCGCGCGAACAAAGCGGATGTCGTCAATGCCAAAGAATCCAAACACCGCCTTCAGATAGCTTTCTTGGTGATCCAATGAGGCAAGCGCAGGATTCGTCGAATAGATGCCTCCGCGCGAGGAGGCGACGACAATCGTCTTTCCGCCGGCGAGTCCCATCGACCCTTTGTCGGTGTACCGGAACGTACGACCGACCTGGGCCAAGCGGTCGATCCAAGCCTTGAGCTGAGTCGGCACCCCGAAGTTGTACATCGGCGCCCCCACCACGATGACGTCCGCCGAGAGAAACTGGGTCACGAGCGCCTCCGACTCGGCGTTCTGCCTCCGCTGTTCCATGGACAAATTCTCGGCATTCACCCCGAGCCGAAAGCCCAGCGAATCGGCATCAAGGTGGGATGGCGCGTCCTTGGCCAGATCGAGGTACTCGACCTTGGTGTGCGGATAGGCCGCTTTCCATCGCTCCACAACGCGCCGGGTCAGCTCGCGCGAAATGGAGCGTTGGGCAAGGGGGCTGCAGTCGATGTGAAGCAGTTTCATTTCGTGTTTCCGTCCGCTGACGCTTCTGATTAATGTCACCTTCGACAGGGACATTGACTGCCTTGCCGTCGACCGCCGACTTCCGGGAATCTCCGCTTTGCACTATTCGACGCGAATGTTCTTGGCTTTGATCAAGGCACTCCAGCGTGCCTGCTCCTTCTTGACCACGCTCGCCATCTCCGCAGGCGTTGAGGATGCGGGCTCTGCGAACGCCGAACGAATCTTTTCCTGGACATCCGCATCGCGGCTGGCCTTGACAATCTCGCGATTGAGCTTCGACACAACTTCCTTCGGAGTGCCCGCGGGCGCCCAAATGCCAAAGAATCCTGTGATTTCCTTCATCGCGGGAACCGTGTCCGACAGCAGCGGAACATCGGGGGTTGCGGGATGACGCTTCGAACCGACATAGGCAAGCGCACGGACCCGTCCATCGCGGATCATTGGAATCGCCGAACCGGGTGGCTCGAGAACCAGCGGAATCGATCCGCCCACGACGTCTTGAAGCGCGCCGCCCTTGTACGGCACATGCACCATATGCAGCTTCTCGGCATCCTGCACGACTTCCATCACCAAGTGAGGGAACCCGCCAACGCCATACGTGCCATAGGTATATTTGCCCGGATTCTCCCGCAGAAGCTTGAGCGCTTCGGGCAGCGTCTTGGCCGGAAAGTCCTTGTTGACGATGAAATAGAGGCCGCTGGTTGCGGTAACGCCAACAGGGGCGAAATCCTTGTCCACGTCGAAAGGCAATTTCGGATAGACGTAGGGGTTGGAGACAAACGAATTTGAAACCGTGTAGAGCAATGTATTGCCGTCGGCCGGAGACTTCGCGACGTAGTCCTGTGCGATGTTGCCCGTCGCACCTGCGCGGTTCTCGACGATGACAGGTTGCCCCAA
>Ga0182008_10000984_pt1 | contig 19787 bp, 21 predicted proteins | sample Sormic07211129_1_FD_120482 | JGI IMG/M metagenome (GOLD analysis project Ga0182008, IMG submission 120482) | Rhizosphere microbial communities from Sorghum bicolor, Mead, Nebraska, USA - 072115-129_1 metaG | ecosystem: Host-associated > Plants > Roots > Rhizosphere | place: USA: Nebraska...
GCGGACGGACCTTCTACTGTCTGTCCGCTGTAGTCATATGGGGCTGAAAAATTCTGGAGTCGAGCGGCCTGCCGAAGCTGGAGGCCACAAAGCTGACCTTTGCGTGCCCGGCCACTGGTCCGCAACACAGCCAACGAAGGACTCTGCCAAGGTCCGCGTGCGCACCAAGTTGTAGGCGGGCAGGGCCAGCACGAACAACCGGTCGACTTTCTTGATCCCCACCATCACCTGCCGGATGAAGTCGACGAACCTGGCTCAGCGCATCATTGCTCGGGCAGCAGAGGTATCCCGAGCTCGCTGCTACATGCCCGAGCTGTACAAGAAGCTTCCGTACAAACCCACCGACTTCGACGCCATCAGCCAGCTCACCAGCTTGCGCAGCGCGCTCGTCGCCCATCCGGGCCTGCCCGCATCGACTGCATCCTCGTCGACGCACCCGACAACCGCTTCGTCGTGGCCTTGCGCGCCATGCTCACGGACGAAGGCATCGGACCGGACGCCTACGCGCTGGAGCGGGTGGGCGGCGTGCAGGAACGGCACCATGCCATCGTCTCGGGACGTGGCGATGCCACCTTGCTGGGCCCCCCCCTTCGACGCCATGGCCCTGGAGGCGGGATTGAGCCGCATCGCGACCGTCCAGGAGCGCTACCCCGCATTTCCGGGTCAGCGCCTGGCGGCGAGGGCAGGCGCCCTGGCACGGCTACGCCCCCGCCCTTTCCACTTGGTTGCACGACCTCGAAAAGGCACGCCAGCGCATGATCGGCACGCCGGAGGCCGCTCGCCAAGCATTGGCACCCGCCGGCTTCTCGGCGCTGGCGATGGAAGCGATGCTGCGTGCCACACCGGACTTGCTGTTGCCGGGTCACGCGGGGATCGAGCCACTTGCCGCGCAGCGCCGCCGTTGTGGCCTGCTCGGTGCCGACTTTACGTACGAGCAACTGGTCGACACTTCCGCCTTGCCCGGCGGCTGAAACTCTCCCGCGGGCAGGCGGCTCAGGCGAGCTTGCGCCGTTTGGGCGACGCCGCAGAAGTTTGACCCTCGATGGGCGCCAGCATCTGCATCATCGTGGCGCAGTGTTCGTCCGCGAACTTCTTGTCCAGCGGCAGGTGCCGCATGAGGAGACGGAAGTAGATCGGCGCGTACAGGATGTCCATCTGCAGTTCCGTTTCCACGTCGTTGCGGAACTCGCCCTTGCGGCGCGCGTCTTCGACCACCTCGCGCACGACCGCACGCCGCCCGTACCAGAAACGTTCGCGGAACTCGCGCAGCACGTCCGGGTCGCTCTGCCCCTCGGCCATGATCTGCGAAACGATGCGCCCCGACCAGCCGCTGTACTCCTCGACCAGCAGGTGGATATGCCGCATGAGCGCGTCGCGCGGGCTGACATCCTTCGGCATCGGCGTGTGGGACAGGTGGGTGTGCAGGAATGCCTCGATAACCACCGCGGCCTTCGAGTTCCACCAACGGTAGATGGTGGCCTTGCCCACGCCCGCCTCACGTGCGATCGACTCGATGGAGATCTGGGACACTGGCGTTGTTTCAAGCAGCTTCAGCGTGGCATCGAGAATGGCCATGCGCGATGCATCGCTGCGTGCGCGACCAGGCGAGCGCGTGCGCGCAGCAGCCGGCCCCGGAGCCGCGGCGAGCTTCGCCGCCGAGGAGGCAGCGGAACGGCCGCGCGCTTTGGCTGTGGTCGTTGGAGAAGGAGTTTTGGTCGGCAAGGAATTCTCGATGGCTATTGCGACGAGCCCATTATCCTGGACACGCCATCACACCTTGGCACCCGGCTCCAGGTCCAGCAGCACAAAGGCCATGCGGCATGTCTTGCCGGAGCGATTCGCCCAACTGTGGTTGGTGGCCCTCTGGATCAGGATGTCGCCAGCGCGCATGAGCGTCTCGCCCTCATCCATCAGCGCATGGATCTCGCCGTCCAGCACGATCGCATAGTCAAGAGACTGCGTCTTGTGGAACCAGAAGTGACGGGCATCGCCGGTGTCCCGCACGCCGTGCTCGTCAAGAAAACGCGCCAGCTTCGCGGTCTCGTAGGTTTCGTCCGGCGGAAAATCCACAACCCGCAGAAGCGAACCGCCTTTGGAATGAAAACCGAAGGCTTGACCGGCAGGCGCCGGATCGGTCCCGGGCGCCGCGGCTTCGCCCGTCGCCCACACCACCCGCGCGAGCGGCGTGCCCGGATCGGTTGTGTAGTTCGGCGCAGGTCCGTCGGACACGAAGACGGATTTGCCCTGCGCGTTCTCGCCGGTGACGATGCGCCGCACCGGCCGCGCGTTCGCCGGCGCCTTCGCTTGTTGTTTCTCGATCGTTGCTTCGGTATTCACGCCGAGGGGCCTTTCTTCTAAAGATGGATGAGGGGTTTGCATTCGCTATGCGCGATCAGGCGGACTTCGGCGCTGGCGGCCGTACGCACACATTGCGCTGACTGCCCAGCCCTTCGATTTCCGAGTCGAGCACGTCGCCGTCCTGGAGAAATCGGTTGTAGTGGGTGCCGTTCCCGGCAGGCGATCCGGTGGCGATAAGGTCGCCCGGCCAGAGCTCGATGTGTGCGGAGAGGTATTCGATCTGCCGTGCCACGTCGAACAGCATGTCCGCGGTTGACTCGTCCTGCATGGTCTGTCCATTCAGCTTCAAGGTCATCCGCAGGTTCTGCGGGTCCGCCACGAAGCATGCGGGCACCAGCACGGGACCGAACGGCATGAAGCTCGGGGCGGACTTCGACCTGAGCCAATCGGTGCCCAGCATCTTGTAGTCGGTGCGGGCGATGAGGTCGCGCGCCGAAACGTCGTTCACGATCGCGTAGCCGGCGACGTGATCAAGCGCATCCTTGCGGCGCACGTTCCTGCCACGCCGACCGATGATGACGGCGAGCTCCAACTCCCAATCGGGCTTGCCGGTCGTTGCCGGAAGCAGGATCGGATCGAAAGCACCCGTGACGGCCGAAGGCAACTTCGGGAACGCGTACGGCTCGCCGTGCGCTGCCCGCTCGTCCATCATATCTTCCGCCCACTTGCGCAGCGCAGGGCCATCGAGACCTTCCGGCCCGACGCCCATGTCGAGCGTGAGATCGACCACATGCTTACGGTAGTTGGCCCCTGTGCAAAGCAGCTGCCGCGGCAGGTCCACGGGAGGATGCACCCTCAGGCGGGCCACCGGTATCTGGGCCTCGTGTTCGTCGGCGATGGTTTCCCGCAGCGCCCGCAGCGCCACCAGGTTGCGATCCCAGTCCTGCAGCAGGTCGAGCACCGACGCCTTCTCGGGCCACGCTGCTCCGCAGCGCAGCGCCTGCCCATGCAACGCGTGCAAGGGCAGCACCCGATCGCCGATGCACATGGCGGCAAACCGCTCGCCCCTGTCGTACGAGAAAGTTCCTAGGGAAAACTTCACGGCCGCCTTCTCACATGAAAGGCTTGCGCGGCGTCGGCCACCATGTGCCCTTCTCGGGCTGGCCCATGCGGTTGCGCAGGACGCCGACACCGGACACCTCCAGCTCCACCACATCGCCCGGGCTGAGGCTTCGGCCGAGCTCCAGCGCCGAGCCGTTGCCCATCGTTCCCGAACCGATGACATCGCCCGGCTGCACATGGTCGCCCAACGACACGTAGGCGACCAGCTCCTCGACGCTCCACAGCATCTCCGACGTGTCGCCCTCGCCCCAGGTCTCGCCGTTCACCCTCACGGCCATGCGGATGCGGTCCAGGTGCGGGAACTCGTCGATCGTGGTGATCCAGGGCCCGATGCCGTAGGCAAAGTCCTTGCTCTTGGTCGGTCCCATGCCGATCGCGAATTCGTTGGCCTGCAGGTCGCGGGCCGAGAAGTCGTTGAAGATCGTCACGCCGAACAGATGCGAGCGGGCCGTGTCGGGCGTGATGTTGTGGGCGGTGCGCCCCACGACCCAGCCGATTTCCAATTCATAGTCCATCTTTTCGGCGCGTGCCGGCCAGGGCACCTCGGCCTCATGCCCGATCACCGTCCATGGGGAACCCTTGAAATAGCCGGGCACCTGCAGCAGCGCGGGTGCGGGTGTGAGCTTCATGCGCTCATGGAACTGCCGGATGTGCTTGACGAAAGTGAGGCCGTCGCGCACCACCGACGGGTCGCAGGCAGCGGCCCAATGCAAACCTTCAAAGGGCCTGGACGCGTCGTCTCCGTAGCATGCCGCCGCCTCGTGTGCCGTCTCGAGGAACTGCTCGCCAAGAGCGATGGCCGCCGACATGCTTTTGGGAAACACCGCAGATGCGTATCGCAGCGCGGCATCGCGACTGGCACCGCGCGCCTGCTGGCGCAATGCCTCCGCCGCGCGCAGATCGATAACACGGGACTGCTCTGGCAACACCATGCAGATGCGCTGAATCGGGCCATCGAGCCCCTGCACGACAAACCTTCCAAGTTTCACGGCAACTCCTGTCTGAATATTTTCGATACTATACGTCTCGTTTATGTATCAAATTTGAGTGTTTTCCCTTGGAAACATAGGCATTACCTAGCGGACGTTTTCCTTGACTAACCTATTTTTGGCGCCTACATTCAACTCGATACGACTCGTCTCTTAATATCCCGGCAAGATTCAATCCATGAATGCCGGCTTTGTCACTTCCATTGCCAGCCTTGGCCTCACACATGAGCAAGCGCCCTCCCGTCATCATTTCCTGCGCCTTGACCGGCGCGGGGGACACCCGAGCAAAGAACCCCGCCGTGCCCGCCTCGCCCCGGGAGATCGCGGACCAGGCCATCGATGCTGCGCGCGCCGGCGCATCCATCGTCCACATCCATGTGCGCGAGCCCGAGACCGGCAAGTCCTCCACGAAGTTCGCCTACTACGAGGAGGTCGTGCAGTGCATCCGCGCATCCCGCTGCGATGTACTGATCAATCTCACGACCGGTCCGGGCACGATGCTGACGGTGCCGACCGACGCGCCGTTTCGTGTCGTCCCCATTCCCGACGCCGAACTCATGACGCCACATGAGCGGGTCGCGCACGTGGTCAGCCTCAAGCCCGACATCTGCAGCCTGGATGTCGCAACCATGAGTTTCGGTGACGCCGTTTTCATCAACCCCGCGAACCACCTGCGGGAGATGGCCGCAAAGATCCACGCGAGTGGCGTGACGATGGAACTGGAGGTCTTCGACCTCGGCCACGCCCGCCTGGCAAGTCACCTGATCGCTACAGGCGCCATTCCGAAGAGCGCCTATTTCCAGCTGTGCATGTCGGTCCCTTGGGGCGCGCCGGCCACGCCGACGGTGCTGGCCGAAATGCAGCGCCTGCTGCCGACCGGCTCGCACTGGAGCGCGTTCGGCATCGGTTCGGACCAATTCCCGATGGTCGCGACTGCCGCGATCCTGGGCGGGCATGTGCGAGTCGGTCTCGAGGACAACCTGTATGTCTCGCCGGGCAAGCTCGCGCGCGACAACGCCGAGCTCGTCGTCAAGGCCGGCAGGATCATCGAGGACCTCGGGTATGAAGTCGCCAAACCCGATCACGCGCGCGCCACGCTGCTGGGCTGAACCGTGAAAGCCGACGAGATTTTCGACATTCCGATGCAAGAGGACAACCCCACCCGCGCATTCATCGCGGATGCGGTGGCATCCGGGCGCCGACACCTGCCACTGGCGGTAAATCCCGCGCTGGCCAGCCTGTCGGCCCTGCTGGTAGAGAGCGGCAAAGACGAACTGGTGATCCGGTTCACCGCGCCACGCGATGCAACGCAGGGCAACGGCGTGGTGGGCGGGGGCACGCTGGCGAACATGTTGGACCTGTCCATGGCGATGGCAGTACTTTCGCGACTGAAGCCTTGCCATACATGCGCCACCGTCAGCCTGACAGTCAACATGCAGAGCGCCGGCCACGAAGGTCATTTCATTGCGGTGGCGGGGGTAGACCGGGTCGGGCGGCAGATCGCCTTTGCGCACGCGAAGCTTTACGACGCAGAGCGCTCCCGCCTGATCGCGAATGCCACCTCGTCGCTGGCCGTGATGGCAGTCCGGCCGTGACGTTCGCAAGCTCTTCGGCCCTCTCGGGCTATGACATCAAAGAAGACCCGAATTTTCTGATTCGAAGAATCCTTGCACTCGCCAGTGCTGCCGCGAACGCGCGGCTGCACGGCATCGACGGACCTACGGAGTCGCAGTGGCGGCCGCTGCATTGCCTGTACTTGCGCGGCTCCTTGAGGGTGATCGAGTTGGCTCGCTTCTGCGAGATTGATCCGGCCGGCATGACACGACTGATCGATCGCCTGGAACGCAAGGGACTTTGCCGCAGATCGCGGTCTCCGTCGGACCGCCGAGTGGTCGAAGTTTCTCTCACCGAGCGCGGCGCGGAATCTGCACAGCGCGTTGCTCCTGTACTCGAGCGCGTGCAACACGAACTACTGGCCGATTTCGACGCGGCACAGCGGAAGAACCTACTTCAACTGCTTGCGCGCTTGGAGAACAATGCACGAGGCGACCAGTGCCCCGGTCACTCAGCGGTTTTTTCTCCTGTAGTGGAGCCACCAAGAAACACCTGCAGCGCGCGCTGCGTCGCTTGACGCACCGCATGGAACAGGGCGCGGGCGGCGGAAATCTTGCAACGCAGGCTGACCCGCCAGGCTCAAGAAATACTCAGCAACTACAACGCTTTTAGAACACTCGGTCGCCTCGGTTTTTTCTGGGGCAGCCTTTTCAAGGGCCGAGTCGCACATCGGAGTCATGCGCTGCTCTATCGTAGCCATCAACTTTCATTGCACGAGCCCCGGGCCATACGGCGTTTCTTTCGCTCGCCGAGCGGCTCAACGGCCTAGTGATTCCGAAGTTCCGCACTGGTTGAAACGCAGACTCGCTCTCCCTTGCGCAGGCCGAGGCTCAAATCCAAAGGAAATACGATGAACACTCAAAGAAACAAACCCAGGCCTTCCGGCCCACCGAGATGGTGGGAGACTATGGCAGGTGCGCCTCTCGCGTATTTCATCGTCCTCGGCGGATTGCTCGGACTGCTTCTTCTTTTGAAGAAGCTGTTCGTGGCCTTGGGGTAGCACGGCTGCGGCGCAACGCTGTCAGCGCCTGCGGGCACCGTCAACCGGCGCGGCTCAGGCGCTGCTGGATCAGCGATACGACTTGGTCGACGTCTTCGGAGGTGTTGAAGAGGCCGAAGGATATGCGAATGCCACCGCGCTCAGGCGATACGCGAACCTGGTTCTGCATGAAGTAGTCGAGCCACTCGGCGACCGGCAGGTCCAGCACGTAGATGTGTGCACGGCTGGCACGGGTGCGTGGACCAACGAGGCGCACATCGAGCTTCTCGAGCTGTGCGATCAATCGATCGCCCAGTTCGAGCACGTGCGCTTCGATGCGCTCGACGCCGGTCTTTCGGATGAGGGCGATCGAGCTGGACAAGGCGTGCAGATCGGGAAGGTTGTAGTTGCCGAACTCAAAGCGCCCCGCATCCTTGCGCAGCGCCAGATCGTCGGGCCGCGCGATGTAATCTTCAGGGGGATTCGCTAGGCTGCTCATCGCAAGGTACGCAGGTTGCAGCTCATCCAGGCCGGCCTTCGCGTAGAGGATTCCCAGGCCCTGCGGCACGAGCAAACCCTTGTGGCAGCCGGCGGCCAGAACTGACACGCCCAGCGTCCTGACGTCGACCGGAAGCACGCCGACAGACTGCATCGCGTCGACGACCAAGTAGATGCCCTTCTGCGCGCACAGACGGCCGATGCTGGCGATGTCGTGACGCTGTCCCGCATGGAAGGTCACGTGCGACAACGAGATGACCTTTGTCTTGGTGTCGATGAAGGGCTCGAAGGTTTTCGCGGTCGCGCTCTCGTCGTCTGCCACCTTCACGAAGCGCACCTGCACGCCCTTGCGCTTCAGGTTGAGCCAAGCATAGGCATTGTTCGGATGGTCGCCCTCGAGCATCAGAACAGTGTCTCCGCTTGCGAGCGGAACGGCATTGGCCGCGATGTTGAGGCCCTCGGAGGTGTTCTTCGTGAAGGCGATCTCACTAGGCGATGCATTCAGCAGTGCCGCGACATCCTCCCGGGCACGCTCAACGCGGCGCATCCACACCGGCTTCGGTCCAGCCATTTCGTTGCCTTCCGCGAGAAATTCAGAAAACGCATTGCGCACGCAGGTTGCCATGGGCGTCTGGTGAGCGGAGTCCAGGTAGAGCATCCGCTTGGTGATTGGAAACTCCTGGCGGATGGCGTCAATGTCGAGAATGGCGGACATGGCTTCCTCTGTGCAACGGTCGGCAAATGGGGAGTCAGTGCAGCTTCACCTTGGAGCCGCTCGAGGGCGTCAACGACCTCGCCAGCGTCTCGCGGGCCACCCGCCACCAGCCGTGCAGGGCAAGTTCGTGCATCTTGTACATCGACTGGTACATGAGCTTGGCGAAGACGCCTTCGATAAACATGTTCCTGCCAACGACACTGCCCATCAAGCTGCCGACCGTGCTGAAGTCCCCCAAGGAAATCAACGAACCGAAATCTCGGTAGCGGTAGGGAGGCAGACTGCCGCCGGCAATGAATTGCGAAAGATGGCGCGCCAAGAACGAAGCCTGTTGGTGCGCCGCCTGGGCGCGAGGTGGAACGCAGCCGGCTCCATCGGGGCGCATGCATGCAGCGCAGTCACCGATGGCGAAGATGCGGGCGTCCAGCGTTGTCTGCAACGTCGGATGCACCGTCAGCTGATGGAGTCGATTGGTCTCGAGACCGTCCAGTGTCTTCAACAGGGCCGGCGCCTTCACGCCTGCGGCCCACACGCTGATTTCCGCCGGGATCGTGTGACCGTCCTTCAGGGTGACCTCGCCTTCACCCACGCGGCTGACGCTCGCGCCAACGTGGACGTGAATCCCCGAGCGAGTCAATAGGCGATGCGCGGCGGCGGAGAGGCGGGCCGGCAGCGCTGGAAGAATTCTCTCCGAGGCCTCGACAAGGTGAATCTCGAGTTGCACCCGCTCGTTTCGCGCGGCGTCGGTGGCATTCAGGACCTCAAGACCCGTTCGGTGCAGTTCCGCGGCCAGCTCGACGCCCGTTGCCCCCGCCCCGATGATGCAGATGCGAAGTTGGGCTGCAGTCAACGGCCCTTCCTGAGACTGGGCTCGGAAGCAGGCATTCATCAGCTTACGATTGAAGCGGGTTGCATCGCCGAGCGACTCGAGCTTGAGGGCGTGCTGGCGCACCCCTTCGGTGCCGAAGTCGTTGCTCTGGCTTCCAATGGCGATGACGAGCGTGTCATAGGGAATGCGCCGCCGGGGCGTGACCTGCGCCCCCTCCGCATCCACATACGGATCGACGATCACCTGCCGAGCCGATCGGTCGAGCCCGGACATCTGTCCGATGCGGAACACGAAGCCGTGCTTGCGTGCATGCGCGAGGTATCCGACTTCGTGCCGGCCGGTGTCCATGCTTCCGGCCGCGATCTCATGGAGCTTCGGCTTCCAGACGTGCGTTCGCGATTTGTCGACGAGCGTGACGGCAAGATCCCGGTCTTTGCCAAGGCTGGTCGCAAGCTCAAGGCCTGCCGCCCCGCCGCCGACGATGACCACCCGGTGAAGGCCGGAGATTCGGCCATCCTTCTGTTCCTGCATGGAGGTTGCTGGGAATCGAGTGGACATGCCGGCACCTAGTTGTAGCCGAGGACTGCCACGCCCTCCAGGATCGCCTCGATGTCCCTTTTCTTGGCTTCGGCTGCCGCGACAGACATCGGCAGGTCTCGCAGGCGCGGAACGGCCAGGAGGCCTTGCGCGCCGACCGACGGCGGCGCCGTAGAAAACGCCACAGTCGCGTTAGGCGAGCTTTGTTCTTGGAGGGCTACAGGGCTGTTCATGATGATTAGCTTCGCAGCCGCCGCTCCAGGTGGTCGGACAGCAGCGTCAGCGGATAGCAGATGACGAAAAAGACGGCGAGGACACTGCAATAGATCTCGACTGCATGAGCGTCGTTGCTCACGTAGGCCAGACGTTCGATCATTTGTCTTGCCGAGCCCAGCAGGTCCGTGACACCGACGACGGAGGTCAGCGCGCTGGCCTGGATCAGCACGGTCAACTGCCCGATGTACGGCGGGAGGAACCTACGCAACGCCTGGGGCATAACTGCGAACACGAGCGCATCGAACCTGCTCATGCCGAGTGCGCGAGCGGCCCGCGCTTGGTGGGGCGAGATCGAAACGAGTGCGCCTCGTGCGGTCTCGGCGATGTTCGCGCCACCCCAGAGGGCGAGCCCCAGCACCGATGCCGTGATGGGGCCGGTGCTAATGCCGATGTGTGGCAATGCGAAGAACACGAACAGCAGCGTGATCAGCGAAGGAACACCCCGAAAAACATCGATGTAGGCCCGCACCGCGAACTTCACTCCAGGCCTCGTGCTCGCGCAGAACGCACCAACGGCCACTCCGATGGCGGTAGCGACCAGCGTTGTCAGCAATGAAACCCGCAGCGTGACCCACAGCCCGCCGAGCATGTGAGAGGCGACTGGGCCCGTCCATTCCGCGTTCATTTCACGGCTCCCAGGCCGGGCACTTCGACCGCCTTCTCCAAGCTGCGGGAGGCCATCGCGATGAGATTGGAGACGACAAGATAGGCAAGCGCTGCCATGCCGAACACCTGAAAGACCTGGAAGGTGTCTGCCACCATGCGGTTGGCCACGTATGTCAGTTCCTGGTAGCCGACCGCGATCATGAAAGACGACGACCGGAACTGCGTGATGGCCATGGTCGTCGACGCAGGAATTGCCGCGCGCACACCAAGGGGTACGGTAATGTCCAAGAAGGCCCGAGGCGCAGACATGCCGAGCGCTCGAGCGGCGAGCACCTCGTTCGGATCGACGGCACCGAAACCGGCTCGGAAGATTTCCGTGTGGTAGGCCGCACCCCAGAGTCCCAATGCCAGCCACGAGGTCTCGAAAGCAGTGAGCTTGATACCGAGGTCCGGCAATGCGAAGTAGAGCATCACGACCTGGACCAGAAGCGGCGTGCATCGAAAGACATTGGCATAGCACGCGATAGCTTGGCTCAATACCGGGATGCGTGCATGGCGCACCGCGCCCATCACCATGCCCAGCGCCAGGCCGAGGGCTATGCCGATGCCGCTGATGAGCAGCGTACGTCCCAGCCCTTCGAGCAGAGCGAACAGACCGCTCACGAGATTCGGTGTCATTTCGGGTTCTTTCCAGTGACCGTACCCATGTGATTCGACGCCCGCTGGCCGGACGCCTTACTTCAGGCAGTCGAGTGCACCCGACCTCGAGTAATCCATCTTCAGGCTGGGTCCGGGAACGATCTGCCGATACTTCGCGACGAAAACGGGGTCTTTCACTTCCGCTGCAAAAGCCTTGTAGAAGGCGTCCTCCGCACGCATCTGCTCGAGCACCGCATTCAGCCAATCGAGCATCGGTTTGTTGCCCTTCTTGACACCCACGCCCTGAACTGCGGTCGCGGCCAACGTCCCAACGACCTTGTAGTTCTTCTGCATCTGGGTGAAGTTGAAGCCATAGACATCGATGTAGGCGAAGGCATCGGCACGACCTTGCGTGAGCATGGTGGCGCCTTCTGCTGCGGTCTGGGCCGTCACCAGGTTGGCTTGCGGGTAGCACTTCTGCAGCCAAGTCTGGTAGGTACTGCCGGTCGGCGTCACGACCGTCTTGCCGGCGAGGTCTGCGTAGTCGTTGATCTTCGAGTCCTTGGGGACGATGAGCTGAAGATTGCTGGCCCAAATCGGATGGGAGTAGTCGAGCTGTTCCGCACGCGCCGGCGTGTATGCGAGTGAGGCCAGGAGAATGTCGATCTTGCCGGACTGAAGGAACGAGACGCGGTTGCCATCGTTGACGCATTGCGTCTTGAGCCCACCTGCGGTGCCCAGGGCGGCTTCACCGATACGCTTCACCAGCGTGTACTCGTAGCCGGCAGGTTTGCCGTCGATGCCGATGAAGCCGGCAGGCGGGTATGTGCAGTTGATGCCGACGGTCAGGAAGCCGGTGGTCTTGACCTCCTGCGGCAGCGGAACATCGACCTTAGGGGCAGCGGCCGCGGCTGCGAGAGAGATCAGACCTACGGCAGGGACTAGGCGTGCAATCAGCGATTTCTTCATGACAGACTTTCTGAACGGGCAACAGGAGGTGGAGGAAAGAATGGTGCAATCGCGCTAGTGCGCGGCCATGCGAGACAGAAACTGTCTCGTGCGCTCGTGTTGGGGCCGATCGAGCACTTGCGCAGGAGAACCCTGTTCGACGATGGTTCCGCCGGCAATCAGGACAAGCCGGTCGCCGACCTCCCTGGCGAAGCCCATCTCGTGCGTCACCACCAGCATGGTCATGCCGGACTTCGCCAGATCCTTCATCACCGCCAGCACCTCGCCCACCAGCTCCGGGTCGAGCGCGGAGGTTGCTTCGTCGAAGAGCATCACGCGCGGCTGCATCATTAGCGCGCGGGCAATGGCAACGCGTTGCTGCTGACCGCCAGACAACTGGTCCGGATAATTTTTCGCCTTCTCGGCGAGGCCGACCTTTCGCAAGAGATCGTGTGCCCTCGCCTCCGATCGGGCCGCCGGCTCCTTGAGCACCCTGCGTGGCGCGAGCGTCAGGTTCCGGAGCACGCTCAGGTGAGGGAACAAGTGGTAGTGCTGGAACACCATGCCCACGCGCTGACGAACCTGGTTCTCGTCGAGTGAACCGCGCGCAAGGTCCTCCCCCTCGAGAAGGACCTGACCGGAGTCGATTCGCTGGAGCAGATTGGCACAGCGAAGCAACGAGCTCTTGCCACCCCCGCTGGGACCGACGATCACGACGACCTCTCCCCGGCGCACCGACAGGTCCACGCCTTTCAGCACAGTGTTGTTGCCATAGGAGAGATGGATGTTCTTCATCTCCAGGGCAGGTGTGCCGCCAGCGGGAGCGACGGATGAAGCGATTGCGTTCATTTTTCTCGGGGGATTGGAGATCGACCTGCGGCGGTGTCAACCAGCCATCGCTGCGTTCTGGAAGCGCTTCACAAACGCTTGAAAGCGCTCGGTCTTCGGATTCGCGAACACCTCGTTCGGAGGTCCGTCTTCGATGATCGAGCCCTGGTAGAAGAAGAGAAGCCGGTCTGCAACATCGCGTGCGAACTGCATTTCGTGCGTGACGATGATCATCGTCATCCCCTCCGTGCTGAGATCGCGAAGCGTCTTGAGGACCTCGTCGACCAACTCCGGGTCCAGCGCCGACGTTACCTCGTCGAACAGCATCACCTTTGGTCGCATGGCAAGGGCGCGCGCGATCGCCACGCGCTGCTGCTGGCCGCCCGAGAGCTGGGACGGCAGGTGGTTGGCCTTGTCGGCCAGGCCGACCTTGGTCAGCAACGCCTGCGCATGCTCGCGAGCCTCTGCCTTGGACTCCCCGTTCACCAGCACCGGTCCCATCATGATGTTCTGGATGGCCGTCTTGTGAGGGAAAAGGTTGTAGTTCTGGAAGACCATGCCCGCCTTGGTCCGCAGACGGGCGATCTCGGTCTCGGATTGCCTTGTTCTTTTCGAGCCCTCGGCGGCGGGGTTGTAGCCGACGGGCGAACCATCGACAAGAATCTCGCCGGCCTGGAAATCCTCGAGGTAGTTGATGCATCGCAGGAGCGTCGACTTGCCGGACCCGCTCGGCCCAATGAGGACCACGACTTCGCCCTCTTTCACTTCGAAGGAGATGCTCTTCAGGACCTGGTTTTCGCCAAAGTTCTTCGAGACACTGCGAACTTCGATCATGGGCCGTCCGACGGACGGGGACTTCAGTTTGTTCATGGTTTCCAGGCTGTTCGTTGCGCGATTACACCGCCGCATGGCGTCGCTGCAGATAGGTCGCGCAGAGTGAAATCGGATAGCAGATGCAGAAATAGATGACCATTACGGAAAAGAAGATCTCGAATGCCGCCAAGGTCCGCTCGACGACTTCGCGCGATGCATACGTCAGTTCCCAGACACCCACGATCGACGCATACGAGGTGCTCTTGACCGCAATGGATGCCGTGGTCACCAACGGCGGGAGCGCAAGTCGCATTCCAAGGGGTAGCTGGATTTGCGTGAGGATCTGGGTCCAGCGCAGTCCGATGGCCAGTCCGGCTTCGACGGTGCTTTTCGGCACGGCGAGGATCGAGCCTCGGACGATGTCAGCCACGAAGGCTGCGAAGTAGATGACCAAGGCGATCGTCGCGGCCACATAGTTGGGAGCGTCGACGCCCAGGCGCGGCAAGCCGAAGTAGGCGATGAAGATCAGGACCAGGACGGGAACCCCTCGCACCACATACACGTAGACCGTCAGGATCGACCGGATCGTTCGACCGCCGATCGCGGCGGCCACACCCAGCGCCGTACCGATGACGAAGCTGAGCACGACGGTCGCCGCCGCGATCTCCACGGTGACGAGGGCAGCCTTTAGCAGGTAGTTGATGCTCAGAAATGCGATGTCCATCTGAATTCCTCAGTTGCGCTTGCGCGAGAAGACCTCGAGCCGATGAAAAATTGCGCTGGCGAGCGTCGTGAGTGCGAGATAGAAGACCGCGATAACGATGAAGACCTCGTAGGAGGCGGCGGTTCGCTCCATGACCAGCTTTCCGCTCAGCGTGAGATCGACCACTCCGATGCCCGCCACAAGCGACGTGTCCTTGATCAGCACGACCACCTGGTTCCCGATGGCCGGCACGACCTTGAGCGCCGCCTGCGGAAAGACAACCCGGAAGAAGACGCCGGCGGGTCTAAGGCCTATGGCTCGCCCCGCGTCCCACTGAGTTCGGGGAACGGCGCTAACGCCGCCGCGGAAGACCTCTGCCAGGTAGGCGGTATGCTGGACCGCGATGGCAATCGCACCGCAATAGATTCCGTCGAGCCTGGAGCCGAGCAGCGGTGCGCCGTAGTAGACGACGAGGATGAGCAGAAAGGTGGGGACGTTGCGCAGGAACTCGATCGCTGCGTAGGTCGGCGCCCAGATGACGGCATGGTTCGAGAGTCGCATGAGGACCACGCCCATCCCCAGTGCCACGGCGATTGGGAGGCACATTCCCACCAGCGCGAGCGTGACCAGGAATCCGTCGAAGAACTCCGGCAACCATCCCCAAACCATGTTCAGCCAGCTCATACTTGCTTTCAGCTCCAGATGTATCGGCGATTACTTGACGTAGTACTTCGCGTTCATCGGCTCCTTGCCGAACCACTTCTTGTAGGCCACCGAGTAGTCGCCGAACATCGAACCGGCGCGCATCTCGTTGACGTAAGTGTCCAGAGCCAGCCACCACTTGAAGTCCCCCTGCTTCATGTAGATGGCGTTGTTGGTCACGGCCGTCATGCGCTCTTCCAGCACACGCACGTCCTTGTTCTGCGTGGCATACCAGAGGGCTACGGGCTCGTCCAGCTGAGCCGCGTCTACGCGTCCGCCCTTGACCGAGGTGAACTGCGCACCGATCGAGTCAAGCGTAGTCGTCTTTGCCTTCGGGAAGAACTGCGCGGCACGGGCGGCCTGGACCGGTGTCGAGAGGATCGCAGTCGTCACCTTGTCGGTGTTGAGATCCGAGAATTTCCTGAACTTCGAGTCGGCCTTCACTATGACCACGATGGACGAGTCGATGTAGCCGCGAGTGAAAGCAACGCGCGCAATGCGGTCGGGAAGAACGGTTGCCACGTGGATGCCGAAGTCCACCTTGCCGCTGTTCACGTTCTCCCAGCGAGCGGCGGAACTCTGCTTGACGAACTCGATGTGCTTGGCGTCGCTGCTGCCGAAAAGGCCCTTGGCGATCAGCTTCGCAACATCGATGTCGAAGCCCGTGAGTTCGCCTTTCTCGTCGACGAATCCGAAGGGCGGAGATTCGCTGCTGACACCGACGATGATCTTGCCGCGGGCAAGTACCTCGTCGAGCTTCGATTTCTCCTGGGCCATCGCGCCCGACGCGATGGCTATGCCTGCCAGCAGCAGACCGAGTGATTGAAGGAGTTTGCGCATGGGGAGTTCCTCGTTGCGTTGTTGAAAAAGGGGCGGTTCTAAGTCAGCCCAGTGCAGGCCGCACGACGGCGTGCACCATCTCGGCAAACGCGATATGCGTCTCGAGCGGCAGGCCATCGACGTTGGCGTCGACGACGTTCTGCACGGAATTGATCAGCCCAATGTCGACGCCGCGGGTGAGCAACTGGCGTTCCATTTCCGGCGTATGAAGGAGGCGAGCATCCTTGCGCCTGGCAGCTATGGCGCCCGCGATCGCGTTGCAGCCCCAGTTCGAGCATGCGGCGGTCACCAGAACGTCGGCGGATGTGACGGCGGCGATGGTTTCCCCGAATTTCACATGCGCATTGACCGCCTCGGTCACGGCCCCCATGCCGATTTCGTTTCCGCCGTCGCCCACGGCCACGGTGGGTATGCCTTGCCTGATCGCCTCGTCGAACATGATGTCGATGCGCGATCGGCCCATGCCGTAGTCGATGGCCCGCATGCTGTAGTAGATACCGTCCTTAGCTCGGCCAACACGCTCCGTCGAGAAGAACAGGCTCGGCTTGTACTTGGCGAGCAACTCCTTGGCCACTGCAGGCGCCTCATCATCTGACGTCGTGAACGGAAGAAGTGAGGCGATCGCCAAGCTCCCATCCTTGGACGCAATCTGCGCCTGGTCGTAAGGCAGCACGGTCAAACCCGCGCTTGTCAGGATGGCCTTCATTCCAGGCAGCAGCGTGGCTTCAGCAAGCAGGACGCAATGGACCCGCTTGGAGATGGCCAGAGCACGGATGACGGCTGCGGCGCCAGCAGGGCCGTCGTTCTCGCCGATTTCAGTAGAGATCCAAGCGCGCGACACCGACCCTGTGGTGACGAAGATCGTCGCGCCATCCGGCACCGAAAGGAGCGCATCGGCCGCGGCGCCGACGAGCGGCGTGCCTTGCCGGGCACGTGCGGCCTTGTACAAGTACTCGACGCCTCGGCCACCAATGTCCATGCTGACCAGCTTGTCGAGCCGCTCGTCGATAGCAGCCATCACGCTGCTCACCGCGGTCATTGCGAAGCTCCCACGATGAGTTCGGCGAGCTCTCTAGGCTTGTCGACGTAGTGCGCCACTTCGTCGAAGGAAGCCACCATCGCATCGACAACCCTGGACATCCCCCCCACACGCTCGATCGCACCGTGGGTCGGCTTGAGACGGACAGATACACGAGCACCGGGCTGACCATGGGTATTCACCGTCAGGATGCCATGGTCACGCAGCAACACCATGCCGAGCGCCGAGGTGATTTCACAGGGAACAAGTTCAGTTCCCGAGACGTCCTTGCCGGCGCGGCGAAAGACTTCTTTCAGGGCAAGGTCTTCTTCAATCATCGGGCCGAGGTCGCTCACGGCAACCAGATCGGCTCCCATGCGATCTCGCAATGCTGCCGCGAGTTGCTTGCCGCTTTCCGCTTCCTCCAGAAGATCCTTTGGAGAGAATCGCTGCAACGAGCGAAGAGCGCTCGCTGCGATGGGGGCACGCGCCTCCATCCCGAACTCGGACGCCTTCGCAGAGATGCGCGTGATCAACTGCGGTCGGCCCACCAACAGCCCCGAACGCGGCCCCGACAGACCCGCCTTGTCGCAATTGGTGATGGCGATGTCTCCACCTAGATGGAGACTCTTGGCACCGCCGCGCAGGACAGGTCGCATCCGGGCGCCGTAGGCCTCGTCGAACAGAACCGCCGCGCCGCTCGCCTTGGCTACCGCGGCAACATCCATGGAGACGTTGTCGTCCAGATATTCAAGGCTGCTGGTGACCGTGGTCACGACCACCAGCGCGGGCGCCTTCTCCTCGATGACCGAAGCCCAGTCCTGGTCTCCCTGGACCTCGTGCAGCGCGACCTGCGCGATGCCGCATCCGCGGATGACAGACGCGTGCGACCGGCCGCCAGGCGGGACCACGGACACCACCGGCTTCCCGCCGGCGAGCGCAGCGATGGTGGCGATGATTCCGGCGCTCGTTCTGTTCACGGGTGCCACCATGTCGCCGGGCTGCCCTCCCATGTGCTCGATGGCGACCTGCCGGAGTTCTTCGGCGTAGAGCCCGGGCCCTACCCACTCTTCGCAATTCGTTGCGAGGTCTTCGACGTTCAGCGGGAACTCGCGCTGGTTGCCCGTGAACACGCCGATCGACGTCGCGCCGAGACGACGGATACGTTCTGCCGCGACCGTCTGGCCCCGACGCAGACGCCGGGCCTCGTCGACGCTCGACTGAATGATGGTCCCGCGCGCGAAACCGACGATGGGGTCCAGCGCATTTCCGAGGGAGTCGGTGGTTTTCTTGACTTGCATGTGCTTTCCCATTTACCCGGCCGTGGCCGTGCGAATCGACATGCCCGCAACGGCGCCAAGAAGATTGACAAATGCGAGATGCCCGTCGAACGCAATGCCGTCGACAACCATGACCTGCTTCGACGTGGCGCCATCCCGCGCGCCCGCGGCCACCGTCACTGCGATCAGTTCATGCTCTGAATTGGCATCGTGCAGCAGATCCTCGTTTCCGACGAGCACCGCGAGTGCGGCCGCGACGGCGCATGCGCCCCAGTTCGATACGGCGGCGCTCACCGTCACATCGGTGCCCACCACCGTGACCACGCCGGACGCATGCCCCGCCAGGGAACGACCGCGCAGCGGGAGCACATCCCTGATCGACTCCCGGACCGCGCCGAAGCCCACCTCATTGCCGCCGTCGCCGATGCCGATCGTGACGATTCCGGCTTCCGCCGCGTGGTACGCGAGCAGGTAGACATAGCCGACGGTCAGTGGGTCCCGGCAGTCGCCGCGAACCCCGTGGAATTGACCTTCGACGTTGGGGCCATCGCATTCCACAAAGACCACCGCGCTGGGGCGATGGGCTTCGATCAGTGCCCGGGAGCGCGTCTGCCCGCGGTTCATCCCGATGGGAAACGATTCAATGGTGATGGGCTGGACATCGCGCCCCTGCTCCTGTTCGGACCAAACGGCGAGCTTGGCGTTCATCAAGTCGACGGCTGCCTTGATCGGCGGCATGTGCGCCTCTTCGGTGACGAAGACGACCTTCGCTCGCAACCCCTTGACCAGGGCGGCCGCGAGTGCTGCGGCCCCGACAGGACCGTCAGTCTCACCCCATGGAAGCTTCGGAGACACGCCCGCGCCAGTGGCGATGAATACGGTGTCGCCGGGTGCCACCCTCTCCTTCAGGGCGGCTGCGGCAGCCATCGACAGCGGTCCCTCGTGGTGCGCGCGGCAGACCTCGTACATGGGTACGACGATTCCCGGGGGGAGTCCCCCACTGAGCGGTCGAATTTCGAGCGTCATCAGACGGTCGATTCGGTTTCCCGTCTCGACCTGCTGCGGCGACAAGCCCTGGGTCCAGTAGTTCGCCGATGTGGAGGTGCTGTTCACGAGGGTCCCCGGGTTAGATACCAAACGTGACGCTCTTGCGGCTGGTGTAGCTCTCCAGCGCACCTTCGATGGAGTACTCGGCACCGATGCCGCTCTGCTTCGCACCACCGTAGGACATGCCAGGAATCTGGCCACCGGCACGATTCACCTGGATCCAGCCCGCATCGAGCTGTTCGGTGGCACGCATTGCCGCGCCGATGTCGTTCGTGAAGACGTAGGCGGCAAGACCGTAGTGCGTGTCGTTAGCCATGGCGAGAACTTCGCTCTCGTTCTCCCACCCGATGGCCACGAGGACAGGGCCGAACACCTCCTCGCGGGCAATGCGCCAGGTGTTGTCGACACCCGTGAAGATGACGGGTGTCGGGAAGTAGCCCTTGGCATCGCCGGCGGCCGGCGGCAACGTGCCGGTCTCCACTTTCGCGCCGGCATCCATGGCTTCC